>Ga0209577_10001638_pt1 | contig 22125 bp, 27 predicted proteins | sample GraSoiAngelo_109_FD_185874 | JGI IMG/M metagenome (GOLD analysis project Ga0209577, IMG submission 185874) | Grasslands soil microbial communities from the Angelo Coastal Reserve, California, USA - 14_0903_12_20cm (SPAdes) (version 2) | ecosystem: Environmental > Terrestrial > Soil > Grasslands...
CTGTGCCGTCCGAGCACGAGGGAGCAGAACCATCTTCCATCCCGCGACGTCTCGCGCAGGAGGTGAAGCTGCGTGAGGCACACCTGGTGAGGCAGACACGGCGTCTCACCCATATCCTGAGCTTCGAGCCTGTCCTGGGCGTCGCGGTGCTGCTCTGCGTTGGCCTGATGAATGTGTTTGCAGGCACACTCACACCTGTGGTTGCGCAGCAGCCACAACCGTCATCAACGACAGGTGCAAGAACAACCTTTACCGCATCGGTCCGAACATCTGACAACGAGTTCACCGTCACGCTGGATGTCACCCCCAATCGTACCGGCACGAACGTGTTCAGGGTGAGTGTGGCAGAGACGAAAACAGGCGCACCCGTCACCAGGGTGGGCGTCTCCCTCTACATCTCCTCCCTGGATATGGATATGGGCACCGAGACCGTGAACGTACAACCCGATGGAAAAGGCCACTTCAGTGCCACCGGTGATCTTCTCATGGGTGGTGACTGGCAGATACGCATTCAGCTGCGCACCCCTGATAACCGATTGCATGAGGCCATCGTCAAGCTGCTGACGCCATATTAAGTATGCAAACGCAAGCCTTTCGCTGCCTGTGGTGGCCCCTGCCCAACAGCAACGGAGATGATCGGCACGCGCTACGCCTGTGAGGCAGACGCGCCAGTTCAACACCTTCAAGCCTTGTGAAAAAGAGAAGGAGCAGAGTAGATGACCCAAGAGCGAGATATGACAACGACCAGGCAGGATCAGTCCTCTCAGATCTTTCATCCGCGCTTTGCCGCATTCTATGAGCGATATGCCCGTCTTGGGACAGAACGTCGTCTCACCGATCCACTCCGCCAGGAAACGGCGGGACAGGCGTATGGAACTGTCCTGGAGGTGGGAGCGGGAACTGGACTGAACTTTTCCTGGTACCGTCCAGAGCAGGTCGAGCGGGTGGAGGCGATTGAACCGGACGCAGCCATGCTGGCCTACGCGCGAGAGCGGGTGAGGCAGGCAGCCGTGCCGATCAGCTTGACCCAGGCGTCCGTTGAGTCCTTGCCGTTTGCCGATGCCACCTTTGATAGTGTGGTGGTAACCCTGGTGTTTTGCTCGGTAGGGGACCCCGCGCAGGGCATGCAGGAGATCAAACGGGTCCTGAAACCGCAGGGAACGCTCTTCTTATTCGAGCATGTGCGCTCACAGAGCGCCTGGATAGCACATCTGCAAGATGCGCTGGTGCCAGTGACGACGCGCCTGTTCGGGAATTGTCACTGGAACCGCGACACCGCACGGACCGTGCAGGAAGCGGGGTTTGCTATCACTCACGTGCGTCGCTTGAAAGGGGGGCTCGACCCGCACATCGTTGTCCAGGCACTTCGCCCGTGAGTAGGAGCCTCACGAAGCACAGATCGGTCGTGATACTCTTGAAAACCAGGTGTGATGCGCTCAACGGACCCTTGTCCCCTTCTGGCTGCGCAGGCCTTCTTTGCCGGGATTCTCTGACCCTTCGTTCACGTCTCCCAGCAGTCTAAGACGTGGTCTCCCGTCTGCTCCCACTATCATGAGCGCCCACTTTGCCTCTCAACGGGAAATTCTACGATCAATGATAGTACTCTTGACGCTTGTACTATCACTAACTATAATATACCAGGTCAAGACGACGGATCGTCTCTTTTTTCATTGGGAAAGAGCGTGTATGCAAGCTGAAGAGCAGCCACCCATAGGCATACCACATGGCGAAGTACCTCCTGGGCAGTTTACTCAAGGGCGAAAAAGCAGAGGCAGCAGGCGTCGCGTCATTATCATACTGGTAGTGGGCCTCGTCAATCTTGCACTGCTGGCCCTGCTGGGCTCGCAGTTGCTGACCCCTGCCCAGAATCAATCCAACGCCGGGAGTAGCCCACTGATCGGGCACCCCGCACCGGATTTCACGCTAGCCGTGCTCAGTACTCATGCAGGGGCTGCGTCAAAAATGCATCTGGCCGATTTGAAAGGGAAGCCTATTGTGCTCAACTTCTGGGCATCCTGGTGCGATCCCTGTAAACACGAAGCGCCTCTCTTGCAGGCAATGTGGCGGAGCGCACAAAGCCAGGGGGTCATCTTCCTCGGGGTCGATTTTCAAGATACGCGGAGCGCTGGACTGAACTTCTTGCAGACATATGGGATTACCTACCCTAACGTTGCAGACGACACCGGCTCCACCGCCATCAACTACGGCGTCACCGGTGTCCCAGAGACCTTCTTTCTTGACCGTCACGGCGTGATTGTCTCCAAAGTGATCGGAGAACTGACCGCGCAAACCATGCAGCGCAACTTGCAATTGCTTGCTCACTAAACAAGATGTGGAAGTGGAGGCTTGCCGTTAGAGAAGAGATGTTTTCATGAAGAGCGATGACTACCCGAGAGAAGAGAGAGTCGTACAGGAGTAACCTCCTCACGTAGTGACAGATGATGAGTGAAAGACAGCCTGTTCTTACAACCCAAAAGCGGGATCACAGTGAAGCTGCCGCTCAGGAAGCAGCGCGAACCACACTCCCCGCTTCGCGACAACCACCTCGCTGGTCGGCCCGCCGCAGACGCGATGGCTTGTTTTTGCTGGGTGTCCTGCTGCTCAGCATGGTTACCATCCTTGTGCTCGCGAACACCGGCTCTTCCCAAAGAGGGCAGGCGACCACGGCGCAGTCAGGCTCGTCACCTGCTCCGGTCACACAGACGCTATCGACCACCTCCTCATCTCTCATAGCAACAGGCACGTTTCGCGAATATCCCTTCCCACAGTCGAACAGCCAGGTGATGCGGTTGGCCGTTGACCACGAGGGACGGCTCTGGATGGGAGAAATGGGGCGCAACGCGCTTGCCGTGTTTGACCCGCGCACCCAGGCATTTCAGGAGATCACGCCGCCACATGGTCGTTACGGCATCATGGGTATTCAGGTAGCAGCAGACGACACGATCTGGTTTGCCGAACAGTACGCCAACTATATTGGCCACTATCTTCCCATCACCAGGCAGTTTCATCTCTACCCGCTACCCACCATCACCACACACGATCCCAGCAACGCAGGCAAGACGCTCACGCTGCCAAGCGCGCCCAACGACCTGGCGCTGGATAGTCATGGCGAGGTCTGGTTCGCCGAATTCAACGCCGGTCGCCTGGGGCGGCTCGATCCACATACCGGCCACATGCAGCAGTATCTACTCGCAGGCGACAGGACAGCACAGCAGCTCGCCCCTTACGGGGTGACGGTGGATCCCCGGGGGATGGTCTGGTTCACCGAGATGGGCGTCGAGCGCATTGGTCGTCTCGACCCAGCCACAGGCCGCATTCAGTATTTTCCCCTGCCGGGAGTGCATGCGCCGCTGATGGAAATCGCCAGTGACGCGCACGGGGCCATTTGGGTGACCTCGTTCAGCTCTGGACTCCTCCTCCAGTTGAATCCGCATAGCGGAGCGGTGACTTCCTACTACGCCTCGCTCACAGGAGCGGACCCGGGTGGGCTCTACGGCCTGGCCGTGACCTCATCGGGTGACATCTGGATGACCCTCCTGGCACAGAACGCGCTTGCGCGTCTTGATGCTGCGACCCACCGGTTCGTCTACTACCGCGTCCCGACGGAGAACAGCGGACCGCTCGCGCTGGTGGCGGGGGCCAACCAGATACTCTGGTTTACGGAAACCGACAAGATCGGCATGTTGCGGCCATAACCCTCAAAGATGACCCCATATACTCTAATCAGGTGTGAGAAGAAGCAGGCTATGCATCGCATGAACCGCGGGTTTCATCATCACCCCGTTCTCGATCAAGAAGGATTTGTATGTTCGGATTGCGTTTCTGAGGTTTCTCGGTAGTATATACAGTGGGGTGGGAATATGGGGATACACACTTGTTTGAAATGGAGCAGATGGCCGTGGGAGAGAAGCATGACCCATCACTCTTTCTCACAGCCGTGAGTATTCAGTTTGGATACCCGCTTTCTTTCAGAGAGACGGAAAGGGTCGCTTAAACAAGCCAGTGATTCACATGTTATTGTTCTCAAAAGCTTATCCTCTCCCTTGACAAAAGTTTCTCCATATAACACCCTGTAAAGGTGTGTGCGCTGCAAGCGCTCGCAGATCTCTCAGCGCACGACCTAGCGCTTCTGCATCAGACATCGCCATACTGGAACAGGCCGCAAGTACGGGCAGTCCGGCGGTCAAGAGCCGAGGGCGCAAACTGCTTCACCAACTGACGAAGCAGAGACGACACGTGGAAAGGAAGACCACATGACCCTCGAAAGCGTTCAGCAACAGGGAGAGATAGACGACCCCTTTGCTTCCTTGTCTCCCTACGAGTTTGTGCTCCTCACGACCTTTCGCAAAAGTGGCGTTGGCGTTCCTACTGCCATGTGGTTCGCCCATGAGCAGGGCAGGCTCTACATGGTCACCGGTCGTATCACTGGCAAGATCAAGCGCATTCGCAATAATGGACGCGTATCAATCGCTCCCTGCGATCTGATGGGCAACGTGCTCGGACCACCGATCGAAGCCTATGCGCACGAACTGCCAGTTGCTCAGCATGCCCATGCTGATGCCATCTTAGCCCAGAAATATAGGGAGGAATACGAAATGGACTCCTCTGGTGAGGGAGGGGAAGAGTACGAAGAAACCTACATCGAGATCGTGAGCACAGAGTACTCTCCAGGCGTGGCGGCGAAGGAGGTGAGCTATGAGTGACCTTCCCTTCATCGCTGATGCGCGCTATCCCAGAGGATGCCCAGAACTCGATGAGGGCAAATGGTTCCAGTGGCGAAGTGTTGCCATGATTGAACTGAGTGCGCTCGATACCTATCAGTTCGTGAAAAGCATGCTTCCCCATTCGGCACAGACGATCCTGGAGGTCGACAGATATACCAGGCTGAGCGATCCAAGGCGTTCATATGCTGGTAGCACCTGCTGCAACACGGTGCGATGCGCCTCGAGTCGAGGTGAGGCAGGCATAGCGAACTCCTTTCTTTCTGAAGCACTGCGCTCCAGACACAACCACCCATGAGCACGCCCGCGTTCGCGGCCTCGAAGCAACAAAAAGGCCGTGAGCGCGTCACCAGCACCCATGGCCTTTCAACATGTGTGTACTTCTGAGCGATGGCTGAGCTTCTCAGCTCAGAAGCTGCTCAAGTACCTCCAAAAAAGGGCAGAATCCGGCCTTGGGCGAACAAGCTGAAGCCTACGATGCTTACTGCTGAGAGGCATACAGGTCCATTCCATGGCTGCTCTCCGTCCAAAACCAGACGAAACGTACTTTGAGGCACCCGTTCCATCTGCTGGCAGTGTACCTGGGAAACGCACGCGCTGTCAATGGTTGACGCGCAAGCCAGAATCCATCGCTTAGCTCTCAACATCTTCCGCAGAGGTTCCAAAGCGAGCTCTTCTGAGAGCGCCGAGACACATAACACAGCCAGCATGGGATGGCTGTCCCTCGTGAGCAACCATCCCGGTCGGTTTTCACGCCAGTCCCCAAGCTATCGCATTGACACTACTGATAAGGCCCCTCTTCAGCGATGATTTCCCGGCACAGCGTCAGGCACGCCTGGCAAATGTTCACTCCGTGAGGGCTAATGGCCAGATATGGCACGTGTTGCTGGTCTTTCCCACAGAACGAGCAGCGCAGCCCTTGCTCTTCCTGAGGTGCTTCCGGACCGTGGCTCAAGGCCGCGACGCATTCGTCACAGACGTAGACCCCGCTGGGTCCAGCGATGAGGCGCTGCACCTGGTCTTGCTGTTTGCGGCAAAAGGAGCACACCAGCATGGGCTTCCCCTTTTCATGAAGGACCTGGAGCATGTTCGCTCGCACCTCCTGCAGGCTGAGACCAAAGCGTGCCAGCACCCCCGCGCCTACGCCCTCTCCCTCCCGGAGCAATCCCAAGAGGAGGTGTTCGGTTCCGATGTAGAGATGGTGGAGGCGTTGCGCTTCATCGACGGCTAGCTCCACCACTTTCTTCGCCCGTGGGGTCAGGCCGATTTCACCAGACACGAGGTGATCCCCACGGCTAACAATGCCTTCGACGGCTTGGCGAGTCCGCTCGAGATCGACACCCATATGTGTGAGCACATTGCCTGCAACGCCTTCCCCTTCCCGGAGCAGGCCCAGCAGGAGGTGCTCGGTGCCGATGTAGTTGTGGTGGAGGCGCTGTGCTTCTTCCTGGGCGAGCTGCATGACTTTGCGGGCTCGCTCGGTGAACCGGTCGAAGTTTCCTCCCTTGTTCGTGCGTGCTTCGGCTCCCTTTCTGCAGGAGCAGGCTCGACGATGACGAGTCAGCCATCTGCCGACGGAGCGAATTACTCTTTGCGCTGTCATCTTCTGATCCTTTCCGTCTACTTGTTCCCACTCACCCAACGAGCGTCAACCGGTTCTCCCTGGCCTCCACGCCTGTGCCACAGACGCGCTCAATGCGTTCGGCCAGGGACGGCTCGCCCCATCGTCTGCGCCGGGGCGCTCGGCTGCGCGCCGCCAGTGCGTGCAAACCGCTGCAGGCAGGCCCGCGGCCCAACCAGCGCACCATCAAGCTATCGGCGCGGAAGGCAATGGAACGCGCCTGCGCATGCCAGCGCCAGGCGACCACCGCCCAGAGCGCCAGGGCAACCGGTGCTCCAACGAGGGGAAGGTGGTGCATCCAGCACACGATGAGCGCAATCCCTGCCAGCAGCATCAGGCCGACGAGCAGCAAGCGCGTCAGCCTGGAGGCCAGCTTGCGCGAGCAGGTGGAGCGCGCAAGCCCTGTCGCCAGCAGCACATCGAGTTCATCCCGCTCCATGTTTGTCGCTGCGTCCAGCGGCAGGGTGAGCCGGATAGTTCGCCTGGCCAGCCACGAGCCACGCACTACCGGCTCGTGGCTGCGCGGCGCAAGCCGGTAGCGCAGCCTCGCCTGAGTCGAAGGGATGCCAGCCTCTGAGGCGATCCGCGCAAAAGCGTCCTGCATCGCTGTGGGCACAAAGGCTCGCAATCGTTTGCGCGGAAGACGCAGGCGAAAGCCGCGTCTGCACCGTGCGCTTGCATGCACCCCGAGTCGATGGTGTACAGCGTGCCACGAAGCAGGCGGGAGGGACTGCTCCGGCAATGGGGGGCCGTAGTAGGCGCTCAAGCGCTGTTCCATGTCTCCTGGTTCTGCTTGCTTATTTTGACTGATGTTGTGTTCGTTCATGGCAACTCACCTCTCTTCCTCGCTCAACAGCACGCGCAGACGCGCCCGCGCTCGATTCAATCGTGATTTGACCGTGCCGACCGGCCAGCCCAGCACCTGCGCGATGTCCACTTCCGTCAGGTCGGCTCCGTAGCGCAGCGCGATGACGCGCCGCTGTTCGGTGCTGAGCTGCGCGAGCGCTCGCCGCACCACTTCACGCTCTGCCACGCGCTCTTGCACGTCTCCCTGTTCCAGATGATCGTGTGATCCGGTCGGAACTTCGGATGCCAGCACATCATCCAGGGAAAGAGGTCGCAAGTACGTGCGCTGCTTTTCCATCACGTCGAGCGCGTGGCGATAGAGGATGCGCATCAGCCAGGGACGAAAAGGGCAGCCTTTCTTGAAGCGCGGCAGCCCACGCCAGGCCAGCAGAAACGCACCCTGGGTGATCTCTTCTGCCAGCGCCCGCTGGTGGCAGAGACGCAGCGCCGCCGCCATAGCCGTGGCATGATGGGCCTCCCAGAGCTGCCGAAAGGCCTCCTGGTCTCTATGAGCCGCGCGCTCGATGAGTGTATCCTCGCAAGTCGTCACGCATGTCCTCCTTCTGTAGCAATAGTACACCCGAAAGTGGGCAAAAGGTTCCCGACATCCCCTCGGTTCATGCATGCTCTCTCACACAGAGCTTTTCCTGAAGTTCACCTCGTGCCAGATCACCTATCTAGACAAGAAGAGATGCCCATGCTATTGTTCCCCCTGCGACCTTTGAGCATCAACAAGGGGTGATAGAGATACCAGGAGAGAAGAGTGACGGCTCGACTGATGGTCTTCCTCGACGATGGTGGCGTCATGAACGATAACCGCACACGTGCCTTGCAGTGGCAACAGTTGGTCAGCGAGTACTTCGTCCCGCTGCTCGGTGGTCCAGCTGAAGCGTGGTCCCGCGCGAACCGGGTGGTCGCTGACCGCCTGTTCGAGCCAGAGGCCTGGCGAGGGCGGGTTCAGGCTGCTGCCGATTACCGGGGCTTTGATCGCGACTACCAGGTCGATTGGCTGTGGGGCATGTGCGCGTTGGTGGGGGTGGAGACCCCACCCGAAGAGGAGTGCCTGCGCCTTGCTCGTCGCGCGGCGGCCTTTATTACCCGCCGCGTCCAGGCGGCCTTTCCCGGCGTGGTGGACACCATCCGCACGTTGTACCGTCAAGGATATACGCTCCACACGGCCTCTGGCGAGTCCTCACTCGATCTGGCCGGCTACCTGCAGGCCATGGAGGTGCGCGAGTGTTTCGGTCGCCTCTATGGTCCAGATTTGATCGACACATTGAAAGAAGGACCGGAGTACTACGAGCGCATCTTCGCTGATCTCGGCATCGCGGTCGCAGATACCCTGGTGGTCGATGATAGTCCTCGCGCCATCGGGTGGGCTGTGCAGGTGGGCGCGCGTGCGGTGCTTGTCGGGGACTCGTCACTCCCGCGTACCGAAGTGCCCCCTCATATTGGGAGCCTCGTCGAACTGCCGGCTCTGCTTCAACAACTGGACTGGTTCAAAGCATAGAGGCTATCGCGTAGCTCGGGTGGAGCAAAGAGGCCAGGCGACAGTTGAGATAGCTGCCACTGGTTCTCGCGGGCATCCTGCTCTCGGCGAGAACAACGGTGCCGTCGGGCGATGGTTCTCGCACTGCCTCGGCACGAAACCCTTGCTGTCTTCACGTGCCTCTGGTACAGTGACAACGACGGAACGCGTCGTCAGGAGACATGAGGAGGGGAGTCGTGTCAGCACTGAACATCTTCCTCGATGATGGCGGGGTCATCACCGACAAGCAGCGGCGAGCCGCCGAGTTTGGGCGCCTGGTTGGCGACTACTTTGTGCTGCTGCTCGGCGGGACTGCAGAGGCCTGGACCTGCGCCCACCGCGCGGTGGTTGACCGGCTGGCCGAGCCGCAGTCGGCGAGCGCGCTCACCGCTGCTGATTTCGTGAGCTTTTATCGGGCGTATCAGCTCCACTGGGTGGCAGAGATGTGCGAACTGCTGGACCTGCCCACACCGCCCGAGGAGGAGCACCTCGACCTTGCGTACCGCGCGCTCGGCTGGATCACGCGCCGCATCCAGGCAGCCTTACCAGGCGCAGGCGAAGCCATCCATCTCTTGCATCGTCAGGGGTACGTGCTGCACACCGCCTCCGGGTCGTGCTCACTGGAACTGGCCGGGTCTTGTGAAGGGATGGGTGTGCGGCACTGCTTCCGCCATCTCTACGGGGCCGACCTGATCAATACCTTCAAAGAAGGCCCGGAGTACTATGCGCGCCTCTTCGCCGACGCTGGCGTGCAGCCTGAGGGGGCGCTGGTCGTCGATGACAGCGCTGACGCCACTCGTTGGGCAGCCCGGCTCGGGGCCAGAACAATCCTGGTCAGCGCCTCGCCTCATCCCGAAACAGGTGCGACCCCCCACCTTGGGAGCCTGGCCGAACTGCCAGGTTTCCTCCGGCAATGGCGGTGAGGCGGTCAGCAGCAGTACACGTTTGTCGGCTCGCCCTTCCAGACCGAGACACGAGCAGGAAACGATCGCGGCCACTTGACAGCGGACGCTGGTCGTGGTTATCATGATGAGTAGGAAAGTAGTAGCCTAAGGAAGACAGGAAACGATGCGGCATCGCTATTGACGTTGGTGCTCCACAAAACCAGACTTCTGTTCCCTTCCTCTCCTGTGCAGAGTCGCATTTGAGGCGGTTTGTGTTGTTCTGATTCCCCCTTGCTCTAATCTGGGCTTTTCTCATCCCTCCAGTCGAGCTCCACCGTGTCCTGCTCCCAGAGCCTTCTTCACTATATTTGATGATCTATGTTCAAGGAAAGGACAGAGCAAGATGCAGATGCGTGTTGGGTTATTACAGATGGCCGACTGTGGTCCCCGCAAAGAAGACCTCCAGGCCAAAGGAGAAGCCTCTTGCCGCCAGGCGGCAGCCATGGGCGCGGATATCGCGCTCTTTCCCGAAATGTGGTATATGAGCGACCATCATTTCGTCAACCGCTCTTGGAGACACGACTACGAACTCTGGAGAGGAAAGCACCTGTGGGGCAAAGCCGAGTGGCATCCCGACCAGGAGTTCGAGGAGCAGATTCAGCGCTGGCACGCGCAGGCCATTGGCAGAGACGATCCGTATATCATACACTTTCAACGATTAGCGCAGGAGTTGCGCATGGCTATCGCCCTCACTTACCTGGAACGCTGGCCGGGGGGGCCGCGCGATACGGTGTCGCTGATCGACCGGCACGGGGAGCTGGTGCTGACCTACGCCAAGGTGCACACCTGTGACTTTGACCCGGTCGAGGCGACGTGTACACCGGGAGACAGCTTTCCCGTGTGTACACTGGAGACGGCGCAAGGGCCGGTCAAGGTGGGGGCCATGATCTGCTACGACCGGGAGTTCCCAGAGAGCGCGCGGATGCTCATGCTTGGGGGAGCAGAGCTGATCCTGGTTCCCAACGTGTGCGACATGGAACTCAATTTCATTGCCCAGGTGCGAACGAGAGCCATCGAGAACATGGTCGCCATCGCCCTGGCCAACTATGCCCCACCGGACGCGAATGGGCATTCCATCGCCTTTGATCCCATTGCCTTTACCGAGCACGGCTCGCGTGATAGCCTGGTCGTGGAAGCCGGGGAACAGGAAGGAGTCCCCCTGGCGTCCTTTGATCTGGAGGCGATCCGCGCGTACCGGGCGCGCGAGTCGTGGGGCAATGCCTTCCGGAAGCCGCACCGCTACGGCCTGCTGGTCGAGCAGCACGTCGAGGACCCATTTGTACGTGTGAATATCCATGGCGAGCCTTACCAGAGCAGCAAACGATAGAGAGCACGTTCAGAGTGGCATGATCGCTTTTATCTCGGTCATGCCACTCCGGATCGGTGTGTTGTGTCTGTCGGAACGTCGCTGGTATATCTCTCCATCCCGGTTCCGACCTTGACCGGAACAGCCAGACCTTTTGTGAGGTCCACGCTGAGCAAACAACCACGCCCCATGCTCGCTATCTTGGCCGCGGTCTTTACCGACCAACCACTTCCCGGTGCCTGGGGAATCTAAGGAGGAACCCACCGATGCCTGAGCAAGCCTTGACGATTACCATCAAACCAGCAGAAGCGTCTCAATTGGAGGTATTGGAACAGGAGTTCTCTCCCGATACGCTCTCAAAACCTCATCACAAGCGCTATGAAGTGCAGCAACGAGGGGAAGGAGTCTATCTCATCGCCTGGCATGGTCACACCCCTGTTGGTCACTTCTTGCTGCGTTGGAGCGGCCCTGATGATGCGCGTGTCATGAAATATATTGATGTGAAACACAGTGCCTTCCTGGAAGCAGGAGCGACACGCGTTGCCTATCGGAGAAAGGGTGTCGCGACGGCGCTCATTCGAGAAGCTGAGCGAGTAGCAAGAGCAAAAGGAAGCACTGATAATCCAGAAGCCAAACGCCTGTATGAACACTTGGGGTATGTCGATTGGGGACGAGGGGAATTTCTTATCAGCTGGGAGTACATCGATAAGCATGGCAACCGGGGGACGGAATCAGAGGTGGTTATCTATATGCACAAACGCCTGTAGGCAAAACTCCTGCACCTCATGAACGAGTCTTCCACGAAGCGGTCGAAACAGGTTGCCAACTCCGTCCCTCACATCGCGTTCTTCGCTCGTTGCGCCGTCAATACCGTTGTCATTTGGGACTATCCGCTCTTCTACCACCATGGCATTATGGAACAGCCTCTGCGACCCCCTCCTTGAGGAGGTACTCACGTGATGGATCAAGGTCTTGAGGCGTTCGACCGATCGACGATTCTGCCCTTCTGGTCGTCCAATTCCTAATACCCTGGCCTGGCTGTTGATGCGTTCTCAAGAGGTGCAGTTCTCATGCAGGTCGTGTGGGAAAGCGGCCCATCGCGATGTGCGCCGATGCACAGTCGGGTCCTTGTTGGGCCCAGTGCTTCTTCTAAAAAGAGCCATTTTCATGGCCGGTGGCGAACGCCGGTATACGAGCGACTCACGGGAAATCGGCTCCCGTCGATGTTGGTGAACTGGCGAGTTCATAAGGATCGCTCCTTGTATGATTGGCCCCGGAAGCAATGCAAGCCGACCAGCAATAGCTCTGGAATTCCAGAATCACTATCCGTGATGTAAGGCCGATTTGCTCCTCAGCTACCTCTTCTACCCAGTGTCCTCGCGACTCTCATCCCCTACTCGTGAGTTCGAGGGGCGCCAATCCTCAGGGTATGTCCGTCCACGTCTTCAATCAGCATCTCGCGCATTCCCCACGGTTTATCAGTGGGCGGCTCGGGAATCTTCACCGCCTTTTCCAGGTACTCTTGATACAGGGCAGCTAGGTCCTCTACTGACGCAAGATCAAGGTACATCCACATGCCGGGACCGCCTTGCGCCTCCTGGGCCAATGACACACAAAAGTCACCCCGGCTCACTTGAGCAAATGTCGGCAGCGCTTGTCCGCGTGGCCAGCAAAACACCTGCTCAAAACCCAGCATGTTGCAGTAGTAGGCAAGGCTCGCGGCCACGTTTTTGACGTTCAAAATTGGATTACCCCCCGTAAATACCACCTGTTTCTGACTCGTTTCCATGTTGACTCCCTACTTCGCGCTTAGGGGCATGGTCAGGATTTCAGCAACGCTGCTGCGCTCACCTTCCGTCTCTCACGTGAAAGCGCGGAGACAGCATCCCACTTTTCATAAGCGAAGGACACGCTAGACTCGTGACCGATGCCGCACCCTTTCTCAAAAACGTTCTGGTACTGTATTCTGTGGCCGTCTATAAAACCGGAAAGGGCACGCCTCTCGATTTTCCGAGGATCAAGCGCAAAAGGAATCAGCCCAAAAACACTCATGGTACGATTAAGAGAGCTGGAAGAAGCAGGATTCTTACCAGAAAAGTCTTTCCAGGATTCCCGCTTCATGTCGAGTACTTTGCCACCGAGCGAGGGAAAGTGCTCGGCAACGTCATCCGGGCCATGGATGAATGGGGAGAAAAGGCCTAAGCGAACCCGGCGCATTTCAAGCAGCGCCCGGTGGAAGCCAGGTACGACCTCGAAAAAGCGCAAGCTACCCACCTATCGGTCAAGAAACGACTGAGCTGCATGGTGGCAAATGATAAGTTACCGATGGATATCATACTGCTTCTCGCCTGCTTCCGTCCGTCTTGCCCCGCTCGGCGGCTGCGCTTCAGTCGACACCTCAGGCCACACTCTTCCTCATACAGCGCGAAGAGCACGAACGAGAGCAGACAGTCCATACGCGAGGGCCTCCTGCTCGTCCGGCTTGAGTTCTGCCAGCAGGCGCTGATGTCGTTCCGCCAGACTCCTGGCCAGACGCGAGGCAGCCTCGTGCCCTGCATCACTCAAATGCAGTCGGAGTATCCGCGTATCGTGAAGATCGCGCACCCGCTTCACCCATCCCCGCCGCTCCAGGTGCTTGATGAGGCGACTCACCGTACTTTTCTCGAGGTGCAGTTGCTCTGCCAGCACTTGTTGCGACATCGGTGCCTCGGCGGAGAGCGCCATCAGCGCAAACATCTCGGAGAGCGAGAGGGAGAAGCCGGTAGGCACCTGGTCAGGCCGGTGCAGCCCTAACGCCTGGAGAAACTCGCCAAATAAATCCTGTAACTGCCTAGTATCCATACCGCTATTCTACCATGAGACAGTTGCACAAAGCAACCATATAGTTGTATACTACAACCATACAGTTGTATTGTGCAACTATGTAGATCGAGGCAACTGCTTACGAATGCAGTTCTTGTCATTGTCTTGAGAGGAGAAATGACATGCACAGGCATGAGATCAGGGAACATTCGGAAGTCAGCCACTTGAGCCACTTGAATTCCCTGTTTACCGGCTGGGGAAGTCGCGTCTATGATGTGGTGATGGTGCGACTGACCAGGAGATTGTATCAACGAGTCATCGCAGACCTTGCCGCCCTCCGGCTGGTTGAGGGGAAGGTGCTGGACGCCGGAACCGGTCCGGGCACGTTAGTCAGGGAGCTTGCCCGAAGGCTTCCAGGGTTTCAGGTCTACGGCATCGACCTGTCGGAAGATATGATCCGGCTGGCACGCGCACATGCCAGGCGTGAGCAGGTAGAGGAGCGGGTGCATTTCGAGAGCGGTGATGTCGACCATCAGCATGCATCATTGGTTTGAACTCGAGCAACCCTTGCGAGAACTCTACCGGGTGCTGCGGCCAGGTGGACGGTTGTGGATCTATGACTTCCGATTCGTCAAAGCGCAGACGGTGGAGAAGGCGCTCGCCAGGACGCCCTTTGCGGAAACTGCACTCGAGCACCGGCTGGTGCGAACGGGAAGAAGCCCGTTCGCGCTCTATAGGCGCTTTGCCCTGCAGAAGACGGCGCATCGCGATCACCAACACGACTGAGGGTTGACAGGTGAAGCCGGACGAGCGGTGAGATGACCGGCCCATCCACTTCCAGTTCTGGGGTGATGAGTTGCGCATCGCCACACCCTCCCACTATTGGCGGCTACCCGCAACTTCGCGCTCGTCCGGCATCTCGAATACCCACGAGGTACATGCATCTTTTGTGACCAGCCGTGAATCGGTGTCATGTAACCCCTATCATAACGCTCTTGGCGACAGGTGTACCCATTGGATGAGAAGGAGGATCAGAGCGAACTTCTTCGTATGCTCTCATAGAAGGGAAAGTCCTGGGGGCAGGAGCCGAACTGCAATCGCATCTGCCCTTCGTGGATGGCCCGAGCGTTGCGCCTTTCAGCCTACTGCAGCATCTTTGGCGAAAGATCGACGCCGACAACAAATCCCTCTGCTGCTCTTGCCGCGAGAGCTTGAATCAACGCGCCTGGGCCAAAGCCCACCTCCAGGATGCGATCGTCATGCCCAATATCGAGGAGCGAGAGCGTCCACGCATTGCACTGTCGGGTTGAGCGAGCCATGATCACTCCCCCTAAGCGGCCCAGAAGCCCTCGCGGATGACCAAACGTCGCGTCGAGAACGTTCATCATGTCGTTCCTCTTTCCCTGTCGCTGAAGATACTTTCAACCTCTCTTTTCATACGATCCTTCTGGAGACTGGTTGTATCTCACTCATACTTCGTGCATTACTCGCGGGAAATCAGCTCTTTGTTGATTTTGGTGAACTGACGAGTTAGGGACAGGCACACGTATCGCACACGCCAGTTGTGGGGTCTTACATGGCAACCAGCCCTCCGCCAACAACCATCACGCAGGCTCCAAGGAAGCGGCTGCGCATCTGGCCTTCACTCAGAAACAATCGTGCCCACAGGATGGTGAAGATGGCGCTGAGCTTGAAAAGGGTAGTCACATACCCAACGAGGCCAAGCGCAATGGCAGTGAAGCCAAAGAGCGGGGCGACTCCTGCCAGGGCGATGGCGGCGAAAAGAGCACGTGAATGGGTACGCAGCCCCTGCCAGGTTCCTCTGATGGAAGCTGGCTTCTCTGGCCGAGATGAGCGGAATACCCCTGGGGTGAGGAGCACCACCAGCAGAGACGTTCCCAGACGACCCAGGCCACCAGGGCTGGACGAGCATCCTGCAAGAGACGCTTGTTCAGAATGGGAAGAAAGGAGGTCAAGATGGTAGCAACGAGTGCCAGCAGAGCAGCCATGATGAATCCTTGTCTCACAGCAAAAACGAGACGGTCCTCTTTACTCTTCTCAGTCTATCATACAAGGAAAGGTTTCTCTTGACAGCTTCCATCACAGAAGTACTCTATTGAAGGAACATTTGAAGGAACATTTTCGAGCTGGCGAGGCACACTTCCCTTAGCCTGAGCGCGAAGAAAGATCAGCTGGTGCGATCCAGGGACACGCAAATAAGAGGAAAACTCTCTCTACTGAGGTCTTGACAATCGCATTTTGTTCAAGTACTCTATTATTCAATAGAATACTTGAACATACCCGTTATCTTTCCGTTTCAGATCGAGATTCTGAGAGCGTCAAGGAGGTCTTCATGGAGAGTCCGAGCATCACCCCATCTCACTGCGACAGAAGTTGCCCAACTCGATCCCTATGCGTTCCTCGCCCTGCTTGGCAAGCGTGTGATCCACCCCGGCGGGCATCGTTCATCCGAAGAGTTATTCCGGCGGGCGGGCTTTCAGCCGGACCAACAGATCCTGGATGTGGGCTGTGGCGTCGGTACGTCTGCCATGGCCATCGCCCGCCGCTTCGGGGCGAAGGTAACTGCGGTCGACATCTCTCCCATCATGCTCGCCCGTGCCCGCTCGAATGTCCAGCGCACCGGGCTTACTGGACAAGTTACCGTCACTTATGGCGATATTCTCGCGCTGGACTTTCCCGACAACCGCTACGATCGTGTGATTGCCGAAGCCGTCACGATGTTCGTCGACCGCCCGCGTGCCGTGCGGGAACTCATCCGGGTCTGCAAGCCCGGTGGGCGCGTCCTCGCCACCGAATTCTTCTGGCGAGAGCCGCCTCCTTCCGAGGCGCGTGAAATTTTCCTGGGCCAGGTCTGCCCTGGCATGCAAGTTGACACGCTGGAGGAGTGGGTGCGCCTCTACGAGGAGGCAGGGCTGGGCAACACGCAGGTCGTCTCTGGTCCCTTTGAAATGATGACCCCCGCTGGCTTCCTCTCCGATGAAGGGGTCGCCAACTGCCTGGCGATCATGGGCCGCGCCATGACCCGCCTGTCTTACCTGCGCAAGATGGCCTGGCTCATGCCACGCTTGCAGCGCGCTGTGCCCTACCTGGGCTACCTCCTCGTCGTGGGTGAGAAGCCAGCAACCGTCCAAGGAGGAGCGGCAGTGCAAGCCGAGGAGATGGCAGAAGGCGTCTCCCCTGAAAGGATGTCGTGAAACACATGGACCACCAAGAGAAGCGAGCCTTCAAGAACCACCTCTATGAGCAATTTGCGCGCATCGGCAAAGCCTTGTCGAGTTCGCACCGCCTCGAACTCCTCGAGGTGCTTGCCCAGGGGGAACACAGCGTGGAAGCGTTAGCACAGGAGACCGGCATGTCGGTGGCCAATGCCTCGCAGCATCTCCAGGTGCTGCGGGTCGCTCAACTCGTCGAGGTGCGCCGCGAGGGCGTCTACATCTACTACCGTCTGGGAGACGAGCGTGTGTTCCGCCTGTGGCAGGCCATGCGCGAGGTCGGGGAGGCGCGCATCGCGGAGATCGAGCGCATTGTCCAGACCTACCTGCACGAGCGGACTCTGTTGCAGCCCATCAGTGCTACGGAGTTGCACCAGCGCCTGATCGAGGGGGATGTCGTCCTGCTGGATGTGCGTCCCGTGGAGGAATACGAGGCCTCGCATCTGCCCGGCGCCCTTTCCATGCCGGTGACCGACCTGGAGGCCCGTCTCCCCGAGCTGCCTCGCGAGAAGGAGATCGTGGCCTATTGTCGCGGTCCCTATTGTGTGTTTGCCGATGAGGCGGTTGCCCTCCTACAAACGAATGGGTACCAGGCACGCCGCCTCGCACAAGGGCTTCCAGACTGGCGAGCGCTGGGGCTGCCGGTTGAGAGCGGAACAGGAGCACACCCATGATGACCATTGATGTCGAGACCTTGAGGAGATGGCTGGAGGAGGGACGACCAGTCACGATCCTGGATGTACGTCCGACGGCTGAACGGGCAGAATGGGCCATTCCTGGCAGTCTCCATGTTGATGCCTATGATGCGCTCAAAGCGCACGATCCAGCAGCGCTTGCCGACGTGGACGTTCCGAGCGATGGACCGGTCGTGACGGTGTGCGCGGCTGGCAAAACCAGCCTGATTGCCGCCGAACAGCTTGCTGCGCGTGGCGTCGAGGCTATGTCCCTGGAGGGAGGAATGAAAGCCTGGAGCCTGGCCTGGAATGCTGCCGAGGCGCCCATACCAGCTAGCTCCGTGCGGGTGATCCAGGTGCGACGGACTGGCAAAGGCTGTCTTTCCTACCTCATTGGGGCAGGCGAAGAAGCTGCCGTCATCGATGCCTCTCTTGACCCCCAGGTGTATCTTGATCTGGCTGCGCAGCACGGGTGGCAGATTACCAGCGTACTGGAGACCCACATTCACGCCGATCATCTCTCCCGATCGCACCAGCTCGCCGAACGGAATGGAGCGATGCTCATGCTTCCCGATCAGCAGCGGGTCACGTTCCCGTTCACGGCCATCCATGACGGCGAGCGACTCCCAACAGAGACGATGCAACTGATAGCTCTCCGAACGCCAGGGCACACACCAGAAAGTACCTGTTACCTGCTGGAAGGGCAGATGCTCTTCACGGGCGATACACTCTTTCCGACGGGCGTAGGGCGTCCCGACCTGGACGCCAGTCCCCAAGAGGCGCAGGCACGCGCTGATGCCCTCTACCACAGCCTGTACAAACTGCTGGCGCTCCCAGCAAAGATGCTGGTGCTTGCCGGACACAGCAGCGCGCCGACTCCCTTTGATGGTGTGCCCATCATGACCACCTTGAGGGAGGTTAGCGAGCAGGTGGGTATCCTGCACGCCACCCGCGCCGATTTTGTCCGCATCCTGCTCTCCCGGCTTCCAGCAGCACCCCCCAACTACGCTCAGATCGTGAGGCTCAATGAGCGAGGACTGCTCCCAGAACAACCGGTGACCGAGCTAGAAGCAGGAGCCAATCGCTGTGCCATCTCCTGATGGCACCTCACTTCCTGCTCAATACATACAATAGAGAGCAAGAAGCTCATAAAGGAAGGAGGTCATGATGAGTGACCGTCTAGGGACAGAACCGAGTCTTGACCTGGGTCGCTTGCACCAAGCCATCCAGGAGGAATACACGGCGGTGGCGCGAGACCCTGATCGAGGCTATCACTTCCACACCGGTCGTCCACTCGCAAGCCTGCTTGGCTACCACGATGACTGGCTGGAAGGTCTTCCCGAAGGCTCGATCGCCTCGTTCGCTGGCACGGGCAATCCCTTTCGCATCGGCCACCTCCAGCCCGGTGAGCAGGTCGTCGATGTCGGCAGTGGCGCCGGCCTCGATAGCCTGATCGCGGCGAAGAGGGTCGGCCCAGATGGACAGGTCATCGGGGTCGATATGACCCCGGCGATGCTCGAAAGGGCGAGGAAGAGTGCCCGCGAAGCCGGGTCAGGCCATGTGGAGTTCCGGGAGGGCCTGGCCGAGTCGTTACCCCTCCCTGATGGCTGGGCCGATGTGGTCATCTCCAACGGCGTCCTCAACTTGCTGCCGGACAAACTCGCGGCCTTTCAGGAGATGGCTCGCGTGCTCAAACCCAGCGGTCGCCTCCAGATCGGGGATATCCTGGTGCAGCAGGCGGTGCCAGAAGACGCGAAACAGCAGATCGATCTGTGGACGGGCTGAATTGCCGGTGCTCTGCTGGAAGCAGAACTGAAGGCCACAATCATGGCGGCGGGTTTCGTTGACTTCGAGATCACCTGGCAAGCGGACGTCTTCAGTGGCGCTCCTCAAGCGAGGAGCGCCGCAGAATTCGGGACACAAGGTGTCAACTTCCGCGCGCGCAAGGCGGCACATGAGCAGGAGTGGCATGCGGCGAGGGCCTCGCTCGCTTGTGAAGTCCCCCTCAAGCCCACGGCACTGCTGGGTGCCGATGCCTTCTCAGATGCAGGCGACAAAGGCGAAAGCGAGCCTTGAGATGCTTTTTGGAGTCTTTAATGTGAAGTAAACAGGACACAGGAGAAAACGCATTGCCATTTCCTCACACGAAAAGACCGCCCCTGGAAGGGGCACAACCCGCCGTTCAACTTGGTCTGCGCGCCAACTGGCAGCAGTTTACGCTGCTGGTGATCGTCAATGCGTTCGTTGGCGGCATGGTGGGCCTCGAACGCAGCATTGTGCCACTGCTTGGCCACCAGGTGTTCGGCCTGGCGTCGACGACGGCGATGCTCTCCTTCATCGTGAGCTTCGGTGTGGTCAAAGCGGCTTCCAATCTCTTCGCAGGCCGCCTCGGCGACCGCATTGGACGCAAGGGCGTCCTGGTGGCTGGCTGGCTGGTCGGGCTGCCGGTGCCGTTGCTCATCATCTTTGCCCCGGCCTGGGGCTGGGTGGTCTTCGCCAATGTCTTGCTGGGCATCAACCAGGGCCTCTGCTGGTCCACCACCGTCATCATGAAGATCGACCTGGTGGGCCCGGCCCGCCGCGGACTGGCGATGGGACTCAACGAAGCGGCTGGCTACGGTGCGGTCTCGCTGGCCGCCATCGCCGCTGGCTACCTGGCCGCGACGTATGCGCTGAGGCCCCAACCGTTCCTGCTCGGCATCGGCTTTGCCCTGGCGGGTCTGCTGCTCTCGCTCTTCTTCGTGCGCGAGTCGCATGGGCACGCCCGCCACGAGGCAGCGCTGCTGGCACATCCCTCCGGGCAAATGGCAGGTTCAGTACCGTCGTCTCCGGCTGCCACCGGTGATCGACCCACATCGCCCTCATTCGAGGACATCTTCCTGCTCACCTCCTGGAAGAACCGGACGCTCTTTGGGGTCAGCCAGGCGGGCCTAGTGAACAACTTGAATGATGGCCTGGCCTGGGGAGTGTTTCCGCTCTTCTTTGCTGCCGGTGGTCTGAGTATCGCGCAGATTGGCCTCTTGGCGGGCATCTATCCGGGGGTCTGGGGCGTCGCGCAGTTACTGACGGGCGCGCTCTCTGACCGGCTCGGGCGCAAAGGCATGATCGTGGGAGGCATGCTGCTCCAGGGGATGGCCATCGGACTGCTGCCGCTCGTGCATGGCTTCGCGTGGTGGGTCGTGGCGATGGTGCTGCTTGGGCTGGGGACCGCCCTGGTCTATCCGACGCTGCTCGCGGCAGTCTCCGATGTGGCTCACCCGGCGTGGCGTGCCTCGGCGGTGGGCGTCTACCGGCTCTGGCGTGATAGTGGCTATGCCATCGGGGCCCTACTGGCCGGGGTGCTGACCGACCTCTTTGGGGTCTCCTGGGCCATCGGCGGCATCGCTGGCGTGACTTTCCTTTCAGGGGTGATCGTCCAGGCAGTGATGGCGGAAACCTTGCCGAGTAAACCGTTGGCGCAGACACCAACAATGTAATGGGGCTCCGGTTGCCTTGTCTGTGAAGATGAAGGGAAGGAGAGAAGATGTTCGATTCAGGGGATGAGTAGTCTGTGAGGTGCCGTGGCCGAATGCGTCTGCATTTCCCGACAACAGAAAGAGAACAAGTCAGAGCCCGTACCGGGCAACAGGGAGACCCCATGAACGGTTATTCTCGGGAGAGGATGCTGCGGAGATATCACCCCCTCTCCCAAAAAAGGAGTGGACATTGCGCCACCCGCGTCTCCTCCTCCTCGGGAATAATGCTCAAAGAGAAGACTGGAGACACCAGATGAACGAGCAAGCACGAGCAAAGGCACGACAACTCGCCCAGGAGTTTGCGCAACGGGGAGATGCCACAGGCTGGTTTGAGATACTGTACGCTCAAGCTCAGGGAAATCAGCAGGCCATACACTGGGCTGACATGGAAGCCAATCCCAACCTCGTCCACTGGCTAGATCGCCAAGATGTTGAGGGCAAAGGCAAGCTGGCCCTCGTGGTTGGGTGTGGGCTGGGTGATGATGCCGAGGAGCTAGCGCACCGAGGCTTTGAGGTGGTCGCCTTTGATATTGCTCCGACGGCCATTGCCTGGTGCCGGAAGCGGTTTCCTCATTCACCGGTCGAGTATGTGGTGGCGGATGTGTTCGATCCTCCCTCAGCCTGGCAAGGAGGCTTCGACTTTGTCCTGGAAGCGTACACGCTACAGGTCTTGCCTGCTGATGTGCGCAGCAAGGCCATCGCATGTATCGCGGGCCTGCTCGCGACAGAAGGCACGCTGCTGGTGATCTGTCGCGGGCGTTCTGCTGAAGAACCTCCTGGGAACTTGCCCTGGCCCTTGACAACGGAAGAGCTGGAGGTGTTCAAGAGCGCCGGGCTCCGGCAAGTACACTTTGAAGACTATCTCGACCAGGAGGAGCCGCCGGTGAGGAGATTCCGGGTGGAGTATCAGCGAGCTTCATCCGCCGAAAGCTGAA
>Ga0209577_10001639_pt1 | contig 22123 bp, 11 predicted proteins | sample GraSoiAngelo_109_FD_185874 | JGI IMG/M metagenome (GOLD analysis project Ga0209577, IMG submission 185874) | Grasslands soil microbial communities from the Angelo Coastal Reserve, California, USA - 14_0903_12_20cm (SPAdes) (version 2) | ecosystem: Environmental > Terrestrial > Soil > Grasslands...
TCGTGCTGTGCCTGACGAACGACCTCATCTGGTGGGTTCCCTTCTCGCTCTACCTCTACGACGCCTGGCCCGAATTCATAAGGGAATTGTCCGACGGGCGCGCGCCCGCAAGCCCCGGCGGACAGTCCGCCGATTGAATGATGCGGGGGACGGGCCCAGGCTTACTCATCCCCGCGGTCGAGCGAGAAGAAGTTGCGGATGCGTCTGAGGAGGTCGCCCTGGTGATTCCGCATGCGCTGCCGCGTCGCCTCCTCGCTGAGTCCCTCGCGGACGGCGTCCAACTCGGCGCGGCGGCGCGCGAGCACGTGGGAGATGTCTTCGGCGATTTCGGGGCGGCGGCGCAGGATGTCTTTGAAGGACTCCTTGTCGAGGCGGTAGCACTCCACGTCGGTTCGGGCGAAGACGGTCGCCGTGCGCGGCGCGCCCGTCATCAGCCCCATCTCGCCGAAGAAGTCTCCGCCGCCGAGCGACGCGACCTTCTGGGTCAGGCCGTCTTCGCCGGTGAAGCGCACGTCGGCCTCGCCGCTCCGGATGACGTAGAGCCAGTGCGCCTCCGCGCCCTGCCTCGTCATCGCCTCGCCGCGCGCGAAGGGCGCGTCCTTCAAGCGCCCGGCGAGTTCCCGCCGCTCCTCGTCGGTCAGCGTGCGGAACAGCTCGACGCGCGCGAGCGCCCCGGCGCGGCGCTCCGTCTCCTCCTGCGACTTGCGCGAACGCCGCCCCTCGTCTTCCTCGGTGAGGAAGAGCGAGCGGGCCGGGATCGAGAGCGGGACGCCGGCGCGGCGGAGCGCGAAATAGACGCGCGAGCGCACAACCGAGTCGGTCGGGTCGGTCTGGGCGAGGTCTGTGAGCCAGTAGCGCACGGCGTAGCGCGCGTAAGAGTCGAGGAAGTCCACGACGATGCACTGCGGGCGCGGCTCTCGCGCGACGTTCTCTATCGGCTCGGCCAGCAGTGCCGCCTCGACCGCGTCCGCCACTTCGGTCGGGGCGTAACGGAAATCCACGTTGAAGTAGACCCACTGGCGGTGCGGTGTGGCCGCGCCGCCGCGCCGCCCGAGCACCGTCACCTGGCTCTTCATCAGAACGCTGTTCGGGATGAGTATAGTGTCCCAATTGCGCGTCTCGATGGAGGTGTGACGCCATCGTATGTCCACGATGCGGCCCTCCTGCTGGTCTATCCGCACCCAGTCGCCGACGCTGACGGAGCGCTCAAGCTGGAGCGCGAGGCCCCCCATCGTGTTGCCCAGCGTGTCCTGAAACGAGAGGCCGATGACCGCCGTGAGGAGCGCCGAGGTGGCGATGATGCCGGTCGGGTTGAACCCAGCGCGCGCGAGCAGAGCGACGCCGGTAACGACGTAGGCGAGGGCCACGAGCAGGTCGCGCATGATGCGCGGCGGGCGCAGGCGCGCGGCGTCGAGCGCCACGTCGAAGACGAGGACGCCACCGACGTTGATGACGGCGAAGCACGCAAACAGCCTCGCGCACCAACTGAGCCAGAGATAAGCGGCCCCCGACGCGCCCGCACCGCCCTCGTCCGCGCCGTAGGAGAGCAGCGCCGCCGCCGCGAGCATGCCGGCGCAGGCGAGTCCGAAGAGCACGGCTGCCGCGCGTATGCGCGCGCGCGACGCGGGCTTGAAGTAGAACAGGGCCGAGGCGACCGCGGCGAAGCCGAGCGCGACCCAGAGGAACGCGTCAATCCCCGCCGCCGCCTGCATGTTGTGCCAGAAATTCATCCCGACGAATTGAAAATGCGGAATGATGAGTGATGAATGATGAATGAAGAGTAGTAGCCAGTAGCCAGTAGTCAGTAGTCAGTAGTCAGTAGAAAGACCTTCCTCGCCGCGTGGTCAGGACGAAAGCATAGACGCCGCGGCATTGAATCTACTGGCTACTGCCTACCGGCTACTATCTACCAGTTCATCATTCATCACTCCGCATTCATCATTCCGCATCTCTTTACTGCGCGCTATTGCTCCTGCCCGCTCGCGAGCCGGTTGCCCGCGCCTTGGAGTTCCTTGAGGAGTTCCTGGACGGCGGCTTCGAGTTGGCGGTCGCGGCCCGCGAGGTTATCTTCGGGCGTGTTGTCCACGAGGATGTCGGGGTGCACGCCGTAGTTCTCCATGTTGGTCTGTTTCTTGTCGGCGAGATAGACGCCGACGCCGGGCGTGCGCACCGTGGAGCCGTCAATCAGGCTGTAGCTGCCCGTGCCGATGACCGCGCCCATCGTCGGCGTGCCGACCAGTTTGCCCAGCCCCAGCGCGCGGAAGCCCGCCGGGAACATCTCGGCGTTCGAGGCCGAGCGCCAGTTCTGCAAGACGACCTTCGGGCCGAAGAAGCCCTCGAAGGGCCTGGCCGTCGCCTCCGTCCCGCGCGGCTGCCAGAGTTGGTACTGGCGTTGGACGAGGATGCCTAAAAGCTCCTGCTCGATGTTGCCGCCGCCGTTCCAGCGCTGGTCTATGACCATCGCCTCCTTGTTGCGGTACTCGCGCAGCTCCTTCTCGAAGCGACGAAGGCTCGGCTGATCCATCGCGCGGATGTGTATGTAGCCGACGCGCCCGCCCGACAACTTGTCAACGAGCGCGCGCCGCTCCTTCACCCAGCGCTCGTAGCGCAACGTCGCGTAAGCCTGCATCGAGGTCGGTTCGATGCGCGTCGTCCAAGCCCCCTCCGCGCTCGGCTTGCTGTTGAAGGTGACGGCGACCTTGCGGTTGAGACGGTAGTTCAGAAGCGGCCAGTAGTTGTCGCCCGCCTTCACGGGCTTTCCGTCAATGGCGATGAGGTAGTCGCCAACTGCGACCTTCACCCAGTCTTTGTCCGCCGGGCCGTCCTCGTAGATGTACGCGACGCGGTAGCGACCGGCCTGCGCGTCGGGTTCGAGGTCAACGCCGAGGTGGCCCGTGGAGACCGCGCCCGGCTCTCGGCCCGCGGGCGGCGGGGCCGCGCCCGTGTGCGAGGCGTTCAGCTCGCCGATCATCTCGTTGACGATGTTGAGAAGCTCCTGGCGGTCGCCGACGTATTCGACGAGCGGGCGGTACTTGGCGCGCGCCGCGTCCCAGTCGTAGCCGTGCATCCGCGGGTCGTAGAAGCGGTACTTCATCGTGCGCCAAGCGTCGTCAAACATCTGCGCCCACTCTTCCGGTCGGTTAATCTTCACCTTCGCCACGAAGTTGATGCGCCGGCGAGCCGCGGCGGAGAGCAGGGACTGTGAGGCCGCCGCCCCAGCCGACGACGCGCCCGCGGGCGCGGACGGAGGCATCGGGACGGAGAACACGTAGTCGCCCTCCTGGAAGAAGAGCGTGCGAGAGTCGCGCGAGACGTTGAGGTTCGAGATGAGGCGGAAGCCGCCGAAGCCGCCGGGCGTGGGTTGTTCCTGCCCGGCCTCGCCGACGGGCGGCGCGCCCGAAGTGATGCGCACGAGACGCCTGCCGTCCTCGCCGACTGCGTAGATGACGGGCACGCCCGTGATGCCGGCGGTCTCGACCGTGGCGAAGACGAGCGTCCTGCCATCGGGCGAGATGGTGTAGTCAATGACGGGCGACGAAAGACGCGTCAACTGCTTCGTGCGCCGCTTGAGTCCGGCCCAGTCTATGTTGACCGGACGGGCGGGCTGACGCTGCGCGCCCATCTGCCGCCTCATGCCCTGGCCGCCGGGCATGCCGCCCTCACCCGCGGGCGGCTGCTGTTCCTCGCGCGCGGCTTCTGCTTCGGCGCGCTCCTCGGGGTCGTCGGGGTCGCGGTCGAGGTGTTCGAGCGCGACGGAGAAGAGTTGTACTGAAGGGCGGTCGCCCTGCCCGAACGTGACGCTGTCGTTGCGCGTGAAGAAGAGCTTGCGCCCGTCGGGCGAGAAGTGCGGGTTCGACTCGCTGAAGGACTCGAACGTCACCTTCTTCTCTTCGCCGCCCGCCGCAGGGACGAGGTAGATGTCGGTCGTGCGGGTCGCGTCAGGCTTCGAGAAGGCGAGCCACTTGCCGTCGGGCGACCACGCGGGCGAGCCGACGTTCCCGTTGCGCGACTCGCTCAACTGCTTCGTCTCCTTGCTCGCCACGTTGACGACGCGCAGCTTGTCGTCCGAAGACGTGAAGGCGATCTGCGTCGAGTCGGGCGACCACGAGTAGGCGAGCTTGAGCGCGTCGAGGTCTGTGAGCTTCTGCGGTTCGCCCGCGCCGTCAACCGCCGAGACGTAAATCTCCTCGCGCCCGCTGCGGTCGGAGACGTAGGCAAGCCACTTGCCGTCGGGCGAGTAGGAGACGTTGCGGTCGCGCGCGGGGCTGTCGGTGATCTGGCGCAAGTCGCCTTCTTCGACCGGCGCGGTGAAGACCTCGCCGTGGATACTGAAGACTATGCGGCGCGAGTTGGGCGCGAGGTCGAAGTCGTCCACCTGCGAGTTGAAGTCGCGCACCTCCGCCGCGTTCTCCTCGGTCTCGGCGGCGATGTCGAAGTGGAGTGGGGTGACGCGCTTGCTCGCAACGTCGAGCTTCGCGATCTGGAAGTCGTGCTCGAAGACGATTGTTCTGCCGTCGGCGCTGATCGAGGGCCAGCGCACGTCGCCCTCCTTGAAGGAGGTGACGCGCTCGGCCTTGCCGCCCGATTCGGAGACGCGCCAGACGTTCGTCAGGCCGTTGCCGTCGCGGTCGCTGACGAAATAGATATTGCCGTCACGCGACCACATCGGCCAGGAGTCGAGGCCGTCGAAGTCGGTCAGTTGCGTGAACTTCTTGTCACTGATGTCGGCGACCATCACGTCCGACTGGTAAGCGCCGCGGTAATACTTGCGCCAATAGACCTGCGACTTCTGGTTGTATGCAATCCTGCGCCCGTCAGGTGAGTAAGACGCTTGCACGCCCATGTCAACGCCCGCGCTCTGGGGCAGACGGCCGTCAACCGAGACCGTGTAGAGCAGCGGCATGAAGCCCTCGCCGCGGTTCGACGAGAAGAGCACGGCGCGACCGTCGGGCGTCCAGTTTAAGACCGTGTCCTCCGCCGAGTTGAAGGTCAACTGCTTCGGCGTGCCGCCCGTCGAGGGGATGATGTAAACGTCCAGGTTGCCGTTGCGGTCTGAAGAGAAGGCGATCCACTTGCCGTCGGGCGAGAAGCGCGGGTACACGTCGCGCGCGCGGTTGACCGTGAGGCGCTGGACGTTTCGTCCGTCTTCATCGGCGACCCAGATGTCGCCGAGGTAGCTGAAGGTGACGCGGCCCTGGTAGTAGTGCGGGTAGCGTATGAGCCGCGCCTCTTTCGCGTGGGCGACGGCGGAGAGCATGAACAGCGCGCAGAGAGCGAGAAGGTAGGCTTTCTTCATAACTTCCTCGGAGGTGTGTCAGAGGGCCGGTGGGCCGATTTACTAAACATGAGTTCGACGTGAGCGAGGCTCCCCTCCGCTCACGTCGAACTCAAGCCACTTATTTCTGGTCGAGCTTTCGCCCGGCGTTCAGGTTGTCGAAGTTGAGTATGGCGTTGAAGACGAGGAAGTAGCTCCCGTGCGTCTCGCCGCGCCAGACAGGGTTGTTGGAGAAGAGGACGACGTGGCCGCGCTCGACGGGCACGTCAATCACCGCGGCGTGCTGCGCCAGTTCGCCACCCTGGTCGAGCAGCCCGGAGACGAGCAGGTCGCGCGCTTCGCCGTAGCGGAGCACGACGCGCGGGCGCATCTGCGGCGGGATGACGTAGGTGTTGTTGCGCGCCTGCTCCTCTGTGAGCGGCAGAGCCTCCCATACTTCGGCGTGCGGCTCTTCGGGCGCTTCGACGGGCGGGCGGCCCTGCACAACGTCCGGGTCGCTCAGCGTGCCGCGCCCCGTCTCGCGCTCGCCCTCGCCCGCCGCGCGCCGCCCGCCGCGCCCCCCCGCGACGTTTGTCAGGCCGAAGATGGGCGGGTCGTCGGCGTAAACGGAGAGCGAGTCGCCGTAGCCGTAGGCAATCGGACTCGTCAGGTCAACGAACTTCGCGCGCAGGACGCTGCCGACCAGCTTCATGCGCTGCGGCTGCGAGGTCGAGACGCCCTGCGTCAGGTTGTAGGTGACGGCGAGGTTCGACGTGTCGGTCGCCGTGACGAGCAGGCCGCCGCGCCGGACGAAGCTGCGCAGGTTTGCTAACCCTGAGTCGCCGAGGCCGGGTCGCATGTCGTCGGTCGAGTCAATCTTGCCGATGTTCGGCGTGAGCGTCGTCGTCTTCCAAGGGAGCGGGTTGCCCCACATCGGCATCCCGGCGACGACCGCCTGCGGGCCTCGGCCCACGGGCGCGAAGACGATCACGTCGTACTTCGCGTTGAGGTTCGCATCGCGGCTCACCTCCTGCGTGCTGATGTAGTCGTATGGGATTTGCAGCTTGTCGAAGGCCATGCGCCACCAACCCTCGTCCTGCGTCGAGAGCCATGTGTGGAGGAGTGCGATGCGCGCGGCCCTGACAGGATGCGTCTTCACCGAGGGCGCGTCCGAAAGCGCGATTGTGCGCAGGTCGAGGTCGGAGGCGACCCGGTTGAGTTCGGCGGCAGCGACGCCTCGGATGATGAAGGAGCCGCGGTTGAAGCTGTGGCCCGCGGCTGTGAAAGGCTCTTCCGCGGCCTCGATGTTCGCGCCCTTCAGGCGGTAGCGGAGCGTCGCGAGCGCGTCGTCCGCGTTGTGGTTGATGACGAAGACCGTGCCGCTGCCCTCGACGCCGCCCTGCGCGCGCACCGGCGCGGCGACGCGCTCCATCGAAGCTTGAAGTACGGTCGGGTCGGTGACGCGCACGACCTGCACGTTGTACAGCTCGCCGAAAGTCCAGCCGGTGTCGTCGTAGGGCTGCTGCTGCGGGTCGCGCGGACTCCAGTATTGATAGTCGAGGAGCGCGTCGGCGATGCGGCTGTAAGGCTGATCCATGCGGACGACGTAACTGCCCGCGGGGAATTGTCGCGTCTCTGTCAACGTCGTTTTGCCCGCCTGCCCAGCCGGGGGAGCCTGGTTGGCGTTCCTTTGCTCGCCCGCTTCCCTCCTCTCGCCTTCGGGCCGCGCCTGCGTCGCTATTTCCGGGTTCGCGCTGGCTGCGTTCGCGTTGGCGGCGCTCGCAGGCGCGGTCTGCGCGCTCGGCGCGTTCGCCCTCCGCTTCGACTTGAGTGTGACGGTGAAGGGCGCGGTGGCGCGCGAGATTTCGCAGCCTTGTAGCTGGAGGACGCGCAGGAGTTCGGCCTGCGTGCCGGGGCGCGGGTCGTCAGCCGGGAAGACGTAGGCCGCCGGGCCTTCCGCTTTCGGCTTCTCTATCGAGCGCTTGCTCTTGAGGTAAAAGTTTTTCAGGAAGAGCTTGCCGTTGTTGGCGAAGTATTGGAGCGCGGTCAGAAGGCCGGTCTGCTCGTAGTTGTTGTTGTTGCGCTGCGACCAGCGGGCGCGCGGCAGCGGCGGGTTCTGCCTGTACCACGTGCGCGAATACTCCGACTGAGAGAGCGTGCGCACCTCCGTGTCCGCGCCGCCGTTGCCGAAGGTCTCGTAGAGGCGGCTGATGCCGTTGTGCGTGGCGGCGATGAACATCAGGTAGCCGGGCGACCACGTGTCGAACGAGCCGTGCGCGAAGACGCCGGGCATGCCGAACTTCGTCATCTCCGAGACGTTGTTCCAGCCGATCATCTGCCACTCGTCGGTGAGGATGGGGTCGAGCCATGCGTTGTACGGGCCGTCGCCGATGGTGTTGTCGTAAAGATAAGGCACGGACTCGTGCAGGTCGTGGAGCACTTGCGCGTGCCAGGTCGTGTAGGTATCGAGGACGTTGCGCGTGAGGTTGAGCGTGAGTCCCATCGCGTCGCGGTTGTTGTCGTGGGCGACGTAGTGGCCCCAGTAGATGAGCGGCGGGTAGCTCTCGCCGGGGTGCGCGAGGTGCCAGTTGTAGAGGTCAACCATGCGGTCGCGCCCGTCAACCTCGACCACGGGCGTGATGAGCGTGATCAAATTCTCGCGGATGTTTCGGACGTAAGGACTCTCGTCCACGGCGAGGCGGTAGGCCAGTTCCATCAGAGCCGTCGGCGCTCCGGTCTCCGGCGAGTGGATCGTGCCCGTAATGTAATAGACGGGCGTTGACTGCGCGACGAGGCGGTCGGCCTCCGCGTCGTCGAGGTTGATGGTGCGCGGGTCGGCGAGCTTGGCGAGTCGCGCGCGGTTCTCTTCGAGCTGCGCGAGGAGTTTTTCGGAGGCGACGGCGACGGCGATCATCTCGCGCCCCTCCTCCGTCCTGCCGATGGAGAAGACGCGGACGCGCGGGCTGGCCTTCTCAAGCATCCTCATGTACTTGTAAACGTCCTCGGCGTAAGGGAGCTTGCCGGGCGCTCCGGCCACGTCGCCGAGCACGGCCTTCGGCGTCGGCACGGTCGCCGAGGCGGGCAGGTAGTCAACGAGCGGAGAGGCGAAGTAAGGCTCGGTCGTGTACTCGCGAATCTTGCGCGTGTACTCCTCGTCAACGGGCTGATTGGGATCGCGCCCCGGCTTGATCTGCGCGAAGACGGGCGCGGTGAAGGCGAGCAAGAGGAGACAAAGTACAAGGCGTCGAAGTGAAAGCTGCATGCGAATGATCCTCGCTGTCCTGGTAGGATTCACGGCTGGCCGCAACGCCCCTGCCGCCCGAAGAGTTCGGCGGCGTCCGACGACGGCTCCCGGACGCAGCGCGCGCCGGACGGTCTCCACGCACCGCGAGCGGAAACCGTTGACCGTAGTGGAAGCCGTTAAAGGGAAACGCGCGCCGCGCAGACTTCCGCGTCTGCTACCGCCGGGAGCGAAATGGGCCGCTACATAAAACACGCGACGCGCCCCGGTTGTCAACCAACGGCGGAGCGCCGTCGCGAGAATTACTCACCGCCCGCCGCCCCAGACGACGGGCAGGACTTTCCCGCGCAACTCGGCGGCCTTCTCCTCGGCCAGCGTGTCGTTGATGAACATGCCCGCGCCGGTCTCGCTGCCCGCGAGATACTTCAGCTTCGTCGCCGTTCTCAGCGGCGGGTAGAACTCTATGTGAAAGTGGTAGAAGTCGTAAGCGCCGCCGTCGGTCGGTCGCTGGTGCAAGACCATCATGTAGGGGAACGAGAGGTCGAAGAGGCGGTCGAAGGCGGCGAGCACCGCCTTGAGAATCTCGGCCAGGCCGCGCAGCTCTTCGTCGCGCATGTCGGTGAGCGCCTGGAGATGGCGCGTGGAGGCGACGTGCACCTCGTAAGGGTAGCGCGCGAAGAAAGGGACGTAAGCCACGAACGATTCGTTCTCGACGACGACTCTCCGCCCGTCCCTCTTCTCCTCCGCGACGATGTCGCAGACGAGGCAGCGCCCCGTCGTCCCTTGGTGCGCGCGCGACTGCGCTAGCTCGCGCGCGACGCGCGGCGGCACGAACGGGTAGGCGTAGATTTGGCCGTGCGGGTGGTGGAGCGTCACGCCGATGGCCTCGCCCTTGTTCTCGAAGATGAAGACGTAGTCCACGAAGGGGAGCGCGCCGAGTTCGCGGAAGCGATCCGTCCAGACCTGCGTGAGCTTGTAGATTTGCTCGACGGGTTCCGAGGCGAGCGTCGAGGTGTGGTTCGGCGTGTAGAGGACGACCTCGCAGACGCCCCGGCCCGGTCGGACTGGGTAGAGCTCTGTCCCCTCGACGGCGGGTGCGGGCGGGTCGCTCTTCAGGCTGGGGAAGCGGTTCTCGAAGACGGCGATGTCGTAAGTCTCTTCGGGCACTTCCGTGGGGAAGCCGCCCGGTTTGGTCGGGCACAGCGGGCAGAAGTCGGCGGGCGGCAGGAACGTGCGCTCCTGCCTATCGGTGGCGGTGGCGACCCACTCGCCGAGCAGCGGATGCCAGCGCAGTTCAGACACGCCGCTCCTCCTCCGCTTCGGCCCCGGCCTCCGGCCCGCGTTTCGACTCGTCCTCTTCAGACCCGCGCGCCGCCGGTCGCTCGTCGCCGAACGTGTAGTAAATCAGGTAGCGCCCGTCCGCGAGCGTCGTGCGCCGCTTGTGCATCTCGCCGACGCTTCCGCGCTCTGCCGACACCTCGTCCTTCAAGACTTCCCCTCCCCACTCACTTTGAACTACAGCCGACCTGGCTTCGCACGACCGCCGCTCGGCGTCCGCGGCAGGCCGAAGGACGAAGCGGGCGGCGTGTGGAGAGTTTACCCGAACTGCCCGCGCCGTTCACTCCCTGAGGCGCGGCGAGGCCGCAGGCCCGAAACATCCCTGCGTCGCCGGCCTTCGGGATTGACGCGCGCGAAACGCGCCGCGCCGCTAGATCAGGCTGACGGCTGAAGGGGTTGCGCGCCGGAGGATTGACGTTAACTTAACGCCCGCGTAAGCTAACCTCCGTCTCAATCAACACCCGCACATGTTTCGTGCGGGCATCGGAGTGATTTCATGGCAATCGTAGTTCTGGCCGACCTGCGCGGCAGGGGCGGCATGGTTAACAAGGACACGGTCGCGGGCGGCTACGGCTCGCGCTTCAGAGCCGACTCGGTCTGGACGCGCATCGCCAAGAACGCGCGGAGCGTGTTCCTCAACGTCCCCAGCATACACGTCGGATACCTGGCCGCGATCTTCGCGCGCGAGGGGCACGAGGTAGTCGTCACGCACGACGACCGCGCGGTGGAAGGCGACCTCGCGCTGGTGCTGACCTCGCTCGTTGACTACAGGCACGAGCGGGAGTGGGCCGCCGCGGCGCGCGCGCGCGGGATGCGCGTCGGGTTCTTCGGCACGCCCGCCACACGCCTGCCGGAACTCTTCGAGGGCTTCGGCGACTTCGTCTTGACCGGCGAGCCGGAGGCGGCGGCGCTCCGGCTCGCCGCGGGCGAAGAGATGAGCGGCGTCGTGCCCAGCCCGGCGATTAACGACCTCGACTCGCTCCCCTTCCCGCGCTGGGACTTGGTCAAGATGAGGCGCTTCGGCCACGCGAGCCACAGGCGCGTGGGACTCACCCGCGCCGTCCCCATGCTGACGAGCCGCAGTTGCCCGGAGCACTGCACCTACTGCCCGCACCGCATCACGGCCAGCTTCCGCTCCCGCTCGGTCGCAAACGTCGTCGCCGAGATGGAGGAGTTGCAGCGGCTCTACAAAAACGTCCACGTCAAAATCCGCGACCCGCTGTTTACGCTTGACCGCGAGCGCTGCCTGGCGATTGCCGAGGGGATTCGCGCACGCGGCTTGAAGCTCTCCTTCGAGTGCGAGACACGCATGGACGACCTCGACGAAGAACTGATTCGCTCGATGCACGCCGCGGGCCTGCGCGAGATCGCCTTCGGCGTCGAGTCGCCCGACCCCGCCGTGCTGAAGAAGGTCGCGCGCCGCCACATCCCGCACGAGCACATGCGCCGCATGATTGACCTCTGCTGGCGGCTCGGCATCGTCACGACGGCCTTCTACATCATCGGCTTCCTCCAGGAGACCGAGGAGGTCATCGAGGAGACGATACGCTTCGCCTGCAACCTCGACACCACTCATGCGAACTTCAAAATCCTGACGCCGTATCCAGGCACGCCGCAGTTCAAGCAGCTCAAGCCCCTCGTCTTCGAGACCGACTGGGAGAAGTTCGACGGCTACACGCTCACCTTCAACCACCCGAACCTGACGCCGCGCCGCGCGCGCCTCATGCTCGGCATGGCCTACTCGCGCTTCTACGGTCGCCCGTCGCGGCTCTTCAATTTCCTCGGCATGCACAGGTACTCGCGCCACCCCCTGTTAGAGCGCGCGGACGCGTGGGCGTGGCGGAAGTACGACTACTTCGACCGCCCCTGGGTCTCCGAGAGGAAGGCGACCGCGTGAACCTGCGCACCATCGCGCGCTACGGCGTCCGCACAGTGCCCGGCGACGAGGCGGAGATCGTCGCGGCCTTCCGCCGCGGCGAGGCCGTCGAAGGGCCTGCGGTCGCGGAGTTTGAGCGCCGCTTCGCCGCCTACCACGACGCTGAGCATGCGGTCGCGGCCTCGTTCGGGCGCATGGCCTTCTACTACATCCTGCGTGCGCTCGACCTCTCTGCCGGAAGCGAAATCATCTTCCCCGCGCTCACCTTCTGGGTCGTGCCTGAGATGGCGCGGCGCGCGGGGCTGCGCCCCGTCTTCGTTGACGTTGACCCGACGACCTTCAACCTCGACCCGTCGAAGATCGAAGCAGCTATCACGGAGCGGACGCGAGCCGTCGTTCCGACGCACCTCTACGGCCAGCCCTGCGAGATGAGCGAGGTCATGCGCGTCGCCGAAAAGCACGGCCTCGTCGTCATAGAGGACTGCGCGCAGGCGGCGGGCGCGCGCTACCGCGGCAAGCCGGTCGGCACGTTCGGCGCGGCCTCCTTCTTCAGCTTCCAGATGCTCAAGGGCATCAACACCTACGGCGGCGGCATGGCCCTCACCGGAGACGCGCGCCTCGCCGCGCGCGTGCGCGAGCAGGCCGAGGCCGAACCATTGCAGCCCACCGGCGATTTAATCAAGCGCTTCCTCACGGGCTACGCCTCGCGCGTCGGCGTCAGCCCGCGCGGCTTCACCTTCTGGGGCTTCCCCTTGCAGGCCGTCGCATCGCTCTTCGGCCACTACGACCTCTCGCGCTACGTCTGGGAGAAGATACGCCCGCTCGACCCCTTCCCGCGCACCTACCGCCAGCGCTACTCGAACGCGCAGGCCGTACTCGGCCTGCGCGGCCTCGCGCGTCTCGACGAGTTCAACTCGCGCTCGCGTGAGCACGCCGCGCGCTACACGCGCGGACTCTCGGACTGCCGAAGCGTGCGGACGCCGCGCGAGCTGCCCCGTGTGGAGCACGTCTATTATCAATACTGCATCTACGCCTCCGACCCGGCGCTCGCGAGCCGGCGCGCGATACGCCGCGGGGTTGACTTCGAAACGACGCACGTTGACGTGTGCTCTGCCCTGCCGCTCTTCGAGGAGTTCGCCGCCCCGTGCCCCGGCGCTGTGGCGACCGAGAAGGCTTTGCAGCTCCCCGTTTACTCGCGCCTGCGCCCAACGGACGTGGAGCGCGTCCTGCGCGTCGTGCGCGAAGTCACCGGCGACCTCGCGCCGCTCGGCGAGCGCGACGCGACCGGGCACGCGTCCTTCAAAGAGACGCTGCACGCGGGATGACGTTGAGGCGGGCGAGGCGTGCGTGAGACGGCGGACTGATTTTCATGGGACTCCAACTGTCTAAAATACTCCTGACCGTGGCGGGCTTCGCCGACGCGTCGAGCACGCAGGCCGAGTTGCTGCGCTGGCTGCCGAAGTACGGCTACTTCGCCATCCTGCTCGCGGCCTTCTGGGAGGGCGAGGCGGTGCTGATCGCGGCGGGCGCGTTGTGCGGGGCGGGCCTCCTGGACTGGCGCTTGACCATCCTGGCGGCGGCCATCGGCGGCTCCGCAGGGGATCAAATCTACTTCTACCTCGCGCACGACCGCGGCGCACGCCTGGTGCAAAAATCCAAGCGCCTGAGCCGCATCTACCCGAAGGTGCAGGCCTTCGTCCTGCGCCACGGGACTTGGGCCGTCCTGCTCTCGCGCTTCGCGGCGGGCCTGCGGATCACGATCCCGCTCGTCTGCGCGACCGTCAGGATGCCAGCGAAGAAGTATTCCGTGCTCAACCTCCTGAGCGGCTTCGCGTGGGCGAGCGCGTGGGTCGCCGTCAGCTACCAGTTCGGCACGCACCTGCCGCCGCTTCGGTAAAAAGTTCTTACCTACCCTCAGCGCGACGCCGCGCCGAACTCCACCGAGTCTAAGAGGATTGAATCTATTGACGGGAACTCGGCGGTGACGAGCCGCGTGTTGTAGCGCTCGATGTATGCGCGGCGGCCTTCTGTCAGCGGGTAGTTTTCGGGCGCTGTGTATGGGTACTTCGTCATGCCGTGGAAGGGGAGCGGCGACACCTGGTCGGGGCTTGCCGAGTTGATGTCCATCTCCTTGCTGAAGCCGTCGGCGTAGAGCAGGAAGGTGCGCGTCCAACCGGCAGGCAGGGGCGGAAGCTGTGTAGCGTCGAACGACAGGCTGATCTCGTCGCCGGGGCGCGAGATGACGAACATGTCGTCGGAGGCGACGAGCAGCTCGCGCACGTCGCCCACGCGTGTGTAGCGTCCCGGCATGACCTTCCACGGCGAGGCGGAAGAGACCTGCTCGTAGTCGTAGCCGAAAGGCTCGCGCCCGTCTGGCGTCGTCTCGCGCGAGAAGCCGCGCCAGCGCAAGGTCGCTGTCACAGGGTCGAGCCGGGTCAACTGCGCGGGGAAGTCGCCGCCCGAAGTGTCAACGAGAATCTGATCCCAGAGGATGCGCATGTTCGTGACGATGCGAACCTCTCTGCTCGCCGAGAGGAACTTGCCCGTCAGGTCAACCGTCACCGTCTGCGGCCTGCCGACGGGGATGCCCATGTCGGCGATGACCGTCCGCCACTCGCCCCGCGCGTCTCTGACCTGAAGCGAGGGCGGCCTCATCTCCTTGCCGCTCTGAGAGGCGGCGACGTTATCGCTCGACCAGGCGTAGTCAGTCCAGCCGGTCAGAAGCAGGAGCGTGCGCGCCCCCGCCGCGACGCCTTTGTCCAGCTTGAGCGTCAGCGTGTGCTCGTCGGCGTAGCCGCGAACACGGTCGCGCCTGAAGTCATCGGGGTACTGGCGATCCATGCGCGTGATCTTCGAGAGCACGTCGTGGCCGTGGTCGTCCACGGCGGAGAGCGGCGGGCGCGCGCCGCGCGTCTTGTAAAGGACGAAGGGACGCGGCGGGTCGCTCATGCCTTCGTTCGGATAGACCTCTGTGCCCTGCGGGTGCGCAACGGCGATCAGTTGCAGGCGGTCAACGAACATCGTCTCTTCCAGCTCGTCGGTCACGCGCAGCTCGTAGCGCCCGCCGCGCTCCCGTAACTGGTCGCCGCGGATGCGGACGTACTCGTCCGGGTCGGGCCGGTTGTAGCGCCCAGGCTCTTCGAGGTAGCCCATCTCGCCGCCGCCCATGAAGTCCGTGACGAAACGAAAGCGCTCGCCGTCCCACGCGTAGAGGTACGGGCATGAGGAAGGCTTGCGGTCAACCTCCGTGACCTTCAGCGTGCCCGGCTCGATGCGCGCCGCCGTCTGCGCGCCCGCGCCCTCCGCCGACTGCGTCTCTGCCTGCACGACGCCCGAAGGCCAGAGGACGCGCACGGCGTCCGCCGCCTCGCGCCGCCCCAGGCCGAAAATCAAGTCGGCGGGCGCGGGCGCGGGACTCGCGGCGTAGGTCTCAAGCTTCTGCTGGAGACTGCCGGCGCGCACCTCGACTTTTGCCTCGACCCCGCCGCGGTTGCTCACCTTGCCCGCGAGCCGCACGCGCAGGGAGTAGTTGCGGTTGCCGCCTTCGTTGCGTAAAAACCTCAATTCGCCGGACGCCGCGCGCACGATCAGGTCTGTGTCGCCGTCGCCGTCCAAGTCCGCCGACGCGAGCACACCCGGAGTCAGGCCGCCGCGCAGCACGCTTCCCTTCATCGGCAAAGACCCGAAGGCTTCTCCGCCGACATCAACCCAGCCGTCGCCGACGTTGCGCCAGATGTGTAGCCCGGCGCTGCCTTCCGTGGACGACGAGAGCGTGATGAGGTCGAGCAGCCCGTCGTTGTCGTAGTCGAGAAACTGCGCGGCTTCGTGCGTGAGCCAGTGAGAGTCGGCCCCGCGTCCCTGTGGTTCGGGCGCGGGCGTGAGGCGGAAGCCGCTTCTGCCGTCGCTCAGTGCGAACGTCGCGTGACCCGCGACTGAGGACAAATAGAAATCCGTGAAGCCGTCCTTGTTCACGTCGCCCGCGGCGACAGCCGTGAATACTCCCTGCTTCTTGTCGAGTCCGACCTCCGCGGTCACATCCTTGAAAGTCCCGTCGCGCATGTTCCGGTAGAGCAGCGGCGCGGGAGTCGAGCGCACGACGAACAGGTCAACGTCGCGGCGGTTGTCGTAGTCCGTGGGAACGACGGCGACCGCCGGGCCTCCCGTGCCGGCCACGCGCGCCGCTTCCGTGACATCTGTGAAAGTCCCGTTGCCGTTATTCCGCAGGAGCATGTTGCGCGCCGCCGACTTCGCCTGCGTCCCGCCCGCGCCACCTCCGTCGCCTGTGCCCAACGGGCCTTCGTGGCCGAGCAGCGGCGTGAACTTCGCCTTGCTAAGGTCTGCGAAGCCTGCGATGAAGATGTCGAGGTCGCCGTCGTGATCCACGTCAACGAAGGCCGCGGAGAGTGAGAGGAACGGGTAGTTCGGGATGCCGGCCTCGCGCGTTCGGTCGGAGAAGTGGCCGCCGCCGTCGTTGTGCAGCAGGACGCTCCTGCCATAGCGCAGGACGAAGAGGTCTGTGCGCCCGTCGTTGTCATAGTCGCCCGCGACCGCGCCCATGTTCACGCCGTCGAAGGCTGTGCCGAGGTCGCCCGCGCCGGCAGTCACATCAACGAACTTCCCGCCGTCGTTGCGGTAGAGGCGCGTGCTCGTCGGCGCGAGGTCGAGTAGGTCGAGGTCGCCGTCGCCGTCGAAGTCGAACAGCATCACGCCTCCGCCGAATGACGCGGCGAAATCCTTCGCAATCGCATTCGCGTCGAAACGCCACTCGCCCGCGCTCCGCCTGCCGCGTCCGCGCGCCGCGTTGCCGCGCATCGCGGCCCCGCGACGACTCCCAACGGTCTTCGGGAAGACTTCAGCCGTCGCGTCAACGAAGCGGACGGGCGGCGTCGAGTGGTCAACAAGCTCTGGCTCGGCGCCCGTGGAGGCGACGGCTTCGGCGTAGCGGCCCTGCTCCATGTAGTTCTGTCCGAGCGTCGTCGCGCTGCCGAGCTGCCGCAACTCCTGGAAGCGCGCGATGACGCGCTGCCCCTCCTCGCGCTGGCCTGCGCGCAGGAGCGCCGTGCCGAGGTTGTAGAGCGCCGTCCCGTTGTAAGGCTCGGCGGCGAGCGCGACGCGGAAGGCGGCGACGGCCTCCTTGTAGTTGCGCTGCTGCGCGTAGAGCTGTCCGAGGTTGACGTTCGCGCCCACGTCTTCGGGGTCAATCTTGAGCACGCGGCGGAAGGCGGCGACCGCCTCGTCCGAGCGGTTCTGCGATTTAGCGATGAGGCCGAGGATGTAGAAGGGCTGCGGCGCGTCGGGGGCGGCGGCTGCCGCGCTCTGGGCCTCGCTCTCAGCGCCCGGCGTGTCGGGCAGGTTGAAGAGCGCGATGGCGAGGTTGATGCGCGCGAGCGCCAGGCCGGGGTCAATTCGCAGGGCACGTCTGAACGCCTCCGCGCCCTCCCTGTACTTAAACTGTTCGAGCAGCGCGACGCCGACGTTGTTCGCGCGGTAGGCTTCCTCGCGCGCAGCGGTCGCAGCAGGAGCTTTATTTTGAAGACGGGCCGAAGTCTTTCTCAAGACGGGCGTGCCCGCTGCCAGGATGCCCGTTAATATGACTGACAAGGCGAGCGAGTATAAACGGCCCGGCAGTCGAACTCTTCCGATAGTCTTGTTGATCATTTCGCGCGCGGGTCTGGCTTCACGCGGAGCGGCTGCGTGAACTGCTTGCCGCCGACCGTGAGCCTCACAGTGTAAGTGCCGGGGAGCACGGGCGGCACGCCGCGACCGCCGAAGACGGCTGCGCCGCCTCCGCCTCCGCGCGCGCCCGTGTCGGCGGGCGGAGGCGGTCGCAGGTTCCAAGTCCAGCGGTGCATCCCCGCCGACGCCGGGAGCGGCCTTTGCGCGGGAACCCAGGAGGCCGGGATGTCGAGCGTGTTCGGGTCAACCGGCGTCACCTTGTCCTCGCTCGAATAGCGCCGGACGACCTCGCCTGCGGGGCTGAGAATCTCAAGCGCCACCGGCCCCGACGCGTCCGCCTTCAAGTAGTAATCAATGATCGCGCCGTAGGGCGGGTTCTCCGCGAGCGGCTCGTCGCGCGGCTGCGGCGTGCCGTTCTCCGAGTAGGGCGGGAGGAGAAAGGCGTCCTCCGGGCGAAACAGGAACGCGCTCGCCTTCGCCACCTCTTCGCCCGCCTGCCTGAGCGGCGTGATGTCGTCGAGCACCCAGAAGCCGCGCCCGTGCGTGGCGACGACGAGGTCGTCGTCGTGTACGACGAGGTCGCGCACGGAGGCGGGCGGCAGGTTGAGCTGAAGCGACTGCCAGTGGTCGCCGTCGTCGAACGAAACGAAGACGCCCAGTTCCGTCCCCGCGAAGAGAAGGCCGCGGCGCTGCGGGTCTTCCTTCACGGTCTGCATATAGACGCCCGCGGGAAGTCCCGTAGTGATCTTCTGCCACGTCTTGCCGCCGTCGCGCGTGCGGAAGACGTGCGGCTCGTAGTCTTCGAGCCGGTGGCGGTCAACCGCCGCGTAAGCCTCGTTCACATCGCCGTGCGAGGCGTCCATCATCGAGACCTTGCTCCACGGCGTCAGCTCCGGCGGCGTGACGTTCTGCCATGACTTGCCGTCGTCGTCAGTCCGTTGAATGAGGCCGTCGTCCGTGCCGACCCACACGGTCGCCGCGCGCAGGGGCGAGGGCGCGATGGTGTAGATGACGCCGCGGCGCTTGCCTTCGGGCGCATCCGCCGCCGTCGCCGCGTCCAGGTTCGGCGGCACGCCTGGGTCTTCGCGCGTGAGGTCTGGGCTTACTTGCGCCCAGCTCTCGCCGCCGTTCGTCGTCTTGAAGAGGAACTGGTCGCCGAAGTAGAGCGCGTGCGGGTCGGCCTGCGAGAAGACGAGCGGGAGCGTCCACGTGTGTCGCGCCGTGTTCGCGGGGAGGCTCCGTTCGGGCGAGACGTTGACGATGTCGCCGGTGACGACGTTGCAACGCGTGACCCTGCCGCCGAAGAGGATTTCGGGGTGGAGCGGGTCGGGCGCGGTGTAGTCACTTTCGCCGCCCGCGCAGACGGGCGACCAGTCGTGCTCCGAGATTTCGGCGAAGTTGCTGCGCGTGGGCGTGCCGACCGCGCCGCTGTCCTGCTGCGCGCCCGTCACCCAGTAGGGGAAGCGGTTGTCAGCCGCCACGTGATACAACTGCGCCGTCGGCTGGTTGTACCAACTGCTCCAGGTCTGCGCGCCGTCTTCGGTCACGATTGCGCCCTGGTCGCTTCCGAGAATCATGCGTCGAGGGTCTTCGGGGTAAATCCAGAGCTGGTGGTAGTCGTCGCCGCCGGGCGCGCCCTTGATCGCCGTCCACGTTTTCCCCGCGTCGGTCGAACGATAAAGCGAAGTGTTCGAGACGTAAACGATCTCCGCATTCTTCGGGTCAACCGCAACCTTGCAGAAGTACCAGCCGCGCCCCCAGATTCGGGTGTCCTTCGAGATGAGACTCCACGTCGCGCCCGCGTCGTCGGAGCGGTAGAGTCCGCCGGCCTTCGCGTCAACGATGGCGTAGATGCGACTAGAATTCATCGGCGCGACCGCCAGCCCGATGCGACCCAAGCCTTCGACGGGCACGCCGTTCGTCAGCGGCTGCCAGGTGTCGCCGCCGTCAGTTGACTTGAAGATGCCGCCGCCGGGGCCATATGAAGGCGGGTAGATGCTCCACGGCGGGCGGCGCGTGTTCCACAGAGTCGCGTAGATGATTTGCGAGTTCTGGGGGTCGAACTGAAGATCAATCGCGCCCACGTCGTCGCTCTTGAAGAGAACCTTCTGCCAGGTCTTGCCTCCGTCGCGCGTGCGGAAGACGCCGCGCTCCGGGTTCGCGCCGTAGGCGTGGCCGAGCGCGGCGACGAAGACGACCGAAGGGTTCTTCGGGTCAACGATGACTCGGCCTATCTGCCGCGTGCCTTCGAGTCCGACGTGCGTCCATGTGCGCCCCGCGTCCGACGACCTGTACATCCCGTTGCCGTAGGAAATCTGCGAGCGCATGTCGGCCTCGCCCGTGCCGACGTAGATGACCGAAGGGTCGGACGGCGCGACGCCGATTGCGCCGACGGACGCGATAGGCTCCGAGTCGAAGATGGGCGTCCAGGTGCGCCCGGAGTTCGTAGTCTTCCAGACGCCGCCGCCGACCGAGCCGAAGTAGAAGGTCGTCGGCTCGCCCGGCACGCCCGCGACGGCGTTCACACGCCCGCCGCGCGGCGGTCCGATCATGCGCCAGCGCAGGGCCGAATAGAGGCCGGTGTTCTGCCGCCGCGCCGCCGCGCGCGGGAGCAAGACTCCGACGAGCAGCGCGGCGACGCACGCCGCCGCCAGCGCGCTCACAATGATTCGCCTGACATCACGCATAGATTGTTCTCTCATGGTTGGACGAAAGATATACCAAACCTGCCCGCGTCTGTGAAGACGCGCGACAATAGCCGGCAGGGTTTATTCATTCCTGGATGTATGGCAACAGTCAGTTAACCACCGCAGGCACGGAGGACTCAGAGGAAGCACAGAGAAAAGGAAACCTCTGTGCCATCTCCGTGTCCTCCGTGCCTGCGGTGGTTAACTTCAACGGGCTATTCACTCAAGAATGAATAGCCCGTGGAGTTGTCGTATGACGGCGCAGGAGTGTTTAAGATTGCTGTTGCGCAGGAGTGTCGCCAGCCGGCCTGTCGAAGGCCGCGTAAATCTGTAGGTACATCTGCGTCTCGTGCGGGATGAGCGTGCGCCAGGACGTGCCGCCGCGGGAGAGGTATTTAGCCAGCCGCACGGGGTTGGAGTTGTAGCCCGCGGCCAGCAACTCGGCCTGCGTGGCGACGCCCGACTTCAGCGCGCCGACCACCTCGTCCTTCTTCAACAGGCCGTCCCAGGTGTCCTGCATGTAGAGCAGCATCGCGGCGGCGGCATTGTCGTGGTCGCGCATCCCCTCGATGAAGTCGGGGTTTAGTTCGGCCTGCGGGTGTTGCTCTCGGATCGCCTGGTAGGTCTTCGGGATCATCTGCACCATGCCGCCCGCGCCGGCGGTGCTGATGGAGTAGCGGAAGGTGTCGCCGCCGTTCAGTTCGTAGAGGGTCTCGATCTCGCCGAGGAGCGCGCCGCGGTCTTCGCTCAGGAAGCGCTTGTGGTCGGCGTGCTCGACGAGGCACAGGCGCTCGGCCACGTTGACGATGTCGGGCGAGACGCTGACGCCCTTCGCTTCGAGCCGCGCCGCGGCCTCGTCCAGCCTGCGGCGGACGTACTGCCTGCCCTCGTCCGCCATCTCGGCCGATTTCAGCGCCGGGTGCGCCGCCGTGTAGAAGGCCGTCTCCGTCACCTCGCCGTTGCGCTCAATCGGATATTCGACGACGAGCGGCAGGAGCTTACGACCGTCCGCGCCCGTTGCAGAGACGGCGGTGTTGACGCCGTTGGCGCGCTCGACGCGCAGGCTCACCGTGCCCCCTTGTGACGTGGCGACCTGCGCCTGCGCGCCCTTTGAAAGGAAGGTCTCCTTCGGCAGCGTCAGCAGTTGAACCGGGCCACCCGTCTCGTCCCCAACCGCGAGCCTGACGGAGCCTGCGCCCGGCGCGGGGTTTGAGGTGAGCAGGCGCTTCGCCTCGGAGATGCGCGTGCGGATTTGTCTGACCGACTCCGGCTCAGGCGGCAGGGCCAGCGCGCGCACCGCGGCGCTCACGCCGTCGGCGGGGCTTGCAGAGGGGAGCCACAGATGTGTGTGCGCGAGCAGCGGGAACAGCAAGAGCGCAATCGGGGCCGCGGAAAAGAAAGTTTTCCTCATCGGTAAAACAACTCCTGATTGTCTGGCTCGGTTGAAGTCGGGTTGGGGAAAGACTATCTGATGCGGCGGGGTCTGGTCTGGTTTGCTGACGGCGGGTCGCCGCCCCGCGTTGAGGTCTGGGCGGGGCCGAAACTCTCAGAAGTTGTTTGAGGAGTCCCCGCCGGAGGGGCTCCTCGACGGATGTTACCGCTGGCTCTTCTCTCTGGCGTCGCCCCGTGTGGTCTTGACTTCGGCCTCCCTGACGGTCAGCGGCTCGCCCTTCTGCGGCGTGATCTGCACGTCCCGCAGTTCCACGGCCTTTGCGTCCTGCACGGTCATGCCGGTCTTCGACTTGATGCGGACGTTTTCGAGCAGCACGCCGCTGACGGGCATCTCCGGCAGGCCGATGATCTCGCCCGCGGTCTTCGCCCCCTCGACGGTGACGTTGACGATGCGCACGTCGCGCACGACGGGCGTGGCGGAGTTGACGGGGTGGGCCTGCCGCTCTTTCTGCCCCGCCTTGTCGAAGTAGAAGAGGTTGATGGTGATGGCGACGCCGACGTTCTTCATCGTGATGTCGCGGTAGGTGATGTGCTCGACCACACCGCCGCGGTCGCGCGCCGACTTGATGCGGATGCCGTTGTCCGTGTCCTCGAACGTG
>Ga0209577_10001641_pt1 | contig 22112 bp, 23 predicted proteins | sample GraSoiAngelo_109_FD_185874 | JGI IMG/M metagenome (GOLD analysis project Ga0209577, IMG submission 185874) | Grasslands soil microbial communities from the Angelo Coastal Reserve, California, USA - 14_0903_12_20cm (SPAdes) (version 2) | ecosystem: Environmental > Terrestrial > Soil > Grasslands...
GACGAGGCTCGTCGTCCCCGAGGGCGGCGCATCGATCTCGAGCACCGCGTTCACGCTGAGCGCCATGCGGCCGGGCAGATTGATGACCCCCATGCTGTTCGGGCCGAGCAGGCGCACGCCGAGCGCCTTGGCGCGCGCCACGAGCCGCGCCTGGCGCTGCGCGCCTTCGCGCCCCGCGTCGGCGAAGCCGTTGCTGTAGACCGTAGCCACCGGGACGCCGCGCCGGCCGCAGTCCTCGATCGCCTGCTCGACGCCCTCGACCATGATAAAGGCGTGGTCGATGCCCTCGGGCACCTGCGCGCAGGCGGCTTCGCCAAGAACTTCCTTTCGAGTCGAGTTCACCGGGACGACGCGTCCGGCATAGCCATGCTTCCTGAGGAAGCGCTGCGGTCGCGCGGTATTCTTCTTCTCGTCGCCGGAAGCGCCGATGAGCGCCACGGCGCCAGGCGCAAACAGCGCCTGAGCTAAGCGAGCGCGGATGCTGCTTCCAGCCGCCACAGGCGCTCGAGAAGCTTGCGCGCCGGCCCTTCGCCCAGCACCGGGCCGGCGAGCTCCATGTATTTGTCCTCCAGCGCGCGGTCGCTCAGCGGCGCCTCCGGGTCGCCGACGCGCGTCGGCTGCAGCAGCTCCTCGCGCCGGCCGCCGCGCGCCTCGATGGCGACGCGCGCCGCGCGCCGGTGCGGAAAGCTGGCGTCTAGGTCAGGATCGATCGCCACGGAGATTCTTTTCATCAGCGAGCGTGTTTGCTCATTCTCGAGCCGGGGGGATTGAAAAGCCGCCAGGCGCACACTGCCGTGGGTGAGCGCGGTCGCGACGACGTACTTCATCGAAAAGCGCGCCTCCGCAGCAGTGCGCGGCGCTTCGTAATGCGCGACCTCGAGGCCGGCGCGGTAGGTGCCGACGCGCACGCGCTCGATCTCCGCCGGCCGGATGCCCATCTTCGCCTGCAGAGCGAGCGCGCCGTCGATGGCGGCGAAGGCATGCCCGCAGCAGGCGTGGTTCTTGAACGTCATGCGCGTGATGTGGAACTCGCGTCCCAGCGTGGCGAGCGCCTTTTCCCAGTCCGGACCGTCTGCCATCGCGCGCCCGAAACCTGCGTCGCCTTCGATGACATCGAGCGAGCCGGTGACGCCTTCGCGCGCGGCGAGCGCCGCCGTTACGCCGGCCTCGGCGGCGCGCCCGGCGTGCAGCGGCTTGGACATCGAATCCATGCGGAAGGCCTGCTGCAGGCCGGCCGCGAACGTAGTCACGGTCGCGAGTGCATTGGCAAAGCGCCGCCCATCGAGAGCGAGCATCTCGGCCGCAGCGGCGCAGGCGCCAAAGCAGCCGACGGTGCCGGTGTTGTGCCAGAAGCGGTAATGCGCGCGGCCCATCGCCGCGCCGATGCGCGTGGAAATCTCGTAGCCGACGACCACCGCCCGAAGCAATTTTTCTCCGTTGACGGCTTGTGACTGGGCTAGCGCCAGAGCTGCGGCGATGGTTGGCGCGCCGGGGTGGTAGATGCCGTCGCGGAAGATGTCGTCGACTTCGACGGTATGTGCGGCGGTGGCGTTGATGAGCGCCGCGGCGCGCAGCGTCGCGCGCCGGCCGAGGGCCAGCCTTGCATCCGCGTTATCCAGTTCATCCCGAAGCGCTTTTTCCAGCAGGATCGCCGGTGGCATCACAGCACCGGGAAACAGCGCTGCGTGCCAGTCGATCACTGCGCGCTTGGCATGATGCAAAACTTCCGGCGCAATGGGCTTCGAGCGCCAGTCGTTTGCCCAGGCGGCGAAGCGCTCGACGACGTGCATTACGTCTTGTACGAGGGATCGATGCGGTCCGCGAGCCGCCGCATCGCCGGCCATTCGAGCTGTCCCATCTGTCGGCGCGTTCCCGGCTTGTAAAGATGGGCCGTCTTCTCGATCACCGCCGCGGCGGGCAGCAGGATTTCGTCGTTGGCGGACTGCGCGAGCAGCTGCGCGCGGCAGGCGCGCTCCAGCCGGTAAATGTTGTTGAATGCCTCGCCCACGGTCTTGCCGACCGCCAGCGTGCCGTGATTGCGCAGCAGCATCACTTCGCAGTCGCCGAGGTTCTCGAGCAAGCGCCTGCGCTCGTCCATCTCGAGCACCACGCCTTCGTAGTCATGATAGGCGATCTTCGAGAAGCGCATTGCCGTCTGCGTCATCGGCAGCACGCCTTTCTTCAGCGACGCCACCGCCATGCCGGCGAGCGAGTGCGTGTGGATCACGCAATGAATGTCGGCCTTCGCCTCGTGAATCGCGCCGTGGATGACGAAGCCGGCGAGGTTGAAGGTGTAGTTGAGCCCTGCCGGCCAATCGGGCTCCCACAGCACTTTGCCTTTGAGGTCCACCTTGATCAGAGACGACGCGCACATCTCCTCGTACAGCAGCCCGAAGGGATTGAGCAGGAACTCTTCGGTTCCGGGGATGCGGGCCGAAATGTGGTTGTAGATGAGGTCGTGCATGTCATAGTGGCGCACCAGGCGATACGCGCAGGCGCAGTCGACGCGCGCCTCCCACTCGGCCGCGCTCACGCTGCCCTTCAGCGACTTGAACTTGAGCGGCGGGTACTCCTTGTCCGGCGCGAGATCGGGATAGTGCCTCTTGAGATCGGTAACCTTGGCTTTGCTCATGCGGCCAATGTACCCTTTCATCGGGCCCGCCGGAAGAGGACTGCCTGCATGCCAAATCGCATCGCGTTTGTGGTTTTCCTGTTGCTGACTTCCCTGGCGGGGGTGGGGCAGGACTTCCCGACCCGCCCGGTACGCATCGTCGTGCCCTGGCCGCCGAGCGGCAATGTCGACATCACGGCGCGCACCCTCGCGCCGGCGTTCTCGGATGCGCTCGGGCAGCAGGTGCTCGTGGAGAACCGCGCCGGCGCAGGCGGCACCATCGGCACCGCCGCGGTGGTCAAGTCTGCGGCCGATGGCTATACGCTGCTCCTCGGCTCAAGCGGCACGGTGACCTCCGGGCCGGCGGTGTTCAGGAACCTCTCCTACGACCCGCTGAGGGACCTCGTGGCCATTGGACCGATCCAGTCCGTGCCGATCGTGCTGACGGTGGCGCCCAAGACTCCGGTTTCCTCGTTTCAGGAGTATTTTTCGCTGGCCCGATCCAGGCCTGGGCGGATGAGCATTGCGTCCGCCGGCAACGGTTCGTCGAACCATCTGGCGATCGAGCTCCTCATGCGCCAGGCAAACCTGAAGCTGCTGCATGTGCCGTACAAGGGTAGCGGCCCGGCGCTCACCGACTTGCTGGGCAGCCAGGTCGAATCGATGATGGACCAGCTCACCGCGTCCATCGGCCATATCAGGCAAGGGCGCATCAAAGCCCTGGCCATCTCCTCGCTCAAGCGCTCGGCGCTGCTGCCCGAGGTGCCAACCCTAGATGAGGCAGGGGTCAAGGGCTACGAAGCGAGCACGTTCACGGGAATTTTCGTCCCTGCCGGCGTCTCGCAGATCGTCATCGATAAGTTGAGCACGGCCCTGCGCAAGGCACTTGCCGTCGAATCGGTGCGCGAGCGCTATCGCAGCATGGGCGTGGATGTGATGGACATGGGCCGGGCGGAGTTCGCCGCCTACGTGCGCGCCGATTACGAGAAATGGCAGCGCGTGGCCCGCGAGGGCAACATCGTCGTCGAGTGAGGCCGAGATGAAAAGCGTTGCCGAGATCGAACCCTTTATCACCATGCTGCTCACCGCGTGCGAGAACCAGACGGTGTATGAGCGGCTGGAAAAACTGCTGTCGATGCCCGATGAGAGACGCCAGGGGCTGGTGCATACCTGGGTCAACGACCTGCTTATTGCCGAAGCGCCGCGGGACTTCGTGCAGGCTATCGCCTGCCTGCTGGATAATCGGGTCGCCGAGAAGGCCTACGAAGTCATCTTCAAATGCCGGCGCGGCGAGCTCTAGCAGGAGAAAGCCATGGCCAAGCTGCGACACATCGCGATCACGGTGCCCGATCCCTGGAAGGCCGCCGAGTTCTACATGCAGGCGTTCGGGCTGAAGAAGGTCGGCGAGACGGACTGGGAAAACGCGCGCGGTGTTTATCTCAGCGACGGCGTGATCAATCTCGCGCTGCTGCACTACAAGACCGAGGAAGCGGCAGGCGCGCGCGGCCGCGATTTCGTGGGGGTGCACCATTTCGGTTTCCTGGTGGACGACGTGGCGGCGACGCGCAAGGCGATCGAGGCGGCGGGCGGCACGCATTGGATGGGGGAGCCGCTTGGCGGGACCGGTTTCTACGAGGTGAAGTTCCACGACCCCGACGGCATCGTGGTCGATATCACCGCGCACGGCTGGAGCGGCGCGTCCAGCGAATAGGCATGCGTTTGCTGCGCTTCAGCCTGTTGTTGCTGCTAGCGGTTGCACTCGGCGCGGCCGCGCAGGCCTATCCGGGCAAGGCCGTGCGCATCGTGGTGCCGTCGAGCCCCGGGGGCGGCAGCGATCTGGTCGCGCGGCTCCTCGCGCCACAGCTCGCCGAGGCATTGGGCCGGCCGTTCATCGTCGAAAACCGCGTCACCTCGGGCGGCATCGTCGCCACGCAGCAGGTCGCCGAATCGCTGCCCGACGGGTACACCCTGCTCGTCACGTTCGACACCTTCGCGATCAACCCCTTCCTCTTCAAAGGCGTGCAATGGGACCCGGTGCGCGACTTCGCGCCCGTCATGCAGGTCTGCCGCTATCCGCAAGTGCTGCTCGTGAATCCCGCCCTGGGCGTGAAAACCCTGCAGGAGTTCGTCGCGCTCGCGAAGCGGACCGGCCCGCAGCTCAATTACGGCTCCGCCGGACCTGCCTCCTCGAGCCGGCTCGCGTACGAGCTTTTCAAGGAGATCGCCGGCATCGAGACGGTGCCGGTGCATTACAAAGGCGGGGGTCCGGCCATCCAGGATCTCATTTCGGGCCAGGTGCAGGTGATGCTCATCCAAGGCGGCGGCACGATCCAGCAGAACATCAAATCGGGCAAGCTGACAGCCCTGGCGGTCAGCTCGCCGACCCGCTCGCCCTTTTATCCGGAGCTGCCGGCGATTGCGGAGACCTTTCCCGGCTTCGAGACGCAGTCGTGGGTTGCGATGTTCGCGCCTGCCGCAACGCCCAAGGAGATCGTCGAGCGGCTGCATGCGAGTCTTTCGAGGATCCTGGCCGATCCGGGCATGCCGAAGCGCTTCGAGGCCCTCGGCGCCGAGATCGTCGCCGGCACGCCGCAGGCGCTGGCCAGGCTGGTGCGGGCCGATCAGGCGAAGTGGAGCAGGGTCATCCAGGAAAAGAGAATCACCGTCGAATAAGAGGGAACTTCTATGGCGTCACGCGTCTATGCGGACCTGCACGAACACCTGGAAGCCCTCAGAAAGGCGGGCCTGCTGATCACCGTCGAGCGCCCGATCAACAAGGACACGGAAATGCACCCCCTGGTCCGCTGGCAGTTTCGCGGCGGCATCGAGGAGCGTGACCGCAGGGCGTTTTTGTTCACCCACGTCACCGACAGCAAGGGGCGCAAATACGATATCCCGGTAGTGGTGGGTGCCCTTGCCGCCAGCCGCGAGATCTACCGCCTAGGCATGCGCTGTGAGCTGGAGAAGATCAACGAAACCTGGACCAAGGCGCTGGCGAATCCCATCGAGCCGCGCGTCGTGAGAGACGCGCCGTGCCAGGAAATCGTGATCGAGGGCAGCGAGCTCGACCAGCCGGGGAAGGCACTGGACGCGCTGCCGATTCCCATCTCCACGCCGGGCTGGGACATCGCACCGTTCACCACGCTGTCGCAATACATTACGAAGGACCCCGACAACGGCATCCAGAACATGGGCATCTACCGCGGGCAGCTGAAGGCGCCGCGGCGCCTGGGGATGAATCCGTCGCTGGAGTTGCGCCCCGGCATCTACGTGCATTGGGAAAAGATGAGGCGGGCGGGAAAGAAGCTTCCGGCGGCGGTGGTGCTCGGCGCCCCGCCGTGCATCGCCTTTGCCTCGGCGCAGAAGGCCCCGGAAACGCTCGACGAGCTGCATCTGGCCGGCGGACTGGCCGGAGCGCCTATCAATGTGGTCAAGGCGAAGACCGTCGACCTGCTGGTGCCGGCGGAAGCCGAGATCGTGGTCGAGGGCTACATCGAGACCGAATATCTCGAGCCCGAGGCGCCGTTCGGCGAGTCTCACGGCCACGTCAACCTGCAGGAATTCAACGCCTACATGGAGGTGACCTGTATCACGCGCCGGCGCGATGCGATCCTGACTTCGATCATCTCGCAGGTCACGCCGAGCGAGTCGAGCCTGATCAAGCGCGTCGCGCTCGAGCCGCTGTTCCTCGAGCACTTGCGCAACGCGCTCGGTATCCGCGGCGTCAAGCGGGTGTCGATGCACGAGCCGCTCACGAATCTGCGCAAAGTCGTGGTGCTGATCATGGAGCGCAATACGCCCAGGACGGAGATCTGGCGCGCGCTCTACGGCGCCGCAGCCTGGAATCGCGCCGCCGGAAAATATGTCATCGCAGTCAACGACGACATCGATCCGGACAATGCGGATGCCCTTTTGTGGGCGATGTCCTACCGCGCCAACCCAGACCTGGATCTGCAGATCCTGCGGCATCGCGACCAGGGGCACGGCCCGCGCAGCAAGCGCAACCAGGGCGAGGACGCTTCGGTGCTAATCGATGCGACGATGAAAGAGGCTTTCCCGCCGATCTCGCTCCCCAAGCGCGAGTACATGGAGCGCGCAAAGGCAATCTGGGAGGAGCTCGGTTTGCCCAAGCTCAAGCCCGAGTCGCCGTGGTACGGCTACTCGCTCGGCGAGTGGCCGGATGAGCTGGAGCGCGCTGCGGCCATGGCGGTGAAGGGCGATTACTTCGAGACCGGAAAGCTTCTGGCGAGGCGACGCCGCAAGGACGTAGGCATGAACACGGAGGTCCGCGAGCTGCCCGACCGGCCGCCCAGCGAGAGCGACGAGTAGCTATTAGGGCTGCAGCGCCTCGTTGATCGGCCCGGGCACGTGGATGCCGTAGCCCTGCGCGAAACCCGCGCCTGCCGCTCGCAACGTCGCAAACACCGCGTCGCTTTCCACGCACTCGCCGATCACGCCGACGCCGAGCTTCTTGCCGGCGCGCACGATCCTGTCCAGCTTGCCGCGCGCCGTCCGGCTGTGCAGATTGCGGGTCACGACGCGGTCCACCTTGACGTAGTTCGGCTTCAACGCCCGGAGCGGCGCGAGCCAAACGGGGCTGTAGCCGAAGCCGTCGATGGTGAGGCGGCAGCCGATCCTGCGGGCGGCGTTGGCAAATTGCTCGACCGAGTTCGGCAGCGCGAGAGCGTCCTCCTCGAGGACTTCGAAGCCGATGGACGCGGGCGGCACGCGGTGCCGCGAGAGCTCGGTGGCGACCGCAGGCGGGAAGTCCGCGTCGCTTAGCGTCTGACCCGAGATATTGAGCGAAAGCGTCGGCACGCGGGACGCGCGCGCGAGGCGCGCGATGGCGCGGCGCATGACCCAGCGATCGAGTTCGGGCATCATGCCGCAGCGCTCGAACACCGGCAGAAACGACCCGGGCGGCAGCAGCCCCTGCGCGTCTTCGCGCATGCGCAGCAGCACTTCCGCCATCGGCGCCGCTTTGGGCTTGTCGAGCGCGACGATGCGCTGCGCGTAGAGCTCGAACTCGTCCTGCTCCAGCGCCTGGACCAGGCGCTCTACCGGCTCTTCCCAATCGGGGATTTCAGCTCCTGACTTCGCGAAGAGAAGCGTTTTCTGTTTCGTTCTCGGTCGCGTGGCCGGCATCAGCATCAGCAGCATCTTGTACACGTTCTGCATGGGAAATCGTGTGACTTATTTCCTCAGCCGGCGCTATAAGGAGGCGCATCACTAGGCCAGGGTGTACGCAGTCTTGACGGTCGTGTAGAACTCGACGGCGTAGCGGCCTTGCTCGCGCGGGCCGTAGCTCGAGCCTTTGCGGCCGCCGAACGGCACGTGATAGTCGACGCCGGCGGTCGGCGCGTTGACCATCACCAATCCGGCCTGCGCGTGGCGCTTGAAGTGCGACGCGTGCTTGAGCGACGTGGTGCAGATTCCGGACGAAAGACCGAACTCGGTATCGTTTGCCAGCGCGAGTGCCTCGTCGTAATCGCGCGCTCGCACCACGGCTGCCACCGGCCCGAAGATCTCTTCGCGACAGATGCGCATCGAGTTTTTCGCATCCGCGAACACCGCCGGCGCGAAGTAATAGCCGTTCTTGTCGCGCTTCACGCGTTCGCCGCCGGCGAGCAGCCGCGCCCCCTCGTCCTTGCCGATCGAGATGTAGCGCTCGTCCTGCTCGAGCTGGCGCGCATCGACCACCGGCCCGATCTGCGTCTTGGGATCGCGCGCATCGCCGACGACCAGCGCTTTTGCACGCTCGGCGAGGCGCGACAAGAACGTGTCGTGAACGCCTTGCGTGACGATGATGCGGCTCGAAGCGGTGCAGCGCTGGCCCGTGGAATAGAACGAGCCCTGCACGGCGACTTCCACCGCCTGGTCGAGTTGCGCGTCGTCCAGAACGACGAGCGGGTTCTTGCCGCCCATCTCAAGCTGGAACTTCGCGCCGCGCTTGAATGCCGCCTCGCCGATGCGCCGGCCGACCGCCTGGGAGCCGGTGAAACTGATGCCGTCGATCCCCGGGTGATGGATGATGGCCTCGCCGACCACTGCGCCGCGCCCCATGACGAGGTTGAACACTCCGGCCGGCAAGCGAGAGCGGCTAAGGATGTCCGCCAGCGCCCAGCCGCAGCCCGGCACGAGGTCGGCCGGCTTGAACACCACGCAGTTGCCGTACGCGAGCGCGGGCGCGATCTTCCAGGCGGGAATCGCGATCGGGAAATTCCAGGGGGTGATCAGGCCCACCACGCCGATCGGCTCGCGCGTGACCTCCACGCTCATGCCCGGGCGTACCGAGGCAATGATCTCGCCTGCCGCGCGCAGCGCCTCGCCAGCGAAAAACTTGAAGATCTGTCCGGCACGCACGGCCTCGCCGGTCGCCTCAGGCAGCGTCTTGCCTTCTTCGCGCGCAAGCAGCTCGCCCAGCTCAGCGCGGCGCGCGAGGATCTCGGTGCCGACGAAATCGAGCGCGTCGAAACGCTGCTGCGGCGTTGAGATGGACCAGGCGGGCAATGCCGCTCGCGCCGCCGCGACCGCCCCGTCGACGGCCGCCGCGTCGCCGGCCGCGTACTGGTCGATCACGTCGGAGACGTCCGATGGATTGATATTGGGATTGGCCTGCTTGCCAGCGGTCCACTGACCGGCAATGAGATGACTGCGCATGGCGCTCTCCTCGATGAAAGATCTACTTGTTTCTGATTGCCGACTTCGGCCGGAAGGCCTTGACCACCGCTTCGTTCGTCTCGATGTAGGGGCCGCCGATCAGGTCGATGCAGTAAGGCACCGCGGCAAAGATCCCCGGCGCGTCAGGCAATCCCTGCAGCGTCTCGCGGATCGATTTCGGCTGGCCCGGCAGATTGATGATCAGCGCCTGCTTGCGGATCACCGCCACCTGCCGCGACAGGATCGCGGTCGGAACGAATTTCAGGCTCAGCGCCCGCATCTGCTCACCGAAGCCGGGCATGACTTTGTCGGCGATGGCGAGCGTGGCTTCGGGCGTAACGTCGCGCCGGGCGGGTCCGGTGCCGCCGGTGGTGAGGACGAGGTGGCAGCCCTTCTTGTCGACCAGTTCGACGAGCGCCGATTCGATGATCGCCATCTCGTCAGCGATGAGGCGCGTTTCGTCGCGCCAGGCGGGCGAGGCGATCGCGGAGTTCAGCCATTCCTTGAGCGACGGGATGCCTTCGTCCCTGTAGACGCCGGCCGAGGCGCGGTCGCTGATGGAGACGAGGCCGACGATCAGTGCTTCTCTTATTTGCATTGCCTGATGAAGCGGAACAGCTCCCGGTAGGCCCGCGTGCGGTTGCCCTCTTGCAGCTGCTTGCGCGAATTCCTTATCAAGGTGCGTAATGTCTGAAGGTCGGCGCCTGGATGCCCTGCTGCGAAGTCGGTGAGCGCCTCGTCGTCGTTCAGCAGCCGCTCCCGCAAAGTTTCGAGGCGGCGGTGAGCCGCGCTCGCTTGCGCGGAGCTGCCTTCGATCTCGCCGAGGCGGCTGCGGATCGCCGCCGGATCGATGTCGCGCATCAAGCGACCGATGTACTGCATCTGCCGACGTTTAGCCTCGTGGCTTTTGATGCGCTTCGCCTCGAGCAGGGCTTCCAGCAGATCGTCCGCGAGCGCCATTGATTCCAATTGAGCTTCGGAGAGCTCGACCAGCGCCGCGCCGAGCGCCTGCAGCTCGTGCATCTCGCGCTTCTTGCGGGTCTTGCTGACAATTTCGTCCTGCACGCGCTGTTATCATAGCGCCCCCATGCCGAAGCGCCACGGTTTCAGCTGCGATCCCGGCGAACTGCGCGGCCTCGCGCAAGCGGTGCTCGAGCGCGCCAAGCACGCCGGCGCAAGCGGCTGCGATTGCGACGTCTCCGAGGCCTACGGCCTCACGGTGACTGTGCGCAAAGGCCAGCCTGACACCATCGAGCATAACCGCGACCGCAGCGTCGGCGTCTCGATCTATCTCGGGGAACGGCCGAAAGTGCGCCGCGGCCACGCCAGCACGTCGGATTTCTCCCGCGCGGCGCTGGAGCAGACGGTCGATGCCGCCCTCGCCATCGCGCGCCATACCGCCGAGGACGACTGCGCGGGGTTGCCCGATGCGCACATGCTTGCGCGCGAGCGGCCCGACCTCGATCTGTTCCATCCGTGGGCAGTGTCCACGGAGGAGGCGATCGACATCGCGCGGCGCTGCGAGGCGGAGGCCTTTTCCGTTTCAAGAAAAATACGCAACTCCGAAGGTGCGACCGTCGCCGCTCAGCAGTCGCAGTTCGTCTTCGCAAACAGCCTCGGTTTCGTGGGCGGCTACCCCGGCTCGCGGCACTGGATCTCGTGCTCGGTGATCGCCGAGGACAAGGGCCTGATGCAGCGCGACGACTGGTTCAGCGCCGCCCGAGCGCCCGCGAAGCTCGCCGAGCCGAAGGCGCTGGGGCGCTACGCCGGCCAGCGCGCGGTGGCGCGCCTCGGCGCGCGCAAGATTGCGACCTGCCAGGCGCCGGTGCTTTTCGAGGCGCCGGCGGCGATGCAGCTGATCGGCCATTTCGTCTCGGCCGTGAACGGCGGTAACTTGTACCGCAAGACCTCGTTCCTCGTCGACAGCCTCGGCAAGCAGGTGTTCTCGCCGCTGATGCGCATCGATGAGCGCCCGCACGAGATGCAGGGGATGGCCAGCACGCCGTTCGACGAGGAAGGCGTTGCGACGCGCGAGCGCGCGGTCGTGCGCGGCGGCGTCGTCGAAGGCTATTTCCTCGGCAGCTATTCGGCGCGCAAGCTCGGCATGAAAACCACCGGCAATGCGGGCGGTCACCACAACCTCGTGGTGCGCTCCGCGGGACCGGACTTCGCCGGCATGCTGAAGACACTCCACCGCGGGCTTCTCGTCACCGAGCTCATGGGTCAGGGCGTGAACCTTGTGACGGGCGATTACTCGCGCGGCGCGGCGGGCTACTGGGTCGAGGGCGGCGAAATTCGCTTTCCTGTGGAAGAAGTCACAGTCGCCGGCAACCTGAAAGACATGTTCAGGGGTATCGTTTCCGTAGGCAGCGACGTGCTCGTGCGGAGCGGCCGGTCGAGCGGTTCGATCCTGGTTGAGAACATGACCATCGCCGGCGACTAGTTCGTTTCGACCGTGGGGGCTGCCTGGAGCTCCGATCCCTATGGGACGTGCCTGCACTCACGACGACCTCGGTGGCGCGCCTGAACCCAAGCGCAGCGCCCCTGATCCCCAGCCCGAGCACCCGATCACCGCGATCATCGCCGTAATGGCCATCTTCGTTGCCATCCTGTTGATTACATGGGCGCGGATCGAAGTTCGCGGCACCGGCGATCTTGAGGAAGCGCTGCTCGAGACACAGGCCGAGCCCGGCGTGCCGGTATTGCCTCCCAAGGACATCAAGCCCGACGAGGAGCGCGAAGTCGACGCGGCGGTGACTTCGAGCCGCTTCGCGACCGGTCTTTCGCCTTAGGGCGGATCCTTTGTTCGCTGAGGCATAATTTGCCTCATGCGAATTCTGATCTCGATCACCACGGCCCTGATCGCTGCGGCGCCGGCGGCTGCGCTAGAAGCGCACTTCCCCCTTTACCAGCTTGCCCAGGCGCAGCCGCGCCGCCACCAGGCACCCGACGTCATCTTCGTGCCCACGCCACAGGAGGTGGTGGACGAGATGCTGCGGCTTGCCAACGTCAAGAGGGGCGACGTGCTCTACGACCTCGGCTCGGGCGACGGCCGCATCCCGGTCACGGCGGCCAAGAAGTTCGGAGTCCGCGCGGTCGGCATCGACATCGACCCGGAACGCATCCAGGAAGCCAACGAGAACGCGAAGAAGAACGGCGTGACCAACCTGGTGAAGTTCCGTAACGAGGACCTGTTCCATGCCGACATTCACGAGGCGACGGTGGTGACGCTCTACCTGCTGCCGGACCTGAACGTGAAGCTGATGCCGCGGCTGATGGAGCAGCTCAAGCCGGGATCCCGCATCGTTTCGCACCAGTTCGACATGGGCAAGTGGAAGCCCGACAAGAGGGTCGAGCTCAGCGGGCGCACGATCTACCTCTGGACGATCCCCGCGAAGAAGAAGGAGTAAGCGCACGCGCCGTCATGCGCAAGCCCTTGACCGTCGAAATCGTATCCGACGTGGTCTGCCCGTGGTGCTACATCGGCAAGCGACGCCTGGAGAAGGCGCTCGCTCTTCTCGGCAGCGACGTGGACGTGAACGTCCGCTACCTCCCGTTCCAGCTGAATCCGGACATGCCGCAGGGCGGCATGCCGCGCGCCGATTATCGCAAGTCGAAATTCGGCTCGATCGAGCGGGGGCGCCAGCTTGACGCGCGCGTCGCCGCGGAAGGACGCGGCGAGGGCATCGAGTTCGCGTTCGAGCGCATGGCGCGCACGCCCAACAGCATCGCCGCGCACCGCCTGATCGAGCTCGCTCAGCGCCAGGGCGTCGGCCAGGTGGTGGTCGAGGAGCTTTTCCGCGCCTACTTCGAAGAGGCCAAAGACGTCGGCGATCCGAAAGTGCTCGAGGAGATCGCACAGCGCAGCGGGGTTTCAGGCTGGCCGCGGGAGTCCGACGCGAGCGAGGTCGCTGCGCTGGAAGAAGAGATGCGCGGTCTGGGCATTTCCGCGGTGCCGACCTTCATCTTTGACCGCAAGCTCGGCGTCTCGGGCGCGCATCCCCCGGAAGCGCTCGCGCAGGCGATGCGCGACGCCCTGCGCGCTAAGTAAAGTCTAATCGCGCGTTGAGCACGATGCCGTAGATCGCGATCGGCGGCCGCCGCGCGATCTCGAGCGATGGCAGTTCCTCGGCGCCCAGCGTCTTGACCGTGGCGCCGATCGCCCTCATGAACGCAAGCGACAGCACGATCTCGCCGGCGCGCGCGCGGTGCGCCAGGCGCTCGGCGATGCTGACGCAGTCACCGAAGGCGACGTACCGCTGGCTGTCGTCGGGGCCCGCCATGCCGAACACGGTCTCGCCCACGTGCAGACCGAGGGCCACCGCGGCGGGCAGGGCGTAGTCGTTCTGCCAGCGCTCGCCGATCGGCTCGAATTCGCGCTGGATCTGCTGTGCCGCCTTGAGCGCGTAAATGCTGAATTCCAGCCGGTCTTCCCCGCTGAACGAGGCGACCACCGAGTCGTTGTGGAGCGACAGCACGCGGCCGCCGCGATCCCTGATGTGCTTCCCTGTGAAGGAGAAGAACTCGTTGGCGAGCTGGAGCACTTGCGGCGCCTCCAGGGTTTCGGAGAGCCGCGTGAAGTTGCGCAGCTCGACGTACAGGGTCGCGGCAGGGCGTCGCTCGGGCGCGGGCATGCCGCCACTTTAATCGATTCGCGCGCCGATTTCCCGGACGAGCCGCGCGTACTTGGCGTGAGCGTCGCGGATCGCCGTGGCAAATTCTTCGGGTGTGGTGATCCAGGCTTCCACTCCGCCGGCGTTGTGCAGGCGCTCGCGGATCTGCGGCTCGCTGAGGATGCGGCTCACCTCGGCGCGCAGCCGCGCGAGAACCGCCTGCGGGGTGGCAGGCGGCGCGAACAGGCCGTACCACTGCGTCATCTCGAAGCCCGGATAGGTTTCGGCGATGGTCGGCACCTCGGGCAGCACGGCCGAGCGCTTCGGCCCGGTGTACGCGAGCACGCGCAGGCGCCCGGCCTTGATCTGCGGTGCGGTGGAAGTCCCCGACATCATCGCCGCGACTTCGCCTGACACGGTTGCGGTCGTCGCCTGCGCGCCGCCCTTGTACGGGATATGCACCAGCGGAATCCCGGCGCGTGCCTTCAGCCGCTCCATCGTCAGGTGGTGCTGGCTGCCCTTGCCGCCCGAGGCGTAGTCGAGCGGCGGGCTCGCCCGCTTCGCGTACTCGATGAACTCGGCGAGATTGTGCGCCGGCACCTGCGGATTCACCACCAGGAAAAAGCCGTTCGACACCAGGCTTGCCACCGGGACCAAGTCGCTCACTGGATCGAACGGCATGCGCTCATAGAGATGCGGGTTGATCGCCACCAGGCTGTCCATGCCGACGAGCAGCGTATACCCGTCGGGCGCCGCCCTCGCTACCGCTTCACCCGCCACCACGCCGTTGGCGCCGACGCGGTTCTCGACCACCACCGGCTCACCCAGCGTCTCGCTCAGGCGTGCCGCGATGAGGCGCCCCACGAGGTCGGGCCCGCCACCGGGGGGAACCGGCACCAGCAAGCGGACAGGTTTCGAAGGGTACTGCGCGGCGGCGAGCGACGCAAAAAGAGCAACGCTGACCGCCAGAAATCCGTTAAGAACGCGAAGCATCCCCGGCCGCAGCAATCCCATTGAGATAGTGCTCCCACACGAACAGGTTGGTCTCGCAGGCCTTGACCGCGGCGTCTTCCATGCGCAGCTTTGTGGCGAATTTCTCCACCGCGCGCCAGCCGGTGTTCGAGTGCTCGATGTCGGCCTCAGTGTGCAGCTCGAAGAACTCGAGCTCGTCCTGCGACAGCCCGAACAGCGTCCCCCAGCGCAGCCGCTCGATGCCGAACCAGCCGCGCTTCCTGAACAGCCCGCTGCCGTAGCCCGGCACATTGATGCGCTCGGCGCAGGTGTTGGCGACGATGCCTTCGAGCCAGTGGCGGTTCGCCATCAGCCCTTCCCACGCCGCCCAGGCAAGCTCGGTCGAAGGCAGCGGCCGCGCGTCGTGCAGCTCGCGCCGCTTCAGGCCGATGCGCAGGCCGAGCTCCTCGAGGATTTTCCAGTGCGGCCGGCCGCCGCCATGCTCGTGGTCGGCGATCACCTCCTCGCTGCACGCCTGGATGATGCGCAGGCGGGTGTCCCAGTCGCTGCAATTCGTTGCCACTTTGAGCTTGAGGACGGAGTTGCGCTGCCGCGTGTTGAGCCGATGCTGCAGCGCGAACATGCGCGCCCGGCCCCGGGTCATCGGCTGGTGGAACCACGCGCAGCGCGCGACGAACGCGTTGACCACCCTGTCCATTCTGGCGACAACGCTCACCACAGGAACACGATCAGCAACACGGCGAATACCACCAGCGCGCCCGCGGCGAGAAAACGCAGCGTCGTGTCCGACACGTCGGGCAGGTCCGGGTCGCTGGACGCCGCCGTCGCGTGAACTTCCTCATGAGCCTCGCTGCCGGGGTGTTGCACAGAAGCAGCCTTTTCATTGAAATTCCTGAAGAAGTCGTCGGCGACTTTTTTCGCCGCTGCATCCACCAGGCGCGAGCCGATCTGCGCCAGTTTGCCGCCGACGTTCGCCTTCACTTCATAGGACAGCTTGGTATGGGCTCCTGCAGAAGACAATCTCACTTGGGCGCTGCCCTTGGCGAATCCCGCAGCACCGCCCTGGCCCTCGAAAGAAATCGAATAGGAGCTGGGCGCGTTGATGTCGGAGAGCGTCAGCTTGCCTTTGAACTTGGCGCTCACCGGACCGACGCGCGCCACCATCAGCACCTGATACTCGTTGTCGCCGCTCTTCTCGATCGACTCGCAGCCCGGCACGCAGACCTTCAGCACCTCGGGATCGTTGAGCGCGTCCCAGACCACCTGCTGCGGCGCCGGGATCAGCTGCTCGCCCTTCATTTCCATGCTCGGTTCTCCTGATTTTGTCGGGTCATGGGGCCGCTGAGCGTCTTTGCGAGGTCGACGAGGCTCTTCAAATTATGCACCGGCAGGAACAGGTCGACGTGCGGCAGCATCGCGCGCACGCCCGCCGGCCTCGCTTCGAACTTGTCATAGCGCAGGAGCGGATTGAGCCACACGAGGTAGCGGCTCGATTTCGCGAGCCGCTCCATTTCCTCGCCGAGGCCCTCGCCGGCCTCGCGGTCGAGGCCGTCGGAGACGAGCAGCACGCACGCGTTCTGTCCGAGCGTTCTGCGGGCCCACTTGAAATTGAACTCGCGCAGCGACGCGCCGATGCGCGTGCCTCCCGACCAGTCCTTGATCGCGTCGGCGACCTTGGCCATCGCCACGTCGACGTCGCGGTGACGCAGCTGCCGGGTGATGTTGGTCAGCCGGGTGCCGAACACGAACACGCTCACCCGGTCGCGGTCGTTGGTGATGGCGTGGAGAAAATGCAGAAACATCCGCGAATACGGGTTCATCGAGCCCGAGATGTCGCACAGCACGGCCAGCGGCGGATGCAGCTCGCCAGGCGCGGCGCGCACCAGCGCGATGATGTCGCCGCCTTCGCGCAGCGACTCGCGCAGCGTGGCGCGCAGATCGATGCGCCGGCCGGCGCGCTCGGGTCGGATTCTTCTGGTGCGAATCGTCGGTAGCGGCAGACGGAGCTGGGCGATCATCTTTTTCGCCTCGATGAGCTCCGCGGCCGACATGGTGTCGAAGTCCATGCGCTGCAGCACCTCGCGCGACGAGAAAGTGAGCCGCGCTTCGATGTCCAGGCGCTCCTCATCCTCGCGCGCCTCGCGCTGCTGGCTGAAGAGCGCGTCGGTCAGGCGCTGGCTTTGCTGCTGCTCGGGTTTGGCGGCGCGACCATGCGCGTGCGGCAGCAGCATCTGCATCATTTTCTCGGTGAACCTGGGGTCGCGCCAGAAGATCTGGAACGCCTGGTCGAAGAGCGGCCGCTGCTCCTGGCGCGACAAGAGCACCGCCGACATGGTCCAGTACCAGTCGTCGCGCCGCTGCGCCCCGGCGATCTCGAGCGCACGCACGCAGTCGATGACGCGGTCCGAACCGATGCGCAGGCCGGCCGCCCGCAGCAGGCGGGCGAAATGCATGACGTTCTCCGCCAGCCGGCCCTCGCTCAAGCCGCGGCGCCTTTTTCGGCGTGCGGCGCGAGCGGGCCTTCGCGCGCCAGCTTTTCGAGCAGCGGCGAGGCGACGATGTGGTGCTCGCGGAAATAGCGCTCGTGGTTGCGCTCGAGGTCGGCGAGCCAGTAGACGTAGTTCACCATCAGGCCGGCGGATCGCGACATGCCCTGCTCGGAGGAGTCGCCCATCCAGTTGAGGCGCTCGAGCGACGCGCCGTTGCCCAGATGAAAGCGCGCCACTGCGTCGAGCGGCTCGAGGCCCTGCTTGGCGTTGAGCAGGTAGTAGGCGCAAAGGCGCATCAGCAGGCTTTGCAGCGCTTCGGGCACTTCGCCAAGATGCCAGACGGGATCCTCGAGCCGCGACAGCAGCGCGAGGCGCTCCTCGCCCTCGGCGCCGACGGCGACGCGCATGCGGTTCTCGTCGAGCCAGCGGCGAAAGCCGGGCACCGGCGACAGCGTCGCGAAGCGGCGCAGGTGCGGGAACTCGCGCTTCAGGTTCTCGGCAACCTGCTTGATGAGCAAATTGCCGAACGAGATGCCGCGCAATCCCTCCTGGCAGTTGGTGATCGAGTAGAACATGGCGCAGTCGACGTTCGAGGCCGTCCCCACCGGCGAGCCGACATCGAGCAGCGGCTGCACGTGCGCGCTCATGCCGCGCATCAGCGCCACCTCGATGAAGATGATCGGCTCGTCGGGCAGCTGCGGATGGAAAAAGGCGAAGCAGCGGCGGTCGGATTCGAGGCGCCGGCGCAGCTCGCGCCATCCATGGATCGCGTGCACCGCCTCGTACTGCATCAGCTTTTCGAGCACGATCGCTGAGGTGCGCCAGTCGATGCGCTCCAGGCGCAGGAAGCCGCGGTTGAACCAGGAGCGCAGCAAGTGCAGCAGGTCCGCGTCGGCGGCGCGCCAGTGCGGGTGCGTCTGGAGGCCCTGGAGCAGCTGCCTGCGCATCTCCACCAGCGCGGCGGTGCCGCCCGGTGCCATGTTGAGCCGGCGGAACAGCTCCTGCCGCGCCGGCTCGACGCTGTCCTGCAGGCGGCTCAGGTTCTCGGCAGTGGGCTCGGCCTGGTAGGCTGCCGCGGCGTGGCCGACGACCTGCGGCGAGGGCGAATAATTGCGCGCCAGGGCGTCGAAGAACGCGTCGCGCTGGCGCTCATTCAGACCTTGGTACGCCGCCAGCGCATCGCGCGCGAGCGCCGTGCTCGCGTATTCGCCGCGTTCGCTGAGCAGCGCGTCGCATAGCGAAATCAGGTCGTGCGTGGGGCGCTCGACCCCTTCATGCTTGCCACCGAGCAGCCGGCGGAAAAAGGACACTGCGCTCACGCGAGGCTCAGGCGGCGGCCGCGGTCCTCGCCTCGCCGACCAGGCGCGCGGCCTCTTCCCCGGCGACGCGCTCGAGGTCGTCGCGGTACTTGAGCAGCACGCCCAGGGTGTTGTTGACGGTTTCCGGGTCGAGCGCGACGCGGTCGAGCGCCACCAGGCAGTTCGCCCAGTCGATCGTCTCGGCGACCCCGGGTAGCTTGAACAGATCGCTCTTTCGCAGCCGCTGCACGAATGCCACCACCTCTTTGGAGAGCGCCTCGCGCGCTTTCGGCGCCTTGCGGTGAAGAATCTCGAGCTCGCGCTTTGCGTCCGGATAATCCACCCAGTGATAGAAGCACCTGCGCTTCACGGCATCGTGAATTTCGCGCGTCCGGTTCGAGGTAATCACCACAATGGGCGGCTCGGCGGCCTTGAGTGTGCCAACCTCGGGAATCGTGATCTGCCAGTCCGACAGCACCTCGAGCAGGTAGGCCTCGAAGGGCTCGTCGGTGCGGTCAAGCTCATCGATCAGCAGAACTGGCGAATGGCCTTCCAGCGCGCGCGCCAAGGGTCTTTTGATCAAAAATCTCTCAGAGTAAATGTCGGCCGCGAGTTTCTCCTTTGACTTCTCCCCCGCTGCTTCCGCCAGTCGGATCTCGATCATCTGCCGCGAATAGTTCCACTCGTAGGCCGCCTGCGCGATATCGAGTCCCTCGTAGCACTGCAGACGGATGAGCTCCCGGCCCAGGCCTTGGGCGATGACCTTGGCGATCTCGGTCTTGCCGACCCCGGCCTCGCCTTCGAGGAACAGCGGCCGGCGCATGGCGAGGGCAAGGAAAAGGGAGGTGGCGAGGCTGCGATCGGCGACGTAGTCGCCTGAAGCGAGGAGCCTCTGCGTCTCGTCGATGGAGTTCGGAAGCGGGCGAGCCATGAAGAGCTTGAACTGCTATTTCAGCGCTGCCTCGACGGCGCGCTTGGCCATGACGCTGATCAGATGCGCGCGGTACTCCGGGCTCGCGTGCAGGTCGTTATTGAGGCCGTCGGCCCTCACCTTGATGTTGGCGATCGACTCGGGCGCGAACTTTGCCGCGAGCGCTTTCTCCATGTCGGTCTGGCGGAACGCGCAGGGCCCGGCTCCGGTCACGCCGACGCGCACCTTGCCGCCAAAGTCGGCGACGAATACGCCGACGATGGCGAAGCGCGACGCCGGGTTCTTGAACTTCATGTAGGCAGCGCGCTTCGGTACCGGAAACGAGACCGCGGTGATCAGCTCTCCAGGCTCGAGCGCGGTTTCGTACAGGCCCTTGAAGAATTTATCGGCCTCGATCTTGCGCGTGTTGGTGACGATCGTGGCGCCCAGGCCCAGTACGGCCGCCGGATAGTCGGCCGCCGGGTCGTTGTTGGCGAGCGAACCGCCGATCGTGCCCATGTGCCTGACCTGCCGGTCGCCGATCGCGCCGGCGAGCGAGGCGAGCGCGGGAATCGCCTTCCTCACCCCGCTCGAGGCGGCCACCTCTGCGTGCCGCACCATCGCGCCGATCGTCACGGCATTACTCTCGGCCTTCAGCACCTTCAGGTCGCCGATTGCGTTGAGATCGATGAGGTCGGTCGGCGACGACAGGCGCAGCTTCATCGCCTGCACCAGGCTCTGGCCGCCGGCGAGGTATCTGCCTTCCCCCTTCTTCAAGGCGAGGGCGAGGGCGTCCTTCACGTTCGAAGGCCGGTGATATTCGAATGCATGCATCGCTATCCTCCTAGGCTGCCTTGTGCATGGAGCGCCACACGGTCTGCGCCGTGGCGGGCATCGGGATGTCCTTCACGCCGAGGGCGTCGGTGATCGCGTTCATCACCGCCGCCGGCGCGCCGATCGCACCCGCCTCGCCGCAGCCCTTCACGCCGAGCGGGTTGTGCGTGCAGGGCGTCTCGCGCGTGTCCAGCTTGAACAGCGGGACATCCCCGGCGCGCGGGATGGCGTAGTCGCTGAACGATCCGGTGATCAGCTGCCCGGTGTTGTCGTAGCGGCAGCCTTCGGTAAGCGCCTGCCCGATGCCCTGCGCGAGTCCGCCGTGCACCTGGCCTTCGACGATCATCGGATTGATGACTTTGCCGAAGTCGTCCACCGCGGCGAAGGCGACGATCTGCGTTGCGCCGGTGTCGCGGTCCACTTCGACCTCGCAGACATAGCTGCCCGCGGGGAAGGTGAAGTTCGCAGGGTCATAGAACGCGTTCTCGTTGAGGCCGGGCTCGAGCTTGTCGAGCGGATAGTTGTGCGGCACGTAGGCCGCGAACGCCACTTCGCCGAAGGTCTTCTGCTTGTCGGTGCCCGCCACCTTGAACACGCCGCGGTCGTACTCGATGTCCGCCTCCGATGCCTCGAGCAGATGTGCGGCGATCTTCCTGCCCTTGGCGACGATCTTGTCGAGCGCCTTCACGATCGCCGTGCCGCCGACCGCGATCGAGCGCGAGCCGTAGGTGCCCATGCCGAAAAGCACCTTCGACGTATCGCCGTGCACGATGTCGACGTTCTCGATGGCCAGGCCGAGGCGATCGGCGACCACCTGCGCGAACGTCGTCTCGTGCCCCTGGCCGTGCGAGTGCGAACCGGTGAACACGGTCACGGTGCCGGTCGGATGCACGCGGATCTCTCCGGCCTCGAAAAGACCGGCGCGCGCGCCGAGGCTTCCGGCCACGTTCGATGGCGCGATGCCGCAGGCCTCGATGTAGCAGGCGTAGCCCAGGCCGCGCAGCTTGCCCTTCCTGAGGGATTCTTCCTTTCTCTGCTTGAACCCCGCGACGTCCGCCATCTTCATCACCGCATCGAGGGTCGCCTCGTAGTCTCCGGTGTCGTAGCAGAGCGCGACCGGCGTCTGATAGGGAAACTTGCGGATGAAGTTCTTGCGGCGGATCCCGGCCGGGTCCATCTTCATTTCGCGCGCAGCCGTCTCGACCAGCCGCTCGACGACGTAGGTCGCCTCGGGGCGCCCTGCGCCCCGGTACGCGTCCACTGGCGTGGTGTTGGTGAACACCGCGGTGACCTCGCAGTAGATGAGCGGCGTCGTGTACTGGCCAGCGAGGAGCGTGGCGTACAGGATGGTCGGGATGCACGACGCAAAGGTCGAGAGATACGCTCCGAGGTTCGCGGTGGTGCGCACACGCATGGCGAGGAACTTTCCGTCCCGGTCAAGCGCGAGCTCCGCCGTGGTCACATGGTCGCGGCCATGCGCGTCCGAGACGAACGACTCGGTGCGCTCGGCGGTCCACTTCACGGGGCGGTTGAGTTGCTTGGCCGCCCAGGTGACGACGACATCCTCGGGATAGAGGTAGATCTTCGAGCCGAAGCCCCCGCCAACGTCGGGCGCGACCACGCGCACCTTGTTCTCGGGCAGCCCCAGCACGAAGGCCGTCATCAGCAGCCGCTCGACGTGCGGGTTCTGGCTCGTGACATAGAGCGTGTACCCCGCCTCGGCGC
>Ga0209577_10001642_pt1 | contig 22100 bp, 26 predicted proteins | sample GraSoiAngelo_109_FD_185874 | JGI IMG/M metagenome (GOLD analysis project Ga0209577, IMG submission 185874) | Grasslands soil microbial communities from the Angelo Coastal Reserve, California, USA - 14_0903_12_20cm (SPAdes) (version 2) | ecosystem: Environmental > Terrestrial > Soil > Grasslands...
CCGAGGGTTTGCGCGATCGGCGGGGGCTATCTCGCCATGGATCGCGCAAACACTCGACCTGTGAGGGGGTCGGGCGGGCGCTACTCGGTGGGGCCGGCTTCGGCCAGCTCGACGGGCGGGGGCTCGATGCCCTCGATGGAGCGGAAGACGACCTCGCCGTTCTCGGCGTCGACGATGATCGTGACGCCGGCCCGGAACTCCTTCCAGAGGATGCGCTCCGAGAGTGGGTCTTCGACCATGCGCTGGATGGCACGGCGCAACGGCCGGGCGCCCAGCTGCGGGTCGTAGCCCTTGTCGGCGAGCAGCTCCTTGGCGGCGTCGGTGAGCTCGAGCCCGAGGCCCTGGCTGTCCAGCTGGGTGCGCACCCGCTTGATCATCAGGTCGACGATCTGGGTGACCTCGGCCTTGGTGAGCTCGTGGAAGACGATCGTGTCGTCGATGCGGTTCAGGAACTCAGGACGGAAGTGCTGCTTGAGCGCCTCGTTGACCCGCTCCTTCATCTTCTCGTAGGTGACCGCCTCGTCGGCCTTGGCGAAGCCGATGGCCGCCTTGCGCAGGTCGGCGGTGCCCAGGTTCGACGTCATGATCAGCACCGTGTTCTTGAAGTCGACCTGACGGCCCTGGGCGTCGGTGAGGCGCCCGTCCTCCAGGATCTGGAGGAGGGTGTTGAAGACGTCGGGGTGGGCCTTCTCGATCTCGTCGAACAGCACGACCGAGAACGGCTTGCGGCGCACGGCCTCGGTGAGCTGGCCGCCCTCCTCGTAGCCGACGTAGCCCGGGGGCGAGCCGACGAGGCGGGAGACCGTGTGCTTTTCCATGTACTCGGACATGTCGAGCTGGATGAGATGGTCCTCGTCGCCGAACAGGAACTCGGCGAGGGTCTTGGCCAGCTCGGTCTTCCCGACGCCCGACGGGCCCAGGAAGATGAAGGAGCCGCTGGGGCGCTTCGGGTCCTTGAGGCCGGCACGGGTGCGGCGGATGGCCTGGCTGACCGCCTTGACGGCGTCGGTCTGGCCGATCTCCCGCTTGTGCAGCTCGTCCTCCATGCGGACGAGCTTGGCCGTCTCCTCCTCGGTGAGCTTGTAGACGGGGATGCCGGTCCACATGGCGAGCACCTCGGCGATGGACTCCTCGTCGACCTCGTCGAACAGGTCGACGCCCTCGACCTTGAGCTCGTGCTCCTTGGTCTCCTTGCGCTGCAGGAGGGCGCGCTCCTGGTCGCGGAGCTTGGCGGCGGCCTCGAACTTCTGGTTCTCGATCGCCTGCTCTTTCTGCGTGCGCACGCGGCCCAGCTCGTCCTCGATCTCCTTGTAGTCGGGCGGCGTCGACATGCGCCTGATGCGCAGCCGGGAGCCCGCCTCGTCGATGAGGTCGATGGCCTTGTCGGGGAGGTGGCGGTCGGAGATGTAGCGGTCGGAGAGGTTGGCAGCGGCGACGATGGCCTGGTCGGTGATGGTGACCCGGTGGTGGGCCTCGTAGCGGTCGCGGATGCCCTTGAGGATGTCGATGGTGTGGGTGACCGTCGGCTCGTCGACCTTGATGGGCTGGAAGCGGCGCTCGAGGGCGGCGTCCTTCTCGAGGTGCTTGCGGTACTCGTCGAGCGTGGTGGCGCCGATGGTCTGCAGCTCGCCCCGGGCGAGCATGGGCTTGAGGATCGAGGCCGCGTCGATCGCACCTTCGGCGGCACCCGCGCCGACGAGCGTGTGCAGCTCGTCGATGAACAGGATGATGTCGCCGCGCGTGCGGATCTCCTTGAGCACCTTCTTGAGGCGCTCCTCGAAGTCACCGCGGTAACGGGAGCCGGCGACGAGGGCGCCCAAGTCGAGGGTGTAGAGCTGCTTGCCGTGCAGTGTCTCGGGCACGTCGTTGGCAACGATGCGCTGGGAGAGGCCCTCGACGATGGCGGTCTTGCCGACGCCGGGCTCGCCGATCAGCACGGGGTTGTTCTTGGTGCGCCGCGAGAGGACCTGCATCACCCGTTCGATCTCGCGCTCGCGCCCGATGACGGGGTCGAGCTTCTTCTCACGGGCCAGTTGGGTGAGGTTGCGACCGAACTGGTCGAGGACCAGGCTGCCCGACGGCGTGGACTCGCCCGGGCCGGTGCCGGCCGACGCCGCCTCCTTGCCGCCCGCGTAGCCGGAGAGGAGCTGGATGACCTGCTGGCGCACCCGACTCAGGTCGGCGCCCAGCTTCACGAGCACCTGGGCGGCCACGCCCTCGCCCTCACGGATGAGGCCGAGAAGGATGTGCTCGGTGCCGATGTAGTTGTGACCCAGCTGGAGGGCCTCGCGGAGCGACAGCTCGAGGACCTTCTTGGCGCGGGGCGTGAAGGGGATGTGGCCCGACGGCGAGGATCCGCCCTGGCCGATGATCTCCTCGACCTGGTTGCGCACGGCCTCGAGCGAAATGCCCAACGACTCGAGGGCCTTGGCCGCCACGCCCTCGCCCTCGTGGATGAGGCCGAGGAGGATGTGCTCGGTGCCGATGTAGTTGTGGTTGAGGAGTCGCGCCTCCTCCTGGGCCAGGACGACCACACGACGGGCACGATCGGTGAAGCGTTCGAACAAGAAACCGCCTCCCTGGACGGCGGGATTGTGCCCCTTACTCTACCGGGGCGTGTCTACCTAGTAACAGGCCCCTCACGCAGCGGATTCCCCGGCGAACGCCGGTGAAATGGGGTGTTCACACAGCGAGCGCCTATCGTCCGGGCGATGGTCGGCCTGGCATCGCTGCTCGACCTGCCGCCGCTGGCGGACGACTTGGTGGGAGTCGAGGACGCCCTGCGCCGGTCCGTCGAGACCGGAGATCCGTTCCTCACTGAGGTTGCCGGGCACCTCATCGCCGCTGGTGGCAAGCGCCTTCGGCCCGCGCTGGCGCTGGCCGCGGCCTATGCGGCGGGCCCCGAAGCGTGTGAGCGGCCCGCGCCCAAAGCGGTGGTGATGGGCGGCGTTTCGGTGGAGCTCGTGCACCTTGGATCCCTCTACCACGACGACGTCATGGACGAAGCCCTCACTCGGCGTGGTGTGGAGAGCGTGAATGCCCGGTGGGGCAACCTGGTCGCCATCCTCGCCGGCGACTTCCTGCTCGCCCGGGCCTCGGAGATCGCCGCCACCCTCGGCACCGAGGTGGCCGGCCTGCTCGCCGCCACCATCGCCGACCTCTGCGAAGGGCAAGTGAGAGAGCTCACAAAGATCTTCGACGTCGGCCGCAGCGAGCAGGCGTACCTGGAGGCCATCGAGGGCAAGACGGCGGCGCTCATGTCGGCGTCCTGCCGCATCGGCGCGCTGACCGCGTGTCTTCCCCGCCCGTCGGTCGACGCCCTCACCGCCTACGGGCAGCGCCTGGGCATGGTGTTCCAGATCGTCGATGACGTGCTCGACGTCGTCTGCACCGACGAGCAACTGGGCAAGCCCGCCGGGAACGACCTGGTCACCGGTGTGTACACCCTGCCGGTCATCCGGGCCATGGCCGGCGCCCCCGATCTGCAGGGCCTGCTCGGCGCGCCCCTCGACAACGACACCATGAACAGGGCCCGCGACGTCGTCCGCTCCAACGGCGCCATCGGCGTCGCCCTGCGTGTGGCGAGCGAGTACGCGGCCGACGCCGCGAAGGCTCTCGACGTCCTCGATGACAACGCCGGTGTGAACGCCCTGCGCTCGCTCCCGCGAGCGCTCGTGGAGGGCGTCCCGGTCTGAGCCGGTAGTCGCGTCAACCTCGTGGGCCGGTCGGTCGTTTTCTCAGCGTGAGGGGTCCACAGCGGGACGGGGAGTTCGAGGAAGCTTTCGACGAGCTCTTCCCCCGGGCCCAGCGCCTCGCCTACCGGGTCCTCGGGAACTGGCTGGCGGCCGAGGACGTCGCCGCCGAGGCCCTCGCCAGAGCGTGCCTGTCCTGGCCGAAGCTTCGGAATGCTCCCTGGCGGGACGGCTGGGTGCTCCGTGTGGCGACGAACCTGGCGCTCGACACCGCGAAGCGCAAGCGGCCCGAGGCCTCGGCGCCGCGAGACATCGACGCCGAGGATGCGGCCGTGTTGCGGATGGCGATGCTCGAGGCGCTCGAGCGGCTTCCCCGCCGCCAGCGTCAGGTGCTTGCGCTCCGTTTCCTCTCCGACTTGAGCGAGGCCGACGTGGCCGCCGCTCTGCACATCTCCGCCGGCTCGGTGAAGACGCACACGAGCCGCGGCCTGGCCACGCTCCGCCGCCAGCTGGGGCCCGACATGGAGGAGGTGCCCCTTGCCCTCAACGGGACCTGACCGCGGACCCCGCAGCCGCGACGAGCTTCTCGACCGCGTGTACGGGCGGGCGCGTCAGCTGTGGTGGCGCCGCCGCGTCGTACCCGTCGCCGCCGCTGCGCTCGTGCTCGTCGCGGGTGTGGTCACACCAGCAGTGCTGGCGGGCGGCGACAGCCGGCAGCGGGTGGTCGCCGTCACCCGCCCGACCGAGCCGGCGAGCACGAGCACCTCGGCCGAGCCTGCGGTGACTACGCCGACCATCGCGATACCGCCTCCGACGTCGACGGCCCCGACGACATCGGTCGTGCGCACGACGACGACCAGGCTCGTCTGCCGCAACAGCTACGACCCGCGTTGTGGCCTCTTCCGCTGGGACCCCGCTCCCGGTCCGAATGCACCGTCAACGGGCGAGATCACCTACACCCCGACCCATCCGCGCGTCGGCGACCTGGTCACCTTCCACATCACGTTCACGAATCCGGACGGACCGGCCGACGGCTGCGAGACCACAACCGACTACGGCGACGGCATGGTGTCCAACAGCAGTTGCTCGGTTCTCGCCCCGCCCGGCGGCTGCAAAACGCCGTACGGGCCGTGGACGCCGCCCGCGAAGAAGGCGGACACCGTGTCGTTCGATTCGCCGGCCTATCCCTACAAGGCGGCCGGGACGTACACGGTCGCCGTGAAGGGTGACGCGGGCCTCGACCCGTGCGACCAGCCGACAAATCCCTACCGGGACTCGAAGACCGCGACCTCCACGGTGACGATTAGCCCGTAGTCACGGGTGCTCCGGTCTGAGGGTCGGGAACAAGATGACGTCTCTGATGTTGTGGGCGTCGGCCAGGAGCATCACCAGACGGTCGATACCGATGCCGAGACCGCCGGTGGGCGGCAGGCCGTACTCGAGCGCCCGTAGGTAGTCCTCGTCGACGACCATGGCCTCCTCGTCGCCGGCGGCCTTCAGGCGGGCCTGCTCCTCGAAGCGGGCCCGCTGCTCGTCGGGGTCGGTCAACTCACTGAAGGCATTGCCGAGCTCGCGCCCGGCGACGATCGGTTCGAAGCGCTCGACGTAGCCCGGCTTCGACCGGTGTTCCCGGGCGAGTGGGGAGACCTCCTGGGGGTAGTCGGTGACGAACACCGGACCCCACAGCTCGCCCTCGGTCGTCTTCTCGTAGATCTCGAGGATGAGCTTCCCCGGCCCCCATTCCTCGTCAACGGGGATGTCGAAGCCGGACGCGATCTTGCGCAGCTCCTCGACGTCCATGTCGACGTCAACCTCCACGCCCGCATGCTCGGCGATGAGCTCGGTCATCGGTGCCCGCCGCCACGGCGGCGTGAGGTCGAGGGGGCGGCCGCCGTAGGTCAGCTGCATGCTGCCGACGACCTCATCGGCGATCCCCGATACCAGCTCCTCGGTGAGCCGCATCATGTCCTCGTAGTCGGCGTACGCCTGATACAGCTCGAGCATCGTGAACTCGGGGTTCCACCGAGGTCCGATGCCCTCGTTGCGGAACACCCGCCCGATCTCGAAGACCCTCTCGATACCGGCCACGACGAGGCGCTTGAGGTGGAGCTCGATGGCGATGCGCAGAAAGAGCTCCATGTCGAGAGCGTTGTGGTGGGTGGTGAACGGACGGGCGTGACCCCCGCCCGCGATCGTCTGCAGCACCGGCGTCTCGACCTCGACGAACCCCCGCTCAGCCAGGCGCCGCCGCATCGAGCTCACAGCGCGACTGCGGATCTCGAACGCCCGCCTCGCTTCATCGGTGACCCACAGGTCGACGTAGCGCTGGCGGTACCGGGTGTCGACGTCGGTCATGCCGTGCCACTTGTCGGGAAACGGGCGCCGGGCCTTGGCCAGCAGGACCCACTCCCTGACCTTCACCGACAGCTCGCCCTTCCTGGTCTTCATCACCTCGCCGGTCGCGCCGATCCAGTCGCCGAGGTCGAGGTGGGTGAAGGCGTCGAAGCGCTCGGTGACCTGGGCCGGGCAGAAGAGCTGCACGCGGCCGGTCGAGTCCTGCAGCTGGCCGAACGCCAGCTTGCCCTGCACGCGGCGCAGCATCAGCCGGCCGGCGACGGTCACTGTCTGATCGGTCTCGGAGCCGGCGTCGAGCGGGTCGAAGCGCTCGTGGAGCGCGGCCGCCGTTGCCGTCGGCTCGAAGCGATACGGCACCGACTCCGTCACCGGTTCTTCTCGAAGATCAGACGCAAGCCGTGGAGCGTGAGCCAGGGCTCGTGGTGCTCGATGCGCTGGGTCAGCCGGGAGAACAGGCCGCCGAGTCCGCCGGTCGAGATCACCGTCGACTCTCCGAGCTCTTCCTCGAAGCGCTCGCACAGCCCGTCGACGAGGACGGTCGTGCCGAACACGACGCCCGACTGCACCGAGTCACGCGTCGTCTTGCCGATCACGCTGCGGGGCTCACCGAGCTCGACTCGACGAACAGCCGCGGCGCGAAGGAACAGGGCGTCGAGGCTGATCTGCACACCCGGAAGGATGGCGCCTCCCGCATACTCACCTTGGGGCGTGATGGCATCGAACGTGGTGGCGGTGCCGAAGTCGACGACGATCGTCGGCCCGCCGTACAGGTCGTAGGCGGCGACTGCGTTGGCGATCCGGTCCGGCCCGACCTCCTTGGGGTCTTCGTAGAGGATCGGCATACCTGTCTTCACGCCTGGGCCCAGAACGATGGTGGGGACGTCGAGGTAGCGGGTCGCCATCCGCTGCATGGTTGCCGTGAGCCGAGGCACCGTCGAGGAAACGGCGACGCCCGTGACGTTGTCGAAGCTCAGGTCGTGCTGGGCGAGGAACTGCGACAGCAGCAGGGCGTGCTCGTCAGCCGTCCGTTGGTCGTTGGTAGCGATGCGCCAGTGATCGAAGAGCTCGGTGTCGGCGGCGTCGTACAGCCCGACCACGGTCTCGGTGTTGCCGACGTCGACGGCCAACAGCACTAGGCGTCCACGGGCGGGAGGTCGAGGCCGATGTCGAGGATCGGTGCCGAATGCGTGATGGCACCCACCGAGATGAGGTCGGGCCCGACATCCGCGTACTCGCCAACCGTCTGAATGGTGACGCCACCGGACACCTCGACAAGGCAGCGGCCGTCGACCAGCTTCACGCAGTCGCCGACCTCGGTGGGCGTCATGTTGTCGAGCAGCACAAGGTCAGCCCCGGCGGCGACCGCCGCCTCCAACTGAGCGCGCGTATCGCACTCGACCTCGACGGTGCGGCCCGGCCAGCGGAGGTGCGCCCGACGCACGGCGGCCTCGATCGACATGCCGGCGAGATGGTTGTCCTTGACGAGGATTCCGTCCGCGAGCGAGCCGCGATGGTTCGCCCCGCCGCCCGCCCGCACCGCTGCCTTCTCTAGGGCGCGCAGCCCCGGCGTGGTCTTGCGCGTGTCCCGGATCCGCGCATGGCCGGCGGCCGCCCGCACGAACCGGCGGGTGAGGCTCGCGACGCCGGACAGGTGGCACAGGAAGTTCAGTGCGGTGCGCTCGCCGGACAGGACCGACGGCAGCGAGCCCTCGACGGTGGCGATATGGGCGCCCGGATCCAGCTCCTCACCGTCATCGAGCGACCACGTGACGACAACAGCCGGGTCGACCTGGGCGAAGGTCTCGGCGGCGCACAGCCGCCCGGCCAGGATGCCTTCCTCGCGTGCCACCAGCTCGCCCCGCACCAGCACGTCCACGGGGATGAGGGCGCCGGTGATGTCCCCCATCGGCAGCAGGTCCTCGGCCAATGCGCGGGCCACGGCCTCGCGCACGGCCGGCATCGGCGGATGTACGTCATTCATTGATTCGGTCGCTGCGCTCGCTCATATCAGGACCAGTCTGACCTGGAACTCCGACGACAGGTCTGGATAGTCGAGCCGGGTGTGCGCGCCGCGGCTCTCCTCACGGTCGCTGGCGGCGTGCACGAGGGCCCACGCGCACTGGGCCAGGTTCTGTACTTCAGGATCGGTTGCGGACCGTGCGACATCGGCCACGACCTTGGCGGTCTCGCGAAGCGACTCCGCGTCTCGGAGCACGCCCGCGCCCTGGGTCATGGCCTGCTGCAGCCTGCGTCGAAGCTTGGCCGGATCGTCGGCCACCGACGGTGGGTCGAGCGGCGGCAGCTTCCAGCGCCGGCCCGGAATCTCTGCCCCCTCCCCCAACACCGCCCGCATGGCGCCCGTGGGCGGGTCGTCCACACCACCCCGGCCCGACTCGATGGCCTCGACGATGCGCGCCGCGAACACCATTCCTTCAAGGAGGGAGTTCGACGCGAGGCGGTTGGCGCCGTGCACACCGGTGCACGCCACCTCACCGCACGCCCACAGGCCGGGCAGCGCCGACGCGCCACACAGGTCGGTGACGACGCCGCCGCTGAGGTAGTGGGCGGCCGGGGCGATCGGCAGCCAGTCCCGCGTGGGGTCGAGGCCCACGTCCCGCACCGCCGCCGCGATCGTCGGGAAGCGCTCGTCAAAGGCCGCCAGCCCGGTGGCGTCGAGCCAGAGGTGGTCGGTGCCCTGCTCGAGCATACGAGCGGTCATGGCCCTGGCGACGACGTCGCGCGACGCCAGCTCGTCGACGAAGCGCTCGCCGTCGGTGTCGCGCAGCAGAGCACCGTGACCGCGCAGCGCCTCTGACAGCAGCGGGCGGGGCATCTGCGGATGGTGCAGCGCCGTGGGGTGGAACTGCATGAACTCGACGTCGGCCACGGGCACGCCGGCCCGCACGGCCATGGCCACACCGTCGCCCGTGGACTGCTCGGGATTGGTGGTGACCGAGAAGAGCTGACCGGCACCGCCGGATGCCAGCAGCGTGTGCGCAGCCCGCACCTCCTGGCGACGGCCCGACGGATCCAGGGCCATGACGCCACGGCAACGGCCGTTCTCGATGATGAAGTCGAGGGCGAACCAGTGCTCCATCACCGCTGCTGCCGTCAGGCGCACGGCGTCGACCAGGGCCCGCTCGATCTCGGCACCGGTGGCGGCGCCGCCCGCGTGCACGACACGCGCGTAGGAGTGGCCTCCCTCCCGTGCCAGCTGGAGTGCGCCGTCCGGATCACGATCGAACATGGCGCCCAGGGCGATGAGCTCGTTCACGCGGCCCGGCCCCTCGTCGACGAGGACGCGCACGGCATCCACGTCGCAGAGGCCGGCGCCGGCCTTCAGTGTGTCGGCCAAGTGGAGGTCTGTGGAGTCGGGGTCCTCCGAGAGCACCGCGGCCACGCCCCCCTGCGCCCACCGCGTCGCCGACTGCACCAGCTCGGCCTTGGTGAGGACGCCGAGCCGAAGCCCAGGCTCGGTGGCGGCGCGAACGGCAGCGGAGAGCCCGGCGACGCCGCTCCCGAGAACCAAGAGGTCGAGGTCCAGGGTCAGGCTTCGGCGACGTGCAGCGCGTCGAGAGCGCGGTTGTGCTCGTCGACATGCACGACCACCGGCTGGAAGCCCTCGAGCTCGGCGTCCTCGTAGTCGGCGTAGGTGATGATGATCACCTTGTCACCCGGGTGCACGAGGCGGGCGGCCGCCCCGTTCAGCTGCACCTGTTCGGGCTCGCCGAGAATGGCGTACGTTTCGAAGCGATTGCCGTTGTCGATGTCGAGCACGGCCACCTGCTCCCACTCACGGATGTCAGCCCGGTCCATCAATGCCGGGTCGAGGCTGATCGAGCCGACGTAGTTGAGGTCGGCCGAGGTCACCGTGCCCCGGTGGATCTTGGACTTCATCATGCGACGGCGCATTACTTGACTACTCCCAGGTTGTCGATCAGGCGGGTGGTGCCCACCCGAGCGGCGATTACAAGGCGGTACTCGTGGTCGGTCTCGACCACGTCGGCGTAGGCGAGGCGGGCACGCGGCTCGGACGCGACGACGGCAGTCATCACGGCGCGGGCGTTGGCGAGGTCGGCGGCGCCCGCTTGGAGGGCTCTGTAGAGGACGGTCGCGGCAGCCCGCTCGTCGGGCGACAGGTAGACGTTGCGGCTCGACATGGCCAGGCCGTCGGCCTCGCGCACGATCGGGCACCCGACGATGTCGACGGGAAACGACAGATCGGCGGCCATGCGACGTACGACGGCAAGCTGCTGGTAGTCCTTCTCGCCGAAGTAGGCCCGGCACGGCCCGGCGATGGCGAACAGCTTGGCGACCACCGTTGCGACACCATCGAAGTGGCCGGGGCGGCTGGCACCCTCCATGCCGTCGCTCACACCGGACACGTGCACCGAGGTGAGCACGTCGCCCGGGTACATCTCCTGCACCGGCGGCGCGAAGACGATGGAAGCACCCGCCGCATCGGCGAGGGCGACGTCGCGGTCGAGATCGCGTGGATAGGACGCCAGATCGTCGTTGGCCCCGAACTGCAGCGGATTGACGAACACCGTCACGGCGGTGACGTCGCACGCGGCTGCCGACCGCCGGATCAGTGATGTGTGGCCGTCGTGCAGGTAGCCCATGGTCGGCACGAGCCCGACCGTCTTGCCGTCGGCCCGCACGACGTCCAACTCCTTGCGGAAGGCGTCGATGCGATCGATGACCTGCATCAGTCCGCCTCCACCCGTTCGGCCAGGAGGCGCTGCGCCAGGGACACCATGGCGTCATAGGCCTCGAGCTCCGACGGGTCGAGAGCAGCGCGGTGGCGCTCGAGGGTCTCGGCGTCGCCCCGGGCTGCAGGACCGGTCAGCGCCCGAGCGGGGTCGAGGGCCGCCACGTTCTCGACCGTCGCCCGCACGAGGTCGAAAAAGGCCTCGCGTGGCGCACCGGCGGCGGCGCCCACCCGTTCGGCCTGTCCGAGCAGGGCCACCAGATGGTTGGAGGCGATGCAGGCGGCGGCGTGGTACGCAGCCCGGTCCTCGTCGGCGACCGCGAACCACTGGCCGCCGAGGGCGTCGACGACCCTACGCACGAAGGGGTCGCCGGCCAACGCGAACCAGGCACCCTGCAAGCGCGCCGCGCCCATCTCGGGGTCGGGCAGGGCCACGAGAGGGTGAATCGAGGCTCGCCGCGGGTGACCGCCGAGGACGTCGAGGCCCAGGGAGCCCGCCAGGTGGGCGACGACAGTGCTCTCCACCGGTCGAACGGCGGCCGCGACGTCGGCCACGGCCGCGTCCGGGGTAGCGATCACCACCAGGTCGACGCCTGCCGCCGCGCCGGCGAGCTCGTCCCCCCGCCTCAGCGGGCCCTCCATCCGCCAGCCGGCGGCGGCCAGGGCACGACTCATTGAGAGTCCGGCCCGACCCGGGCCGATGACGCGTAGCGAAGTAGCGCTCAGCAGAGGCTCCTGACGTTCCGGCCCCGGACTGGGTGCCGTTCGTACTGCTTAGATTCTACCCGCGGGGGTCACATCTCCTGCCACCCGGCCCTCCCAACCGTCGGGGACGAGGTCCGGCGCCAGGTCGGCCAGCGGGGCAACCACGAATCGTCGCTCCCACATACGGGGGTGGGGCACCACCAGGTCGGGCTCGTCCACGGTGAACTCGTCGACCAGGAGGACGTCGACGTCCAGCGTGCGGGGCCCCCACCGCTCCCCTCGCTGCCGGTCTGCGGCCGCCTCCAGCGCCTGCGCCACTCCCAGCAGATCCCGGGGCCCCAGATCGGTGGAGAGCTCGACCACGCAGTTCAGGTACGGCCCCTGGCCCGCCGGTCCGCCGACCGGGGACGTCTCGTAGACAGGCGAGACGGCCACCACGTCGGGCAGCGAGGCGACGGCGTCGCGCAAGTACCTCCACCTGTCCCCGAGGTTCGACCCGAGCCCCAAGAACGCCCGCATCAGCTCGAAATGTCAGGGCCGGGTGACGGTCACCGCCGCCGAGGCGAGGTCGACGGCAACCGGGGGGCGCAGCTTGCGCACGGTCACCGTGACGGCCGCGACGCGCGCGTCGGAGCGGACCTCCTCGGCGATGCGCTCGGCCAGGCGCTCGAGGAGGTGGAAGCGCTCGCCCGTGACGACCCGCTCGACGGCATGAGCCAGGGCGCCGTAGTCGACCGTGTCGTGCAGGGCGTCGGTGCGCCCCGCGTCGGTGAGGTCGGTGACCACGTCGAGGTCGACCTCGAAGGGCTGGGCCCGGAACTGTTCTTCGGGGAGAGCTCCATGGGTGCCCAGCGCTCGCAGCCCTCGCAGCTCGATGCGATCCGCCGCCATGGTCCCCTAGCTGGCGAGCTCGGCGGCCGCTCCCACCAGCTCTCGTCCGGGCGGGCCCATCTGTCGCTGGGTGATGCGCTCGACGATCGAGATCGCTTCTGCCGGCGACGGCACGAGCGAGGCGTACACCAGGTACCCGGCCACGACGCCCTGGATCATGTCGCCCAGCTCTTCTTGGTGGACGAGCACCCGTTCGCCGCCACTGAGCCACACGCGCAGCGCCGGGTACAGGTCGGTCAGCACCGTCGCCGCCTCGCCTCGCGACATCGGAAAGTGCTCCCACTTGACGCCGAACTCGTCATAGGCCCGCAGGTTGTGCGGCGACGGGAGCAAGGAGACGACGCGGCTGAACCCCTGCTCGCGGATCCAGATGATCTCCTCTTGGCGACGCACACGACGGTGGGTTCGTGCGTACCCGCCTGGCCGCTCGCTGACCGCCAAGCGGTCCTTGATGACCCACGCGAAGTTGCGGGGCGCGATCCCCTGTGCCCATTTGCCCTTCATGTGGGCAGTCCCTTCACGCGGCCACCAATCGCGCCGTGTGCACGGTCGCTCGCACGTCATGCACGCGCACCATCGCCGCACCTTGCTGCATGGCCCACACGGCCAGCGCCAGCGAGCCCTCGGCGCGGTCGTCAACAGGGGCGTTGCCCGTCAGCTTGCCGATGAACGATTTGCGGCTGGCGCCGACGAGCACCGGGTGACCGGTGGCCACCAGTTCGTCGAGCCGGCGAAGCAATGACAGGTTGTGGTCAGCGGTCTTGGCGAACCCCAGCCCGGGATCGATCCAGACCTCGGTGACGCCCGCGGCCAGGGCCAGACGGACCCGGTGCACGAGGAACTCCCGAACCTCGCTCACCACGTCGTCGTACTGCGCCTGCTGCTGCATGGTGAGCGGCGTGCCGCGCATGTGCATGGCGACCCAGCCCGCCTCGTGGACGGCGGCCACGTCGTAGAGGCTGGCCGACACGTCGTTCACGATGGTCGCCCCTGCGCCCAGTGCGGCCTCGGCCACCTCGCGCCTGCGGGTGTCGACCGACACCCGGACGTGCGGGGCCAGGGCGTCGATGACGGGCACGACTCTCCGGAGCTCCTCTTCGATGGGGACCTCGGCCGCGCCCGGCCGCGTGCTCTCGCCGCCCACGTCGACGACGTCGGCCCCCTCGGCGGCCATCGCCAGGCCGTGGGCGACCGCCGCGTCCGGGTCCAGCCACAGCCCCCCGTCCGAGAAGGAGTCAGGGGTGACGTTCAGGACACCCATGACCAGCGGACGCGACATGGCTCCGCAGGCTACAGGTCAAAACGCCGGATTTTGGGACCTAACTGTGGATGAACTGCAGGGCCTCGTTCCGGGTCGCCACGCTGTCCCGGAACTGGCCCCGCACCGCGGAGGTCACCGTGAGGGACCCCGGCTTCCGCACCCCCCGCATCGACATGCACAGGTGCTCCGCCTCGATGACGACCAGCACGCCGCGCGGCTGGAGACTCTGGTCGATCTCGTCGGCGATCTGAGTGGTCAGGCGCTCCTGGACCTGCGGCCGCTTCGAAAGGGTGTCGACCAGGCGGGCCAGCTTCGACAAACCGGTGATGCGGCCGTCGGCGTTCGGAATGTAGGCGACGTGGCTCTTGCCGATGAACGGGACCAGGTGGTGCTCGCACACGCTGTAGAGAGGGATGTCCTTGACCATCACCATCTCGTCGTGGCCGGCCTCGAAGGTGACCGCCAGGTGGCGATCGGGGCAGTCCTTGATCCCGCTGAAGATCTCGTCGTACATCGCCGCCACGCGCTCGGGCGTGCGCTGCAGGCCGTCGCGATCGGGATCCTCCCCGATCGCTTCGAGGATCTCTCGGACCGCCTTCTCGATGCGCCCGCGATCGACCCCGAGGCCGTTTCCCTCGGACATCACGCCGGGTTCGGGTTGGGCCGCGGCCGGGCCTTGGACACCGAGCGGGTGGCGACCCGGCGGCGGGTCTGACTGCGGGCCGGGACCTCGGCCGGGCGGGTGCGCGACGGGCGCTTGGCGACGGGGCCCAGGACCTCCATGACCTCGGGCGTGTCGAGGGTCTCCCTCTCGACGAGCGCCTTGGCCAGACGATCGAGCACCTTGCGGTTCTCGGTGAGGATCTCGAGCGCCTCGGTGTGGGCTTCGTCGATGAGCTTGCGCACCTCGGCGTCGATGCGGGCCGCCACCTCGTCGGAGTAGTTCGGCTGATGGCCGAGGTCGCGCCCGAGGAAGACCTCGCCGTTCTTGTGACCGAGCTGCTGGGGCCCGATGAGATCGCTCATCCCGTACTCGGTGACCATCGACCGGGCGATCTGGCTGGCCCGCTCGATGTCGTTCTGGGCGCCGGTCGTCGGGTCGTGGAAGATCAGCTCTTCGGCCGTGCGCCCGCCCATGAGCATGGTGAGCTGATCGCGCAGCTCCGACCGGGTGACGAGGTACTTGTCGGCCTCGGGAAGAGCCAGCGTCCAGCCGAGGGCCCGACCTCTGGGGATGATCGACACCTTGTGGATGGGATCGGCGTGAGGGAGGGCGTGGCCGACGAGGGCATGGCCGCCCTCGTGGTACGCGATCACCCGCTTCTCGTCCTCGGAGATCAGCCTGCTCTTCCGCTCGGGGCCGGCAATCACGCGGTCGATCGCCTCCTCGAGCTGCGGCATGCCGATCTCCTTGAACCCGTGGCGAGCGGTGAGGAGCGCGGCCTCGTTCATGAGGTTGGCCAGGTCGGCCCCGGTGAAGCCGGGCGTGCGCCGGGCCAGCACCTCGAGGCCAACGCCCTTTGCCAGCGGCTTGCCCTTGGCATGGACGTTGAGAATCGCCCGCCGGCCCTCGAGGTCGGGGCTGTCGACGACGATCTGGCGGTCGAAGCGCCCGGGCCGCAGCAGGGCGGGGTCGAGGATGTCGGGGCGGTTGGTGGCGGCGATGAGGATCACGCCGGCGCGCGTGTCGAAGCCGTCCATCTCGACGAGCAGCTGGTTCAGCGTCTGCTCGCGCTCGTCGTGACCACCGCCCAGCCCGGCGCCGCGGTGGCGACCGACGGCGTCGATTTCATCCACGAAGATGATCGCCGGCGCGTTCGTCTTGGCCTGTTCGAAGAGGTCGCGCACGCGGCTGGCGCCGACACCGACGAACATCTCGACGAAGTCAGAACCGGAGATCGAGAAGAACGGCACGCCCGCTTCCCCGGCGACGGCGCGCGCCAGGAGCGTCTTGCCCGTGCCCGGCGGGCCGAACAGCAGCACGCCCTTGGGGATCTTGGCGCCCATCGACTGGAACTTGGCGGGCGACTCCAGGAACTCCTTGATCTCCTGCAGCTCCTCGACCGCCTCGTCGGCGCCGGCCACGTCGGCGAAGGTCACCTTGGGCTGGTCCTTGTTGACCACCTTGGGCTTGGCCTTCCCGAACTGCATCACGCGGTTGCCCCCACCCTGCATGGCATTCATGAAGATGAAGAACACGGCCACCAGGAGGAGGAACGGCAGGATGTTCGTCAGCAGCGTGAGCCAGAGGGCGTCCTTGCGCTGGGTGACCTTGAAGTCCGGGTGGTTGGGCGCTTGACGCAGCTCGTTGAGGACGTTGGTGGTGTCCCGGTCGGCGAACGTGACCTTGTACTTCGTGGTGGCCGCGTCGTTCAGGCTCCCCGTGATTTCGTGATCGCGGTCGGAAACGGCCGCGTCGTGGACCTGTCCGGCGGTCAGCCTCCGCTCGAAGGCGGTGAGCGAGAGCTTCTCTCGGTCACTCCCGCCGCGGAAAAGGGCGCTGACCAGCACGAGGGCCAGTACGGCGAGGATGATGTAGAAGATGGTCGAGCGGGCGAGCTTGCGCACGGCTCCCCCAGGCTACCGAGGGCGTGCCTGCTCTACCCCCCGGGCGGCAGAGATTCCTGGAACAAGCACACGTACGGGAGGTTGCGGTAGCGCTCGGCCACGTCGAGGCCGTACCCGATGACGAAGTCAGGCGGGATCCGGAACCCGACGTAGCGCAGCTTGGGGTCGTGCTTCTGCAGGCCCTCCCGGACAAGGAGGGCGCACACCTCGAGGCTGGCCGGCCCCCGGGCCTGGAGGTTCTTGCGCACATAGGAGAGGGTGAGCCCGCTGTCGACGATGTCCTCGACGAGGATCACGTCGCGTCCGGACAGATCGAGCTCGAGATCCTTGACGATGCGGACAACCCCGCTGGTCTTGGTGGCGCTGCCGTAGGACGCCACCGCCATGAAGTCGAACTCCACCGGAAGGTCGATGGCGCGCGCCAGGTCGCTCATGAACATGAACGCCCCTTTGAGCACCCCGACGAGCAGCGGTGCCCGCCCGTGGTAGTCGGCGGTGATCTCCTTGCCGAGGGCGGCGATGCGGTCGCGCAGCTCCTCTTCGCTCACCACGACTCGACCGACTGCAGGGTCGCGTTCGAACGGTGAGGCGTCGTCCGGGGCCATCGCGCCGTGAACCTACAGGGCCTCGAGGCGCAGACGGTGGCCGGAGCGGGCCACGCGCCGGCCCCCGCCGACCTCGGTGGCCACCGCCTCGCCGCGGGCCACGGCGAGGACGCGCTCGACGGCTGCCGCGGCCGGCGGGTACTCGTCCCGGAGCCAGGCCCGCACGGCCCGGCGGGCCAGGGGCGCGGGGGCAGCCGCCAACGCTCGCGCGTCGGTGGGATCGATGGCCTCGGCCAGGGCGTCCAGGAAGGCCCCTTCTTCCCGCAGGATCTCGGCCTGCCGGGCGAGCAGAGCGGCGACGTCGCGCTGGGCCACGTCGTCGAGCAGGGGCAGCAGCTCGTGGCGGACTCGGTTGCGCCGGAAGGCCAGGTCCTCGTTGGACGGGTCGCGCACCGGCGTCAGCCCGACCTCGGCGCACAGCGCTCGCGTCTCGGCCCGGCGCAGCCCGATGATCGGGTGTCGCCCTGGGCCCATCCCGCTGAGCCCGTCGATGCCGGCGCCCCGCAGCAGGTTCAGGAGCACGGTCTCGGCCTGATCGTCGGCCGTGTGGCCGGTGAGCACGTCCGGGGGCAGGACGGCGAATCGCGCCTCGCGGGCACGCGCCTCCAGGTTCGGTCCGGGCTCGACCGGTGCGCGCTCGGCTCGGAAGCCGGCGCCCAGCCGGGCCGCGGCGGCGGCGACCACCCCCGCCTCGTCCCCGGCGTCGGGCCGGAGGGCGTGGTCGACGTGGACGGCAATGGCCCGACAGCCCGCCGCGCAGGCCAGGACGAGGAGAGCGAGCGAGTCGGCGCCGCCGGACACCGCGCACGTGACGTCAGTGCCGGGCGCGGGGAACGTGCACCTACGCAGGAAAAGATCGGAAGAGCTCACCCGTCCGCACGATCGCCAGCAGCTCCGGCACCGAGCGCACGCCCAGCTTGCGGCTGATGCGCCGCAAGCTGGCGTACACGTTGGACCGGCTCACGCCCAAGTCCGACGCCGCCTGGCTGACGGTGTCGCTGCCCTCGAGCGCGTGCAGGAGCTCGAGCTGCTTCGGTGACAGCTGGTCGAGCCGTTCGCGCACCGAGCGGAGCTGGTAGTTGTCAGCCTCGGCGGCGGGGACATGCTCGAGCCTGGTCACGTGCGGACTGGCGGCCGCGCCGTCCTCACCCCGACGGCGGGTGCTCGGCGACGACGATCGCTTCTCCAGACGGGCCAGCTGGGTCAGCGACTCCTTCTGCACCTTGCGCCGCTTCACGGGCTCGGGCTCGCCCTCGAGGGCGGCCGCCACCTCCGTGCACAGGTCGCGGGGGCTGAAGGGCTTGGTGAGGTAGCGGATGGCGCCCTCGATGCCACCCCGGATGCGGTCCTCGTCAGCGGCGCGCGCCGTCAGCATCAGCACCGGGATCGACGCCAGCTCCTCGCGCTCGGCCTTGATGCGGTTGAGGACTCCCCATCCGTCGGTGCCGGGCATCATCACGTCGAGCACGACCACGTCGGGCTGCTCCTCGCGCACGATCTCGAGGGCGCGGTCACCGTTGGGAGCGGTGAGGACGCGATGGCCCTCCCGCTCGAGGTTGTGGCGGATGATCGTCAGGATGTCTTGTTCGTCGTCGACAGCAAGAACCGTCGCCATGGCACCGTTCTTCTCACGTTGCGTGGAACAGAGGTTACTGAGCGGCGGCGGCCTCGGCTCGCACCCGAGCCATCCACGTCTCGGGCTCGCGGATCTCGGCGAGCGTCGGGAGGTTCTCAGGCGCCGCCCAGACCTCGTCGAACAGCGCCTGCCCGCCCTCGGCCTCCACCGCCTCGATGAACCGCTCCCCCAGCTCGTACTGCAGAAGCTTGGCCTCGATGCCGAGCAGGCGCTGGATGATGCGGGCCGCACCACCCCGGCTCCGCCGCTCGTGCAGCACCCGCTGGAAGCGATCGGCACTGGGGATGAGGCCGGCGCCCGCCCTGTTCATGGTGATGTCGCCGTGGCCCTCGAGCAGGCTCATCATCCCTTGGATCTTGCGCAGCACCGCCTGCTGGTCGGGGCTGGCGATGAGGGCGACCAGGCCGCCCTCATCGAGGGGGTTCTGGCCGGCGCGTATCTGCTCGACCGAGCGGCGGAGGGCGTCGAGGAACCGCTTGGGGTCGGGGTCGACCGACGACAGGCTCTGGTCGACCAGGGAGAGGAAGTGGGTGCGCATCCACGGCACGCCAGTGAACTGGGCCCGGTGCGTGACTTCGTGGAGGGCGAGCCACAGGCGGAACTCGCGCGGCGGGAACCCATAGCGCTTCTCGAGGGAGATGATGTTGGGCCCCACGTAGTACACGAGGTCCTGTTCCTCGGGGTTTTCGTGCTCGGCGATCAGCAAGTCGTACTGGCCGAGAACGCGCGTGGACATCCACCCGAGGAGGCCGCCCACTTCGGCTCCCGTGATGGCACGGGCGACGGGCGTGAGGGGCCCGCTGGTCATGCGCTGGCCGAGCTTCTCGGTGATCGGCTTGAGCAGTCGCCGGAACGAGGCCAGGTTGGCGCCGATCCAGCCCGCCCGGTCGGTGACGCGCGCCCGCGCCGGCCCCGACAGCGAGCGCAAGCCCGTCTCGGCCGCCACCAGGTCCTCGGCCTGGGCGGTGAACTCGGCGAAGTCGGGCTCGAGCGACGCGTAGTGATACGAGTCCGCGAACGGCTCGCGCCCGGCGACACGGACGGCGATGCGCTCGGCGAGATCCCAGGAGATCGGATCAGTCACGCGGACAGCTTTACCGCCGCTGCTGCTGGCGGGGGTACTTGGCGGCCACGACCTTGATGAGATACCCCACGAACAGGGCGATGATCAGCAACGCGGCGCCGGCGGCGAGCAGGAAGGCGAGCCAGTAGATCCACGGGTTCGCGGCGGCCAGCAGGAACATGCCCGCGACTGTACGCGGGCGGACGGGCGAACCTCACTCCGGGTTGCTGGGGCTCAGGCGATCTTCCGGCCCCGGGTGCGGGGCGCGGAGTGGGGCTCGTGCTGATAGCAGTACTTGCCCTTGTTGTAGATCGAGAGCCGGGTTTTACAACCGGGCTCCTCGCAGACGCGGCCCGCCTTGAAGGCGCGAGAGGGGCGGTCGTGACCCGAGATCGGACGGCCGCCGACCTGGGCGACGTTGGTTTCCGGCATACCCCAGCCAACGGGCGGGACGGCCTGCCTATTCCTGGGAAAGCTGGGCCTGGCGGAGGGTTTCGGCTACCCGCTGGCGCAGGTGGTCTGGGACCGTTTCGCGGCAGTTCTGACTTACGACCACACGGAGTTCCGCCTCGAAGTCGAACGCCTGGCCGCAGGGGGGGCAGTCGTCGAGGTGCTGACGGATCAGGACACGCCGCTCCGTCGTCAGCTCTCCGTCGAGGTAGTGGTACAGCAGGTGGACCGCTTCGATGCAGTCGCCCTTGTCCTCAGCCATACACCTTCCCTTTGTGGGTCACCCTTGTGGCTCGGCGACGAGGCCACGCTGCCGGCCAAACTCGTACAACCGCTTCTGCAGCGCCCTTCTTCCGCGATGGAGCCGGCTCATGACGGTGCCGATCGGAATATCGAGAATCTCGGCGATCTCCTTGTAGGAGAAGCCTTCCACGTCGCCGAGCAGAACGGCGATTCGGAACTGCTCGGGCAGTGCGTCGAGCGCCTCTTTGATCTCGCTCTCGGTGAAGTGCTCGAGCACCTGCTCCTCGGCGCTCTGGCCGGCGGTGGCCCCCTCCAGCCCGCCCAGGCGTCGATACAGGTAGAGGTCCTCGACATCCTCGATGTCGCTTTCCTCGGGCCGGCGCTTCTTGGAGCGGTAGGAGTTGATGAACGTGTTGGTGAGGATCCGGTACAGCCAGGCCTTGAGGTTGGTGCCCTGCTCGAACCCGCCGAAGCCGCGGTAGGCCTTCAGGTACGTCTCCTGCACGAGGTCTTCGGCGTCGGCCGGGTTGCGAGTCATCCGGAGGGCGGCCGTGTACAGCGACGGCATGAACTCCATCGCTTGGGCCTCGAAGGTGGCCTGGTCCGCCATGACTGCACCCTACCCGTGGGCTGCGACACCGCCCCCGTGAGGGTCGACCGCGTACAGTTGGGACGTGCAGGCGTGGACCACCGCTCGTGAGGTGGGCGTGCGCGGCCCGCTCGCCCCTGGGCCGGCCGTCGCCGAGCGCCGGGACGATGTCCTCCCCGCCGAACAGGCCGTCGAACGACATGGGGCGGCAGCATGGACGGCAGCCCTCATCGCGTCGATCGCCCGCACGGGCTGGCTGGCGGCGGTGACGACCCTCGCCTTCGTCGGCGGGGCCTTCACGGCCACGGCCATCGACGGTCGGTCGATGCGGGCGTCGTTGCTCTGGATCCTGATCGGCGGCGGCCTCTGGCTGGTGATCGCCATCACCTGGTCGCTGATCAGCCGGCGCCGCTAGGTCCGCGGCGCCGTCCGCCCGAGCACCGAGATCATCCGCCACTCGCTGGGATCGCGGGCCCCGAACGGGCCGTCGACAGCGAAGGAGCCGTGGCGCTCGACGAGCTCCAGGTCGCCCACCAGACGGGCCGCGGCCTCCAGCTCCGCAGCCGTCCAACGCCGGAGCGCGATGCCGCTCCGCAGGACGCGCCGGCGGCCCGTCTCGGTCACTCGCACCGAGATGCGGCAGTTCCAGATCTGGGTCGCGGGGTCGAACGCGGCGGGGGGCGAAGAGAACGTCACATCGACGCGCTTGGCGCCCCGGGTCAGCCGCCACCGGCTCTGCGTCGTCGGCGAGCCGCCGAGGAAGTCGGCCGGGTGCGACATCTCCATGACATACAGGCCGCCGGGAACGAGGTGGGTACCGACCGACTGGAGGTGGGCAACCATGGCATCGAGGTCGAGGAGGTGGCTGGCCGAGTCCAGCAGCACCACGGCGAGGTCGAACCGCCGCCGAGGAAGCCGGAAACGGACCATGTCCGCTTGGACAACGTCGAGATGGACGTGCTCCGCAGCCGCGCGGCGGCGGGCGTACGCGCACATCGTCGGAGACGCGTCGAGCACTGTGACCTTGCAGCCGCGGCGGGCGAACTCGATGGCGTGAGCCGCAGGACCGGCGGCCACTTCGAGCACTCGGCGCGGGCGTGTGCCATGTCGCCGCGCGTACCAAGCCTCGAGGACGTCAACCTCGGCGGCGACGTCCCTGTAGGAGAAGGCCAGCTCGTACAGCGCAGGGTGCGCGTAGAGATCGTCGCCTCGGTCTTTGGCCACGCCGCAGCGTCGCACACGCCCCTGGTCTCGCCTCCACTGCGTTCCGGCTCGCACGGGTTTAACGAGAACGCCGGCGGCCCGGTGGGAGGTCGGGCCGTCGGCGTTCT
>Ga0209577_10001644_pt1 | contig 22091 bp, 20 predicted proteins | sample GraSoiAngelo_109_FD_185874 | JGI IMG/M metagenome (GOLD analysis project Ga0209577, IMG submission 185874) | Grasslands soil microbial communities from the Angelo Coastal Reserve, California, USA - 14_0903_12_20cm (SPAdes) (version 2) | ecosystem: Environmental > Terrestrial > Soil > Grasslands...
CAGCAATTGTGGGAGCTAGGACCGAAGAGATGGGTGGTGAGACCTTGCGTCCACCGCAGGATTGAGAGAGCACGAGCCTTGGTTAAAAACGCAAAAACCTTTCCGGCTAGAGCAAAATGGCGCTTCTCTTAATACAAAGACGCCAGCGGAGAGGTGTCGTCAAAATCGCCTTGACACGGGCACTCGTCGTTAGAGACAGGATGACAGGCACCGCGAAAGCCACTTGCGAATTCAAATTCAACCTTTGCTGCTCGGCGACCCACTAATTTTTGCAGCTCTTCCGGGTAGCGGTCCCCTTGTGCCGCGATCTTTGATTGCGAGATCCGGTTCGCCGGAGATGATCGGGGTGAAAGTTCGACGTTCACGACTCCAACTACAGATTAGAGCGTACTTTCGAGTACGCTTTGAGGTAGCAAATTGCGACCTCAAACACGCCTCGCCCGATTAGAATTTCCAGATCATGCCCAAAACCAGCCTGGCAATCCCGGTCGAGTCCCGCATCCTCATGCTCCGCGAACAGAAGGTCATCCTGGATTCCGACCTGGCGGAGCTCTACGGCGTTCCCGTAAAGCGCCTGAACGAGCAGGTTAAACGCAATCAGGAGCGGTTTCCCGCGGATTTCATGTTCCGGCTGAACGCGGAGGAAAGCGAATCTTTGAGGTCGCAAGATGCGACCTCAAAAACTGGCCGAGGCGGCCGTCGTTACGCTCCCTACGCCTTTACCGAGCATGGGGCGATTATGGCGGCCACGGTGCTGAATTCCGAGCGGGCCGTGGAAATGAGCGTTTTCGTGGTGCGGGCTTTTGTGCGGCTGCGCGAGATGCTGGCCACGAACCAGCAACTGGCGTCCAAAATTGACGAACTGGAGCAGCGGTTGGATACGCATGATGCATCCATCCAGGAGTTGATTGAGGCGATCCGCGAACTCATGACGCCGGAGCCTGGTACAGGGCGAAAAATCGGGTTTCAGCTTCCGCCGGGGAAGATAACGTCCTAAAAAGGTTCCGTGAGTTTCGGTGAGTCGTTCGGCAGATCTGCAACATCCATTTAACACAGTGTCGCTGTTTCGTTTTTTGTTCGCCTCGAGCGAAAGTTTGTGATACAACGTTCTTGTTGTTACGGGATGCGGAACAATCCGTAGGACCGCGGCTAAAGCCGCTCGGATTTTGTGGTCTTTTGCGGCACGCCTGAAGGCGTGCCCTTTCAAAACGCGATCAAAATCCGAGTTTTTCCGCAGCCTCTGAAGGCGTGCCCTGATACGAGCAATGAAATTACGGGCACGCGGAAAATTGACCAGCGCGAGCGAACTTTCTGCAGAACCTCTTCACCACAGAGACAAAGAGGCGCAGAAAAAAAGCCGAACTGGCTCTTCTCCGGGTCTCTGTGACTCGGTGGTGAAATAAGGGCCGTGATGAGAGAGCTGCGGATGTGAGCCCTCGTGAATATCGTGGTGACCATGCGAAAAGCCATCTTCCACCTGAAAAAATCCGATCCGATCATGCGGGCCATCATCGAGCGAGTAGGCCCTTGCCTGATCGAGTTCGGCGAGCCGACGTTCCATAGCCTTGCTGAGGCGATCATCTACCAGCAACTGAATGGCAAGGCTGCCGTGACCATCTTCAAGCGGTTCACCGATGCGGCGGGCACGCCAGTGACGCCCGAAGGCATCCTCAAACTCAGCCTGCAACAGATGCGGGCGGTCGGACTCTCCAAGCAGAAATCCTCTTACCTACTGGACCTGGCGGCCAAGACGCAGTCCGGGCTGCTGAATTTCGAGAAGTTGACCGATATGGAGGAGGCCGAAGTCATCGAGCACCTCACCCAGGTGAAGGGCGTAGGGGTGTGGACGGCGCACATGTTCCTGATGTTCACGATGCGGCGGCCGGACGTGTTACCAACGGGTGATTACGGCATCCAGGTGGCCATGAAGAAGCACTATCGCAAGCGGAAGCTGCCCAAGCCGAAAGATATGGAGAAGATTGCCAGGCCCTGGTCGCCTTACCGGTCGGTTGCCTGCTGGTATCTGTGGCGGAGCATGGATATCAAGACTGTCTAGGAGCAAGGTGCTCTAGGCTCTGGGCTCTGGGCTCTAGGCTCTGGGCTCTAGGCTCTCGGCCCTCGGCTCTAGACGCCAGGCTATGGCCAACCAGAGCTGTATCAGACGTTTCACCCCAGGGGCTAAAGCCCCAAGCTTTCCCGGCAAGTGACGGACGGCCTGAAGGCCGTCCCTTTCAAAGCACAACTCTCAAAGCAGCTATCATCTCAAAGCAGCTATCAAATCAAAGCAGCTATCAAAGGACACGTACTCAAAGCGCGCCGGAAACCCTTCCTCGCTGCAAAAGGCGCGAAGGCACGGCCAACATCGAACGCAAGCTCTGCGCTCCTCGTCCCAAAATTAACGAAAAGCCTCTCGAATACGCAGCAATCTTCGCTGCATGCGGGGCGTTCTGTGGTTAAATGGCACTGGTGGCGAACGAGCAGAAAATTCGCGTGTTGGTCGCCAAACCCGGGCTGGACGGGCATGACCGGGGGGCCAAGGTGATCGCCCGGGCGCTGCGGGACGCAGGGATGGAAGTCATTTATACCGGCTTGCGGCAGACTCCGGAAATGGTGGTCAGCGCGGCGCTGCAGGAAGACGTGGATGTTATCGGGCTGTCGATTCTTTCCGGGGCGCACAATGCCATCGTGCCGCGAGTCGCGGACCTTCTCAAGCAAAACAAGATGGATGACGTTCTCCTGTTGGTGGGAGGAATTATTCCCGACCAGGATATTGAAGGTCTGAAGAAGTCGGGCGTGGCGGCAATTTTTCAGCCCGGCACGGCCATGGACGACATCGTAAAGTTTATCCGCGAGCACGTGAAGCCGCGCGGCGTTCCGGCGGTTTAAGAAGTTCGGAGTAGCCCGTTAGAACGTAAGTACACTGCAGTACCGGTCCTCGAAAGCGATTTTCCCCAGGGTCCTTCCGAGAGCTCCAAGCGCATGATCGATCTGTCCGCAACTCGCTTGCGAGATATTCTCGCGCACACGATTGGCCCAACGCCTTGGTACTGGCAGACATTTCCGGCAATCACTTCTGTGGCCGGGCAGAGATTTGACTGGACATATCAGGGCGATGAAGGCCCGGTCGGATACGTGGTGACGCTCGGACTCGAGCAGGAGCCCGAGTTAGCACGATTGGCGCTGAATACGTATTGCCGGCCGTTCTTTGTCCCGCCGTCCTATTTGGGCATCTGGTGTCCGGAGGGACGAAGCATCCGGCTGGCCTGCTTCGATCCGGACACGCTGAAGGGATTTGAGCTCGCCGAGCTGGCGGGATGGTTCAAACAGTCGGGTGAGCGCATCTATTCCCATACGGCTCCCGTGGCGGAGCTTGAATTGCGGATCGAGCTGGCACCGGGGACTCACAAGATCGACGTGCCGTCGGAGTTTGCCACGGTCGAAGAGCTGATTATTCCGACGAGCTACAAGGCGATGTCGAGTGACGATCCGGCGTTCGCGCTCTTTGTCCTCTACCCGCATGCGGGGCTGGTTGAGGTGCTGCCGCAAAGGTGGTTTACGGCGGCGCAGTATCGGGTGGGGCAGCAGTGGATCACGCGCGCAGCGCGCGATCCGGAGTCGCATCGGATTGTTGGCGAGTGCCACGGAGTAGGTACGTTCTTGCTGGACGAGGATGGTTGCCGGCTGGAACGGTGGTTGGACAAGGCAAGTAGTTAAGGGTCTGGCCGAGATCGCAGGCTGGCGATTTGAGGGACAGACGTTGACGGGCAAACTCCAAAACGTCGCGCGAACGGTGGTGCTGGCACTGCTTTGTCTGCCTTTGCCGGCATCCGCTGGAGGAATCTTCGCGCCCTTTATTCTTCATCCCGTGCGCCGGAACATCGCTGCGGAGCAGATCGGGGAGGCAGACCGGTCGTTCGCGCAGGAACACGCCACTCGCGAAGACTTCGTGGTCACCGCTCAGGATGGGGTCGTGCTTCGTGGATGGAAGGTGCGAGCCGCTCATCCCAATGGCGATTGGGTTCTGCTGCTTCACGGGCGTTCGCAAAACCGGCTTTCGATGATCAGGTATGCGGAATTTCTGCTGGGGTCCGGCTACAGCGTCGTGATGATGGATGCGCGGGCACACGGGGAAAGCGGCGGCACGATCGCGACCTATGGCCATGTGGAACGCTACGATGAGCGCTCGATCGTGGATGCATTGACGGCGGCGGAGCATCCGCAACATATCTTTGCCATGGGCGAATCGATGGGAGCGGCGGTCGCGCTGCAGTCAGCGGCCATCGATCCCCGGATTGAAGCGGTGATTGCCGAGGGTGCCTTCCGAAATCTACACGAGGTCTTTTTCGACTATGCCGGCTTACGCGTGAGCGCGTTTCTCGGGAAAACATTTTTCCGTCCCGCGGCGATGCTGGCGGTGCATGAAACTGAGCACCAGGTAGGCTTCCGATTGGACGATGTGTCACCGGAAGCGTCCGTAGCCGCGCGGAGTTTTCCGGTTCTGCTCATCTCGGGGCTGAGGGATCACAATGTTCCCAAGCGGCATGCCGAGGCGATTTTTCTCGCCGCTTCCGGTCCGAAAGAATTGTGGCTGGTTCCCAAGGCTCGCCACCAGAAGGCTATGGAGACCGCACCGGAGGAGTTTCAGAGCCGGGTCTTGCGGTTCTTCTCGCGCGCGCAGGTTGCGTCCAATTGATCGCAGGCGCGCTGGGCCATGCGCCCATTCACCTGACCATCAATCACCTGGGTACCCACGTTGAAATTCACCTGGTGTCGAAGGACGGAACGAACCGCCTGACTCAGGCGTGTGTGCGCGAACTTCACGCTACCGTGCGTTCGCTAGAGAGGGCTCCAAAACCTCTCATCCTCACAGGCAATGGGAAGTTCTTTTCTGCCGGGGCTGAACTCAGTGAAATCCAGGAGATTGCGGGAAGCTCCGCTATGGGTTTTGCGCAGATGGGCCAGGATCTGATGAATGGAATCGCGCAGTTCCCTTCCCCCGTGTATGCAGCGATCCATGGATACTGCATGGGCGGGGGACTCGATTTGGCGCTGGCCTGTCATCGAAGGATCGCGTCTGCGCATGCGGTTTTCGGACATCGCGGAGCGGCACTAGGTCTGGTAACCGGATGGGGAGGGACGCAACGGCTGCCGCGACTGGTGGGCAAAGGACGAGCTCTTGCCATGCTGATTGCGGCGGAAAAACTTCATGCCAGGGACGCGCTGGCGATCGGGCTGATTGATGCGATCGCAGATGATCCCGTGGCTGAGGCGGTGCGTCGCATCAGAAACAATGAGAATGCTGCGTCCCATACAGGCACGGCTCATCCCGTGATGGAATTCTAAATAGACGTTTGGTTCGCTTTTTTAGTCGCCCTGCCGACAGATTGCATCTCTGATGGAAGAAGCGTTGCCGGAGTTTGCGCCTGCGCGCTTTGCTGGTATACCGTAATCCGTTTGTATTCCTCGAGCCATGGTAGACCGTAATCAAGTCTCGGAATCGACTGCGGCGTCCACGCTCCTGCCTTCGAAGGTCGATCCCACATCGGCGCGCTTTGAGGCCAACATGCGTTTTATGGCCGACCTGGTCTCGCGGATACGAAACGAAGAAGAAAAAATTCGCGAGGGCGGCGGGCCCAAGGCCATAGAGAGCCAGCACGCGAAGGGGAGACTGACAGCACGGGAACGCATTCATTTGCTGGTGGACCCGGGCAGCTTTTTCGAGTTGGGCAGTTTCGCAGCGTTCGGGATGTACGAAGAATGGGGCGGCGCGCCTTCAGCGGGCGTGATCACGGGCCTGGCGCGTGTGCATACGCGACTGGTGATGATCATCGCCAATGACGCGACGGTGAAAGCAGGCGCGTTCTTTCCGATGACTTCCAAGAAAGTGATCCGCGCGCAAAATATCGCGATCGAGAATCGCGTGCCGACGATTTACCTGGTGGACTCGGCTGGAGTTTTCTTACCGCTGCAGGAGGATGTTTTTCCTGACACCGACGATTTTGGACGTGTGTTCCGCAACAATGCGGTCATGTCGGCGATGGGGATTCCGCAGATCGCGGCCATTATGGGTATGTGCGTGGCGGGCGGCGGATATCTGCCGGTGATGTGCGATCACGTGCTGATGACGGACGGCAGCGGCTTGTTTCTGGCTGGGCCCGCGCTGGTGCAGGCCGCGATCGGGCAGAAGTATTCCGCGGACGAACTGGGCGGCGCGGAGATGCACGCGGCAATCAGCGGGACGGTGGATTATCGCGAACCGAACGACGAGGCTTGCGTGGCGCGCATTCGGGCGATCGTCGAGAAGTGGGGATATCGGCGGCAGTCGCCGTGGGATCGGCGAAAGCCGGAAGAACCCGCGCTCGCGGCCGAGGAAATTTATGGCATCTACGATTCTTCCCCGGCGCGGCCTTACGACATGAAGGAAGTGCTGGCTCGCGTGGTGGACGCGGGACGCTTTGACGAGTACAAGCCGGAGTACGGCAAGACGCTGATTTGCGGCTATGCGCGGATTGGCGGATTTGCAGTCGGCATTGTCGCCAACCAGAAACTGCACGCCCAGCAGGTGGATCATGAAGGCCACAAGCGGCTCGAATTCGGGGGCGTAATTTACACCGAGTCGGCGGAAAAGGCCGCGCGGTTCATCATGGACTGCAACCAGAACCTGATTCCGCTGGTCTTCTTTCATGATGTGAACGGCTTCATGGTGGGCCGCGATGCGGAGTGGAGTGGCATCATCAAGGCGGGCGCGAAGATGGTGAATGCGGTCTCGAATTCTGTGGTTCCGAAGGTCACGGTGATTGTCGGCGGATCGTTTGGGGCTGGACATTACGCGATGTGCGGGAAGGCGTACGATCCGCGCTTCGTGTTCGCTTGGCCATCGGCAAAATACGCAGTGATGAGCGGCGACTCCGCAGCAGGAACTCTGGTGGAGATCAAGCTCAAGCAACTGGAGCGCAGCGGGAAGAAGTTGAGCGAGGAAGAAAAGAAAGAATTATACGAATCCGTCAAGCAGACCTATGACGAGCAGAGCGACCCGCGGTATGGAGCGGCCCGGCTTTGGATCGACAGAATTATCGATCCAATCGAGACGCGGGAAGCCATCGCGCAGGCGCTCGAGGCAGCGGCGCTGAATCCGGACGTGCCCGAGTTTAAAGTGGGCGTCTTACAGACGTGAAGCAATTTCTGATTTCAGATTTCAGATTGCAGATTTCAGATTTCAGATTTTTCTCGGTTACTCACAGCAATCTGAAATCTGAAATCTTAATTTCGGCGGATGATGTCAGCATCCATCAAACTGATCGAGTGCCCCCGCGATGCCTGGCAAGGCTTGCAGGGCCAGATCCCTGCCTACATCAAGACGGAGTATTTGAAAGCCCTGATCAGCGTGGGGTTCAAGCATATTGATGCGGTTTCGTTCGTGTCTCCCAAGGCGGTGCCGCAAATGGCGGATTCGGAGGAAGTTCTGAAGGAACTCGATCCTCCCGACGATGTCGAGATTATTGGGATCGTGGTCAACGAGAAAGGCGCGCAGCGTGCAGTTGCAACCGGCGCGGTCAGCACGCTCGGATTTCCTTATTCCATTTCGCCGACCTTTTTGCAGAGCAACCAGCGGCAGACCCTGGAGGAAGCGATCGAGGAATTGGAGAAGATTGGCAAAGTGGGTGGCGACGCGGGTCTTGATACCGTGGTTTACATTTCCATGGCGTTTGGGAATCCGTACGGCGATTTGTGGAACCTGAACGAGGTCGTGGAAGCGGTAGGCTTGCTCGAGACGGAGAGCATTCACGCGATATCACTTGCCGACACCGTTGGGATGGCCACGCCGGAGCAGGTTCGTGAGGTGGTCTCGGCAGTAATCGGAAAGTATGACTACCTTGAGATCGGGGTCCACCTGCATAGCCGGCCGGAGCAGGCCGTCGATAAAGTGCTGGCGGCCTATGATGCCGGGTGCCGGCGATTTGATTCGGCGATTGGCGGGCTGGGCGGATGTCCCTTTGCGCAGGATGCGCTGGTCGGGAATATTCCGACCGAGAAAGTACTGGCTGCGCTTGGCCAACGCGGAGTGCAGCCGCCCATCACGCGCTCGCTGGATTCTCTGCTGAAAGCGACTGCGGGGATCGCGGCGAAGTACACGACTTCTTCCGCGGCGGATTGATGCGCATCATCACGCCGTTCAAACAATCTCGAACCACCGTTCTGTCATGACCGAAGATGATGTGACGCCCAATACATCGGCCCTCTCCTGGGCAGACGAGGGCGTCTGCCCCTACGTGATTCACGAGCAGATACCGTGTTCACCGCCTTGTATACTGCGAGAGTTTCAAGTACGTTGGCAACGCCATCTCGAGAGAGAAACACCTGAAAGGTTGGCTGCACGAGAAGAAAGTCGCGTTGATTCGCGCTGCCAATCCGACGTGGGAGGATCTCAGCGAGGGCTGGTATGACGGGAACAATGTGACCTGTTTCAAGGCCGATGCTAACACGACCGAAAAGCAGGTCCTTCGCTCCGGTCAGGATGACAAATCTTAGAGAGCTTGCGTCACAGTGCCGTACAACACCATACAACTCGCCTACGACGGTGGCATAGCGACCATCACGCTTAATCGCCCCGACAAGCGCAATGCCATCAGCTACGAGTTGATTGAAGACTTGCTGACGGCGTTGGCTGAGGTCGCGCATTCGTCCGCCCGGGTGCTGATTCTGACTGGTTCGGGCAAAGCGTTTTGTTCGGGCATGGACCTGGAGAATCTGAAAGCGCTGATTGGGCGCACGCCGGAACAGAATGTCGAAGATTCGCAGGTCATGGCGCGGTTGTTTCGTACGCTCTATGACTTCCCCAAGCCGACAATTGCGGCGGTGAACGGCGCGGCGATCGCGGGCGGAACCGGTCTGGCGACGCTGTGCGATTTCACCTTGGCCGTGCCGGAGGCGAAGTTCGGATATACCGAAGTGCGCATCGGATTTGTGCCGGCGATTGTTTCAACCTTCTTGTTGCGGCAGGTGGGAGAGAAAATCGCGCGCGATCTGCTGCTGACGGGCAGGCTCTTCGATGCGGCGGAGGCTTTGCGGATTGGGCTGATCAATGAGATTGTTGCAGCGGAAGGTTTGATGAATCGCGCACGGCAGTTAGCGACGCAGTTGATGGAGAACAGTCCGGTATCATTGCTCTACACCAAGCGGCTTTTGAGCGAGGCCGCAGGCGCGAACCTGGATGCGCAAATCGAAGCCGCGGTGCGCGAGAACGCGGCTATCCGGTCAACGGCGGATTTTCGCGAGGGGATCTCGTCGTTTCTGGAAAAACGGAAGCCCAAGTGGAGCTCGCCCGCATGAGCGAGACCCGGGCCGGGATTACGCGGCAGGGCACAGGACCGCGCTCGATTGTGAACGAGAGCCGCCTCCGAGTGCGATACGCCGAAACCGACCAGATGGGCGTCGTCTACCATGCCAACCACTTCATCTGGTTCGAAGTGGGCCGGGTGGAGTTGCTCCGGCAGCTGGGATTCTCCTACAAAGAGATGGAGCAGCAGGACAACTGCTTCATCGCGGTGGTGGAAGCACGCTGCCGGTACAAGGCGCCGGCCGCGTATGACGACGAGATCATCGTTAGGACGTGGTTGAAGAACATTCGCGAATCGGTGATTCATTTCGGTTACGAGTTGGTCAGAGTTGGGGATGGCGAGTTGCTGGCCGAGGGTGAGACCACGCACATCGTTGCCGATGCGCAAATGCGCAAGACGGTGTTGCCGGAGAAGTATCTGAAGGTGTTTCGGGAAGCGGCGGGAAGGTGAAAATCTGACGGATGGGCCGTTGCTCTTGTACCGTTACTTCGCTGTCGCCCCTTGAAAGGGGCTTCGGTGTAATGCCTGGGTTTTCCCAGCGCTTACGCGCTGGGCTAATGAATGCCGCCGCTTCGCGGCTGGATCGGGAAGTTCCTGCAATGTTACTTGACTATTGAAACTTAAAATCAAACTAGAACTGAGAACTGAGAACTGAGAACTGAGAACTGAGACCTGAGAACTGAGACCTGAGAACTGCCCTTGAATGCTCTCCACATCAACGGAAATGATCTGACGCTCGAAGACGTGCGCGAGGTCGCGTTCGAGCGGCGGCCGGTGTTGCTTGCGCCCGATGCGCGCGAACAGGTGAACGCTGCACGGGACGTGGTCGATGCCTTGGTTGCCGACAATCAGGTTTCGTATGCCATAACGACCGGCGTTGGGAAGTTAAGCGATGTGCGTATCGCCGGCGATCAGATTCGCGAACTGCAGATTAACCTGGTGCGCTCACATGCGGTCGGAGTGGGCGAGCCGCTCTCGATCGCCGAAACGCGCGCCATGATGTTGCTGCGGGCGAATTCCCTTTCCAAGGGTTTTTCAGGCGTGCGGGGCGGCGTGGTAGATACGATTTGCGAACTACTGACGCGCGGCGTGACACCGTGGGTACCCTCGCAAGGCAGCGTGGGAGCTTCGGGCGACCTCGCGCCGCTGGCACACTTGGCGTTGCTGCTGGTCGGCGAGGGCGAGTGTCACGACGGGAAAGGCGGACGGACGGCAGGGGCCGTGGCCCTCAAGGCTGCGGGGATCAAGCCGCTGGTGCTGGAGGCGAAGGAAGCGGTTTCGCTGATTAATGGCACGCAGGCGATGCTGGCAGTGGGAACGCTTTCCCTGCTGGCGGCGGAGATTCTGGTCGATTCTGCAGACGTGATTGGAGCGATGGCTTGCGACGCGCTCAAGGGGACAGACGCTGCTTTCGATGAGCGGATTCACCGCGCTCGCCCGCACACCGGACAAATCGCGACCGCCGCCAATCTGCGCAGGTTGCTCGAAGGAAGCGCCATACGCGAATCGCATCGTGATTGCGCACGCGTGCAGGATGCTTACTCGCTCCGCTGCATGCCGCAGGTGCATGGCGCGGTGCGCGACACGCTTGCGCATTGCCGCTCGGTCTTTGAGACTGAGACGAATTCTGCCGTCGACAATCCACTGGTCTTTCGCGATCCGAAATCCCAAAACGTGGATGCCGACGTCATTTCGGGCGGGAATTTCCACGGCGAACCAGTAGCCTTTGTGCTCGATTTCCTGGGGATTGCCCTGAGTGCGCTGGCGGGCATCAGCGAGCGACGACTGGAGCGCATGGTGAATCCCGCGTTGAGTGAGGGGCTCCCGCCGTTTTTAGCGCCGGGTGCCGGACTGAATTCCGGCTTCATGATGCCGCAGGTGACGGCAGCGGCACTGGTCAGCGAGAACAAGGTGCTGGCGCATCCGGCATCAGTGGACTCCATTACGACTTCGGGGAATAAGGAAGACTTCGTCTCGATGGGCATGGGGGCCGCGATCAAGCTGAAGAAGATTGTGGAGAATACGCGGAACACAATGGCGATTGAGGCGATGGCCGCGGCGCAGGCGCTCGATCTGCTGGCGCCGTTGAAGACCTCGAAACGCTTGCAACGTGCCCATGCGGCGATCCGGGCAGTTTCTCCTGCGCTGGAGAAAGATCGCGTGATGTATCAGGACTTCGCCCGGATTGCCGACGTGATCGCTGCCGGGAAACTGGCGGAGGCGCTGCGGTAGAAACATCTCACCACACAGACACAGAGAAGACCCAATGAATTTCTCTGTGCCTCTATGGTGAATTCGCACTAGGCGGTTTTCGCCGCGCTTCCATCCAGCCCCAACTCTCCCGCAATTTCCCGCATAGCTTCAATGCAGAAGGCGATGTGGGGTTCGAGTTCGACCCCCAAGTCCGCCGCCCCGTTCACGATGTCCGAGCGGTTCACGCTTCTCGCGAAGGCTTTGTCTTTCATTTTCTTCTTCACCGACGAAGCTTCTACCTCGGCCAGCGACTTTCCCGGCTTTACCAGAGCGCACGCGGTGATGAATCCCGCCAACTCGTCGCAGGCGAACAAAGCCTTCTCCATGGGCGTGTCACGCGTCACGCCCGTGTACTCCGCATGTGACATGATGGCCTTGCGAATCTGCTCCGGCCAGCCGCGCTCTTTGAGGATTTCGTTCCCCTTATACGGATGATCTTCCAGGCTGGGATACTTGTCGTAATCGAAATCGTGCAGGAGGCCGACGATGCCCCAGAGATCTTCGTCGCCTTCGTAGTTGCGGGCGTAGGCGCGCATGCAAGCCTCGACCGCGAGGGCGTGCTTGCGCAAACTTTCTGATTGCGTGAACTCAGTTAGTAAACACCAGGCGGAAGCGCGATCATTCATGGGTTCGTACCTGTTTTCTCCTGTTTTTCGCGGGTTCGTTTTGGTTTTTGTAGTTCTATTTCTTGTTTCGTCCCAGAAATTCCTTGACATCCACAGGCATTGTGCCCCAGATTACCTTCAAGTTTGGAGCCTGACCACCGGCTCCGCGGAGTGCCTCCGCTCTGGCAGCTCCCAAAACCTAGATGGCCACGACTCTTGCCCCGGTCGATTCAAGGGAAGTCGTTCGTTGCGACCACTGCCTGCTCGTTCAATTCCGTACAACCAATGACCTGTGCCGCCGCTGCCATGCTTCTTTGGACGAAGAAGAGCCTGAGATTGTAGCGCCAGCACCCATGCCGCCGGTAGCCCCGGTGCATACCGGACGCGGGCATTTGAATCTGGCCGCGTCGATCCGGGCACTGCGCCTGCGCAATGGCCTGAGCCAGCGGCAGCTCGCGACCCGCATGGCCGTGCCGCGCACCTACGTGTCGAAAATCGAGAACGAGAAAGCCACGCCTACACTCTCATCACTCGAGCGGCTGGCGCGCGCGCTCGAGGTCACCGTCCCCGATCTTCTGACTGGTGGCGAACGCAACCGTCAGGAAGAGATTCGGGAATTGGTGCAGGACCCGTTCGTGGCGGAGATGCTGCCGTTCCTAGCGCAACTGAACGGGATGCAGATGTCGAGCATTCTGGCGCAGGTGCGAGACCTGACGGTACGCCCGCGCAGGACGGCGTAACGAAAATTCTCTGCTGGCCGGCGCTTTCTCCGCATCGTATGTGCGAACAGTTTACGCACGCCGGTAGCGGTATCAAGTTTTATCCGGGCAACCAGCCAACTGCAGCCGAGGTCTTCGGGCCTCGGCCTTTTCTGCTGACGCAAATCCTTTCATGAAATGCTTCGTCGAACCTTCCTGCCCTTCGTGGTTGCCCTCGCCTTTCTGCCGTCCGAGAACCAAAAGCAACCACCAGGGACACGAAGGAATCACGAAGGCTCTGCCAGCAACACTTTTTGTCGTGTGTTCGCAATCCGCCGAAACGGTCTATTATGTCCGGGCACCACGCAGCCAATTCTTCGTTCATACCTGAACGCTTACCTGCGGAGGAATCATGATTCGACATTTTCTCGTCATTGCTCTTTTTGCTATCAGCCCGGCGTTCAGTCATGCGCAGCCATCTCTGCCCTCCAGTTTTCAGGCAAAAACCATTCACAGCCCGGCCGGAGCGGACATTTTCGTGCGCTGGGGAGGAAAAGGATCTGTGGTTCTGCTCATTCACGGATACGCGGAGAATAGCGATTCGTGGGCTCCCCTGGCCGGAGATCTCATGAAGGATCACACTGTCGTTGTGCCGGATCTTCGCGGCATTGGGAAGTCTTCGAAACCTGAAGGCGGGTACGACAAAAAAACCCAGGCCAAGGACATGCGTGCCGTAGTGACCGGACTGGGATACGACAAAACTTTCGTGGTCGCACACGACATCGGCAACATGGTGGCTTACGCCTACGCGGCGACGTATCCGGACAAAGTTGAACGGCTGGTTGTGATGGACGCGCCCATTCCCGGCGTCGAACCGTGGAAGGAAATTCTTCAAAACCCTGGAGTCTGGCACTTCAACTTTCACGGGCCGGATGCCGAACGACTTGTGGCCGGCCGTGAGCGCATCTATTTTGATCGGATATGGAATGACTTCACGGGAGATCTCTCCAAGCCCGACGAGGCCACCAGAAATTTCTTTGCCGCCACGTATGCCCAGCCGGGCGGGATGCGCGCCGGATTCGCCCAGTTCGCCGCCTTTTCTCAGGATGCGAAGGACAACGAAGTCTTCGAGCGGGTCAAGCTGACGATGCCTGTACTGGCTGTGGGCGGAGAGAAATCGTTTGGTCCGCTGCAGGCGGTGATCATGCGACACGTCGCGACCAATGTTCAAGAAGCGGTCGTCACAGGCTCCGGGCATTGGCTGATGGAAGAGCGTCCTGCCTATACGGTGACGCTTATTCGTAACTTCCTCGACTCTCCGCAAGTCGCCGCACCGGCTGTCGCAAGCACGGCAGCTGACCTCGGCGAAAAGCGTCTGACTCCCGCCGAGTACCAGTTTCCACAACACGGCAATCCGGGCACCGGCAGTTCCGGAGTTGGCGGAATTGACACCGTGGTGCTCAAAGGTGATCCGGACAACGCGGGTGTCTACACAATCATGCTGCGGGTGCCCGCGCACACGAAAATTGCGGCGCACTCCCATCGGGATGACCGGGTAGCAACCGTAATTTCCGGTACCTGGCACATTGGCTACGGGGAAAAGTTCGACGAAGCTAAACTGAAAGCGCTTCCCTCGGGCAGCTTCTATACCGAGCCGCCCAGTGTGGCGCATTTTGCAGAAACCGGCGACGAAGCGGTGGTGGTTCAGATCACCGGCTTCGGCCCTTCTTCAACAGACTACGTTGACCCTACGCAAGACCCTCGCAGGGGAAAAGGCGAATAACTGCTGTTTTTGGAGTGTTCCAGATTACTGCAGCAGAACATTAAGCCAGTGCGCCAGCTGCACTTTCTGATTGCTTTGCGCCTGCGAATCTGAGGCTTCGTCGGTCAAGGCCGCCAACTGCTGGGCGAGGAGATGCACGGCGGTCTCGCGCGGAATGTAGGTTGTGTCGGTGGGAAGTGAGAGTTCCCAACTGTCGTTGTTTACGCGATGCAGCTTCCAGTGCTGCACCTCAGCCTTTTTCCTTGGACGCTTGTCAGCGCCGGCAACAAGAACGGCGCCATGAACCGTAACTAACGCCCATCCCTCGTCGCCGGTGAGTTGGACTTTCTGAATGTCCAGGCGGTCAAAAGCGACAAGTGCGGGATAGACGGCAAGGATATTGCGCGACTGGAGCGCTTGGCCTGCCCCGCGGAATTGCGGCTCTAGCGCTGCCCTCAGCTGATCCCGAGTGGGCAGAGGCGAATGGAGAGTGATCGTTGAAACTGGTGTCGCTGCCGGATCGAGGTCCGGCTTGCTGAGGTCGTGGGCCTTGCCTTCCACCACACTTGAGGTCCGATCATCCTCGCCACCGGCATGAAAACCTGTCGGCTGCAGAGTTGCGGTGCGGCTGGCAGCGGTTTGTACGGGCGGCTGCGGCGTCCCTTTCACGTAACGGAAGAATCGTGGGCGACCACGGCCCTTCCAATAGGCGGAGTCGTAAGGCTGAACCCCAAACCCTGAGCGCAGAGAACTATAGAAGGTACGCTGCGCGGGATTGACGACCACGCCGGCGTGCCCAGGCCAAACAATCAGGTCGCCGGGCTGGGGCTGCGTCACTCGACGAAAATCCGGAGCGTGACCGGCGAAGAGATCTCGCGAAGTCTGGTACTGATATGGATAGCCGGCTTGGTCGTAAATCGCGTGCACCAGGTGAGAGCAATCCGAGCGACGTTCCGCTTTGTGACGGGATTCGAGCGCGGCGCCCAGAATCGCGAGGCCATCGTCGAGGTCCAGCAGGTTCGTTCCCAGCGTCGGCTGAGGTGCTTGCGCCAGGGAATCGCGGGACGGCATTTTTGCGGGCTGCGGGGTCTGCGCGCATACTACGCACGAAACCGCCAGCAACAGCGTTGCTCCGACTAATCCCCGGAATTGCATCTCCCTTTTGTATCTTCCGTTTCCGCGGCCGCACAGGTCACTGTGGTGCACTGTGGGCTTCGCCTAGTCTCCTCAGTCCGATGCACCTTCGGGGCGAGAGTGTTGGCAACTCGAAAGTGATTTGCAGAACGACCTCTTAAGGGCTTTAGAACATATACTTTGGCTCGATCGAGCGCAAGGCCGCGTTTTAACAATCATGGCCCGTTCTCCCTACCTGCGCTCGAGAATCGCACATAGACGGCGGTGAATCCGCGCCGCGTTTCCCCTCATCTATGTGCCATGAACTCCGATTTCGATTTTGATTTGGTGTCATCTGTGCCCGACTCCTCCGGAGCACAGCCGACCATCGCTAGCGCTGCGCCCGCGAACGATGCGCTGTTGCTGGATGCCTATTCACGGGCGGTGATCGGGGCGGTAGAGAAAGTCAGCCCTTCAGTCGTGAACATCGAGGTGCATCAATCTGTACGCGCCAGGCGGCGGGCTGAGCCGCAGGAACGCCTTGGGGGTGGATCGGGATTTATCTTCACTCCCGATGGCCTGATTCTTACCAACAGCCACGTCGTTCACGACGCCAGCCGGATCGAGGTGACCTTGACCGACGGGCGCAAGTTTCCCGCGCGCACCATCGGCGACGATCCCGCCACCGACCTCGCCGTGATCCAGATTGATGGCGTGGGCCTGGTGGCCGCAACTCTGGGAGACTCGCAGGCGTTGCGAGTGGGGCAACTGGTCATGGCAATCGGCAGCCCGTACGGATTTCAATCGACAGTAACGGCGGGCGTGGTGAGCGCACTGGGCCGGTCGCTGCGATCCTATTCCGGGCGGCTCATTGAGGATGTGATTCAGACCGATGCATCGCTGAATCCCGGCAACTCAGGCGGTCCGCTGGTCTCGTCCGACGGGCGAGTAGTGGGCGTGAATACTGCAACCATTCTGCCGGCGCAAGGCATTTGCTTTGCCATTGGGATCAACACGGCGAAATTCGTAGCGAGCCGCCTCTTGCGCGATGGCCGTATTCGGAGAAGCTACATCGGAGTGTCGGCGCAAACCGCGCCCATCCATCGTCGGCTGGTGCGGTACTACGATCTTCCCAAGGAAACGGGCGTGATCGTACTCGCCGCGGAGCCGAACAGTCCGGCGCAACGGGCGGGCTTGCGCGAAGGCGATGTGATCGTGGCGCTCGAAGGCCAAGCGGTGGCTGGCGTCGATGACCTGCATCGAGTACTGAGCGATGTGCGCGCGGGCGCGAGGGCAGAACTCACCGTGCTGCGCGGCACCGAGCGACTAAGACTCGGCATCGTGCCGGAAGAGGCCGGGCAGGCGAACTAAAGAAACGCGGCCCCTCGGTCTTACTTCACAGGTTGGGCTTCTAAGAGGGATGTTTGGAGGTGTTCCTTAGGGGCCCAATCCACCGGCTCGACCGGTCCCACGATAAAAATCCATGAGAGCGCGCCCATCCAAAGAACGAACGAGACGATGAGGAACGGCCAGAAGAACTGGCCGGTGCGATCTAACAAATATCCGGCAACCGCGGGAGAGACGATGCCGGAAGAATTCCCGATGAACAACTGAATCCCGCACCAGCGCCCAACCGCCTGCTTCCCTGCCAGCCGCTGAGTGATTGCCCAAAGGTTCGAAGTGCTGGCGCCTAGTGCAAAACCCGTGAGCATGAGAAACACGACGGCCAGTTTCGTGGTGGCGATCACGGTGCAAAGAAGGAAAATTCCAGCTGTTACTACGCCGGTCACGACGAACGTCTTGCGCACCAGCGAGGGTGATGCGCCGGACGCGATCCAGCGGTCTGAAAGCCATCCGCAGGCGCTCGCGGAAAAAGCGGCCAGCAAGAAGAAAGCTCCGCCGACTTTCGCCATGCCGGTCATGGAGAAGTTGCGTTCGCGCACCAGGTAAAAAGGCAGCCACGTCACCATGAAATAGAGAAAGTAGTTTCCGCAAAACAGGCCAATGCAGGTTCCCCAGGCTGACTGCTCGCGAAGGATCTCGCCCATGCCTGGACCCGTTTTCTTATGACCGTATGTGCCGATGTCGGCCGCGGGCATCCAGCGAAGCCAAGGCAGCAGCCAGAGTAATGACACGAGGCCTAACCCCAGGAAGAAGGGACGCCATCCAAAGCGCGCGACCAGGGTTCCTCCGAACAGCAGCCCAAAGCTGGGACCGAGTGCCAGTCCGGCGGCTAGAATGGAATTGGCAAGGCCGCGACGTCTCTCGAGGCAATGCGTTGCCAAAATCTTTGAATACCCTGGGTACGCAACTGACTCTCCTATGCCCAAAGCAATGCGAACGAGCAGCAGAGCCAGCAAGGTGTGAACCTTACTGGTGAGGGCGGTCGCACTCGACCACACGAGGAATCCCGCTGCAAAAACCCACTTCACATCGTAGTGATCGACCAGCCATCCCGAGAGGAGTTGGCAGCTGGAATATGTCCAGAAAAAGGCCGATAGCAAGATGCCGAGTTGCGAGGCCGAGATCCCGAGCTCGTCTTTGATCAGCGGCGCCGCGATGGAAAGATTGCTCCGGTCAATGTAGTTGATGAACACCGACACGAAGAGCAGCACGAGAATGCGCGTGAAGGCAGGACTTAGCCGCGAAGTATCGGTTGTCATGGGCAAGGGGTCCGGCGGGGGCGGCTTATTGTCAGCGAGGAATCAGGAAATTGCAACGGCAAACCAGGCTTCCGGAAAGGATCCAACATTTTTAACACGCAGAGACACGGAGACAGAGAAATTGGAAAATGAGGAACTAACAAATTGGGGTGATTGAGAAATTGAGTAATCTTAAGAACGAAGCTGCCTAGTGTTTTCGTCTTGAAATTACCGAATCACAAAGTTACCCAACTACGAAATTTCTCTGTGTCTCTGTGTCTCTTGTGGTGAGCTCGCTTCACACGTCGCCGGGGGCGGGCCTCATTGCCAACTCCAGATGCGTATGTTAGCGTCTTGAATTAGAAGGGGATAGAGTTGCAGGCAACAATTCCCGCCGGACTGGATCGCAAAGAAGCAGACCTTTACCGGCAGCTTGATCCGGGACGGCTCCCGAAACACATCGCTATCATCATGGATGGCAACGGACGCTGGGCGCGTCGCCGTCATATGCCGCGCATCGCTGGACATCGCGCCGGCGTAACCGCCGTACGTTCGACGGTGGAGACGGCCGCGCACATTCACATTCCTGCGCTCACGCTCTATGCATTCTCGGAAGAAAACTGGAAAAAGCGGCCGAAGAGCGAAGTCGATTTTTTGATGCGCCTGCTGAGCCGCTACCTGAAGCTGGAAGTTCCGACGCTCAACAAGAACAACATTCGCCTGGAATATATCGGGCGGCAGCAGGAGTTACCCGAGCCTGTACAGGAGCGCATGGAGAGCGCGCGGCAGGCGACGGCAAGCAATACTGGCATGGTGCTGACGCTGGCGCTCAACTACAGCGCGCGCACGGAGTTGGTCGACGCGTTTCGTTCTCTGGTCGAAGCCGCGGCTCGCAACGGCGGGATCGAGCATCTGCAGGTGGATGAGGAAGCAGTCTGCCGCCATCTCTACACCAGGCACTTACCGGATCCGGACCTGGTGGTGCGCACCAGCGGCGAGATGCGGCTAAGCAATTTCCTGCTGTGGCAATTGGCGTATGCGGAGATCTATGTCACGCCCACGCTATGGCCGGATTTCCGCGGACATCACCTGCTCGAAGGCATTGCCGAGTATCAGAAGCGCGAGCGGCGTTATGGCGGATTGAACAACGACGACCATTCCCATCATCATCTCGCCTCGAAGGGAACGCGGGGCTAAGGCGATCATTCATTGATCAAGCGCATTGCGACGGCAGTGGTCCTGATCCCCATTGTCCTGCTGCTGGTGCTGCGCGCGCCCGTGTTCCTGGTGGCCATCGTGACGGGAGCCGTGGCGCTGGTCACCGTCCACGAATTTCTCAAGCTGACAGAAGCGTATGGTGTGCAGCCGCTGCGCAAGCCGACTTATGGTTTCGTGGCGCTCTTCTTCCTGCTGCTCGTCATCAACGTCGGGCAGGAAAAGCCTCTGCTCTCGACGGACTTCTTCGGCATTGCCGCGGCGTTCGCGGCAGCCATCGCCACATTTGTGTTTCTAACGATCGCGATGCGGCGCGAGAGCCTGGCGACTGGGTATCCCGGAGCGGCAGCTTCGGCATTTGGATTCGCGTATGTCGCATTACCGCTGGCAATGTTGGTACAACTCCGACAACAGTGGGCGGGAGCGTTTCTGATTCTTTACCTGCTGCTTGTGGTGTGGGCCGGCGACATCTTCGCGTACTTCGTGGGGCGTAGCGTCGGGCGGCATCTGATGGCTCCGCGCATTAGCCCGAAGAAGACCTGGGAGGGGGCCGCGGCCTCGATGATCGCGAGCCTGATGATTGGCGGGGGGATCCTCTACTACTCAGCGTCCGTAAGCACGGCCCTGCTGGGGTGGGGCCTGATCGCGAGGCGCGACGGGATGTTCGGGCTGGAGCGGCCGGCTTTGCTGCCACTTCTAGCTCTGACGGCCGTGTTGAACATCGCGGCCCAGTTGGGAGATCTGGTCGAGTCGCTGATCAAGCGCGGCGCCGGGGTGAAAGACTCGGGCGGAATTCTCCCCGGCCACGGCGGAATGCTGGATCGGATTGACGCGTTGCTCTTCGCTGCCCCGGTGCTGTGGGTGTGGGCGGCCTGGCGGGTTACGCAATAGCAAACCGTTTTCACCACAGAGACACAGAGGCACAGAGAAAATCAGGATCTCGTGGGGACCGAGGTCATGGATACACTCCCGATCCAATGATTGATTTGCATTGGATTCCTCTGTGTCTCTGTGACTCTGTGGTGAGTATTGACCCATGGCACCAACGGGTAGCTGGCGCCGCCTTCCTCGCCCGCGTAAGATAAAGATTCCGCATGCGACGTATTGCCATCCTGGGTTCGACCGGCTCGATTGGCCGGAGCACTCTCAGCGTGGCCGAATCTTACCCCGACCGATTTCAGATTATTGCGCTCGCCGCCGGTTCCAACGTCCAAGCTGCCTTCGAACAAGCGGTACGCTGGAAGCCGCGGGTAATTTCTGTGGCTCGTGAGACGGACGCCGATTCTGTTCGGAAGAAGTTAAGAGCTCAGGGGTGCGGGGAAATTGAAGTCGTCCACGGCTCGGCGGGGACGGTGCGCGTTTCGACTCACCCTGAGGCGGATTTTGTGGTCAGCGCGATCGTCGGCGTCGCCGGACTCGAGGCAACGTACGAAGCCGTCAAAGCCGGCAAGACGGTCGGCCTCGCGAACAAAGAATGCCTGGTGGCGGCCGGAGAGCTGATCACAGCCGAGGCCCGCAAGCAGGGCAAGCCTCTGCTGCCGATCGATAGTGAACACAATGCGGTGCATCAGTGCATGCGGGGCGGCCGCATAGAAGAAGTTCAAAAAATCTGGCTTACGGCGTCGGGAGGTCCATTTCTAAAGACGCCAAAATCCCGGTTTCCCTCGATTACCGTGCAGCAAGCGTTGAATCATCCTACCTGGAAGATGGGGAAACGGATCACCATCGACTCGGCGACGTTAATGAACAAGGGGTTCGAGGTGATCGAGGCATGCCGCCTGTTCCATGTCCCTCCCAGTCAAGTGGAAGTCATTGTGCACCCACAATCTACGATTCATTCCATGGTGGAATTCATCGATGGCAGCATACTTGCTCAGTTTTCGGTCACAGACATGCGGCTGCCGATTTTGTATGCTTTGACCTATCCGGAACGGATTCAGTCGGATCTCCGCTTCCCGGTCATGGACTTAAGACAGCTGGACTTCTACCCGCCCGATATGCAGAAATTTAGGTGTCTCAAACTGGCCTACGAGGCGGCGGAAGCAGGCGGTGCAAAACCCGTAGCTCTCAACGCGGCGGATGAGATTGCGGTCGGAGCTTTTTTGGAGGGCCAAATTGGGTTTGATGATATTCCCAGGGTCATCGAAGACGTGCTTTCTGCAACGAAAACTGGGAAAATGGAATCTATTAATCAGGTGGTTGAGACAGACCTGGAGGCGCGCCGCGCTGCCCGAGAGCGCGTAGAGCGATTGCATCGCGGTAGGTCCCCCATCCCGCGCGCGACCTCCGTTTCCTGTCAGGGGGAGTAATCAGAACTTATGCAGCATTTTCTTGTTACCGCGGTCACGATGGCCATCGTGTTGGGCGTAATGATCCTGATTCACGAATGGGGCCATTATGCGGCGGCCAAATTCTTTAAAGTACGGGTGGAAGTCTTCTCTATCGGCTTCGGCAAACGGCTGTTC
>Ga0209577_10001645_pt1 | contig 22088 bp, 22 predicted proteins | sample GraSoiAngelo_109_FD_185874 | JGI IMG/M metagenome (GOLD analysis project Ga0209577, IMG submission 185874) | Grasslands soil microbial communities from the Angelo Coastal Reserve, California, USA - 14_0903_12_20cm (SPAdes) (version 2) | ecosystem: Environmental > Terrestrial > Soil > Grasslands...
CGATCAACTCTTCGAGTTGCACACGCTCTTTGCCGCTGAGAGCGAAGTCGTCCATCTCTTCACCTTAACGAACTTGAAGGGATGGCTTGATTATAACTTTGTCAAAGAACTTTTTCGGTTCTACTTAGCTCTTGCGTACTCCGACGGTCGAATCTAAGAGTTGATGCCATCCGCAGGTGGGACAGGAAGCTAAAGGCTAACAGCTAACAGCTAAAACACCATGAACGTCATTCGCCTTCCAGTCCAAGAGATGACGCGCGAGGCGTTCGCGCCCTTCGGCGTCGTGCTCGACCGGCGCGGCTCTGTGGACGTGGACATCGGCATGGGCGTGCCGAGCATCACGGGCGCAACCGCCGACCCCAGGCCCTTCCAGTTCGAGTTCATGGCGCGGCACAAGCACACGATGCAGGTCTTCTCGCCGCTCGCCTCTTCGCAGGCCGTCATCTGCGTCGCGCCGCCGAACGGGCTGGAAGCGCCCGACGTGGACAAGGTCGCCGCCTTCCGCGTCGAGGGCCGTCTGCCCTACGCGTACTTCCGCGGCACGTGGCACACGCCGCCCTTCGCCCTGGGCGAGTGGTACTCTTACCTCGTCGTTGACCGCAAGGGCACGCTCGAAGACGACTGGGAGCTGGTTGATTTGAAGACGACGCGCGGCTGCACGTTCGAGATTGACGTTTAGACTTCACGGAAAGGAAGAGAAATGAGCACAGACCGTCTCACTGAAATCCTCAATTACCTGAGCGCGATCAGCCGCGATGTCGGAGAACTCCGCGCTGAAATGCGGGCGAAGTTCGCGGAGATGCAATCCAACTTCGACGACATACGTTCGGACATTCGTCACTTGTCTCGCAAGGTTGATGTGATTAATCAAGACATGCTCGACCTGCGAGCCAGCCGCACGATCTTGAGCACCGGATGGACACACTGGAAAACAAACGGGTGTAGGCCCAAATCTTTATAGAGCATGTTTAGCTTACTCTTCGCGCCGCCGAATTTCGTTGACGACCTGCTGCTGAAGTTGTTCAGCCAGGAGACGGTGAACTTCGTCGTGTGGCCGTTCATACAGATCGGCGCGGTCATCACGCTGATCGCCGTGTGGGCTTTGTACGCGAGCTACCTGGAGCGGAAGATTTCCGCCTTCATGCAGGCGCGGCTGGGGCCGATGCGCGTGGGCAAGTGGGGACTTTTGCAGCCCATCGCCGACGCCGTGAAGCTCCTCACCAAAGAAGACCTGATGCCGGAGCGCGCCGACCCTTACATCTTCCGCTTCGCGCCTTACATCGCAGTCGCCGCAACGTTCCTCACGTTCTCGGTCGTGCCGTTCGCGCCGAACTGGGGCGTCATCACGGACGTGAACATCGGCCTGCTGCTCGTCCTCGCGGTCTCCTCGGTCGGCGTGCTCGCGCTCATCCTCGCCGGCTGGTCGTCGAACTCGAAGTACGCGCTCCTGGGCGGCCTGCGCTCTTCGGCGCAGATGGTCTCCTACGAGGTCTCGATGGGGTTGTCGCTCGTCGGCGCGCTGATGTTCGCGCGCACCCTCAGCCTGTCGGGCATCGTCGGGGCGCAGGCGTCCGACTCCGTCTGGTTCTTCCTCTACCAGCCGCTCGCCTTCGCCATCTTCTTCGTCAGCGGCATCGCCGAGAACAACCGCGCTCCGTTCGACCTGCCCGAAGCCGAGTCGGAACTCGTTGCGGGCTTTCACACCGAGTATTCCGGCATGCGCTGGTCGCTCTTCTTCATGGCCGAATACGCGGCGATGGTCGTCGTCGCGGGCGTGGCGACGACCGTCTTTCTGGGCGGCTGGTACTTCCCCGGCGTGCTCCGGCTCGCGGGCGGCTACAACAACCTTTACGTCTTCCTGAGCCTCTTCGTCTTCGTCGTCAAGTGCGCCGTCCTGCTCTATCTCTACTTCTGGTTCCGCTGGACGTTCCCGCGCTACCGCTACGACCAGTTGATGGACTTGGGCTGGAAGTGGCTCATCCCGGCCTCGCTCCTGAACATCGTCTGGACGGGCCTGACCGTCTTCACAGTGCAGGCGCTCGACGGCTGGAACAACATTAAGACCATTGAGTCGCTCAAAGGCGCGCCGAATCTGGCGAGGGGGCTTAACCTGACGGCGACGGGCAAGGGCGTAGCCATCGCCCTCGGCTGGGCCGGCCTGCTCGTCGCAGCCCTCTTCCTCGCCGCGGTCAACTGGCGCTCGCGCGACTTCAACCTCAAGAAGCAGCGCCGCCAAGTCCGACTCGTTGACGTGCCGAAGGGCAAGCCCGCGGTGGCGACGACCGCGGCGACGGGCGAAGGGTAAAAAACCGTGAACCGTAAACCGTGAACCGTGACAAGAGAAACGCTTTGATGTCACAGTTCAACATATTCTGTCACGGCTTTTCTTGTCACGGTTTACGGTTCACGGTTCACGCGAGGAGTTGATATGCCACTGGTCAAAGTTTCGCAGGCGAGTTGGAAGGAGAAGCTGAAGCGCTTCTTCCTGTTTGATCTGCTTCAGGGGATGCGTCTGACGCTGAAGTACAACCTCGGCGCGCTGACGGACAAAGACTCGGTCAAGGGGTTCGGCATCTACACCGAGCAGTATCCGAAGGTGCGGCCCATCGTCGCGCCGCGCTTCCACGGTGCGCCGCGCCTGAACATGGACCCGGAGACGCACGAGTCCCTGTGCATCGCCTGCAACCTCTGCGCGCTCGCCTGCCCCGAAGACTGTATTGACGTGATCCCGATGGACATCGAGGTCATGGTCGCCGGCAAGCCGCGCAAGAAGAAGGTCCTCGACGAGTTCATCTTCGACACCTCGCGCTGCATGTTCTGCGCGCTCTGCCAGGAGGCGTGCCCGACGGCCTGCCTGGAGCTGACGCAGGAGTTCGAGCTGGCGACCTACTCGCGCGCCGGCTTCGTCTGGAACCGCGAGATGTTGGAACAGGGGCGCGAGGCACGCAAGTTCGAGGCGTAAAAGCCGTAAACCGTGAACCGTAAACCGTGACGAGTGGTTTCCGTATAAGCACGGCTCGCGGTTTCCGGCACACGGCTTTAACTTGTCACGGTTTACGGTTCACGGTTTACGAATATGATCCTGTCTGGCTGGGAAAGCGTCTTCTTCTGGGTGTTCGCGCTCGCCGCTTTGATCGCGGGGCTTCTGACCGTGATGGCGCGCAACGCCGTGCACTCGGCGATGTTTTTGATCTCGACGCTCGTCTCGGTGGCGGCGCTCTTCATCCTGCTCGGCGCGGAGTTCATCGCGGGCGTGCAGATACTGGTTTACGTCGGCGGCGTGATGGTCTTGTTCCTCTTCGTCATCATGCTCGTCAACGTCTCGGCTGAAGAGCGCGGCGGTGAGGAGTTGTTCAACCGCCCGGCCCAAGTCACCGCCGCCGTCTGCTTCGCCGCGCTCCTGGTCTTCGGCCTGTTCTACGCCATCAATAAGTCGGCGGGGCAGTTCGTCGCGGGCGGCGCGGACGCGAACGCCGAGGAGCGCGCCGACGCGCAAGACCAGTCGAGGCGCGCGCGCGAGGCGGCGCTCAAGCCATCCGAGACAGGTGTCTCGAAGATTTCCGAGGACACGCAGCGCGTCGGCGGCAGCCTCTACCGCTACGGCGGCCTGCCCTTCGAGATCGCGAGCGTGCTCCTCTTGGTCGCCATTGTCGGCTCGGTTCTGCTCGCCCGCACGGCGAAACAGGAACTCGCCGCGGACGACGTTGACCCGAAGGTGGCCGAGGAGTTGGAGACCACGGGCGAGCTGACGCCCGCCGAGGTCGAAGAGGCTTTGCACGCGCACGACCTTCAAGTCTGAGGCCGCGGCGCTCGCCGCGCGCGGGCGCGCCTGCACGCTTTATCAGCAACGCGGGGCGGCGGTGTTCGCTCAGGTTCCAGTGAGGACGTATGAATAACTCGTTCGCTTCGACGATGATTCTTCTCTGGCAGGACTCGGCCCTGGGCCGCATGTCGGAGGGCATACAGCACCCCGACCTCTCGAAGTTCCTCGTCATCGGGGCGCTGCTGTTCTCAATCGGCGTGGCCGGCGTGCTCGTGCGCCGCAACATCATCGTCATCTTCATGTCTATCGAGCTGATCCTGAACGCGGCGAACCTGAACTTCATAGCCTTCTCGCGCTACCTGCAAGAAACGGGGAACGTGAACGCCGTCGCCGGGCAGGTCTTCACGGTCTTCATCATCGTCGTCGCCGCCGCCGAGGCGGCCATCGGCCTCGGCCTCGTCATCGCGCTCTACCGCAACCGCGGGACGGTCTTCGTTGACAAGATTGACCTGTTGAAATGGTGACCGGGCGTAAACCGTGAACCGTAAACCGTGACGAGTAAGAACGGTTTTCTCTTGTCACGGTTTACGGTTTACGGTTCACGGCTTTTGCTTATGCACAGATACATCTGGCTCGTCCCACTCCTGCCCCTCGTCGGCGCGGCGATCAACGGGCTGCTGGGCCGCAAGTTCCGCTTCTCGGAGCGACTCGTCAGCGCGGTCGCGGTCGGCTCGGTGGCGCTCGCCTTCCTCATCAGCGTCGCGGCGGTCGTCAACTACGGCACGGCCATTTGGCCGAAGACTTACGTGACGAGCGACGACGGCGCTTTCAAGTACACGTGGATTCCGGGCGGCGCGACTGAGATCACCGAGGGCTTGCAGGAGCGAGCCGAGGGCGAGACGACGAAGAAGGCGAGCGATGAGGCCGGGCGCGTCGCACGCGAGCGCGGCACGAAGCCGGGCGAGGCCGTCGTCGTCGGCGTCACGCACGCGCCGGTGCGGAGGGGGCAAGGCTCCGTGCTCGACGTTGAGTGGAGCTACCAACTCGACCCGCTCTCGTCCGTCTTCATGCTGATCGTGACGGGCGTCGGCCTGTGCATCTTCGTCTTCGCCACGGGCTACATGCACGGCGACCGCGGGTTCTACCGCTTCTTCTCCTACCTCGGCCTCTTCATGTTCTCGATGCTCATCCTCGTGATGGGGTCGAACTTCATGATGATGTTCGTCGGCTGGGAGGGCGTCGGCCTCTGCTCCTACCTGCTCATCGGCTACTACTTCGACCGCCAGGAGGCGGGCGACGCTTCAAGGAAAGCTTTCATTACGAACCGCGTCGGCGACTTCGGCTTCGCGCTCGCTGTCTTCGGCGTCATCGCCACGTTCGGCACGACGCAGTACACCTCCGTCATGTCGCAGGCGCGCACATTCCCCATCGAAATCATAGGGCAGTGGGGCATCATGTCCTGGATCGCGCTCGGCCTCTTCGTCGGCGCGTGCGGCAAGTCCGCTCAGATACCCCTCTACGTCTGGCTGCCCGACGCGATGGCCGGGCCGACGCCGGTCTCCGCGCTCATCCACGCGGCGACGATGGTCACCGCCGGCCTCTACATGTTGACGCGCACGAACGTCATCTTCCAGCACTCGCAGGCGATGATGCTCGTCGTGGCAATCATCGGCGCGCTGACGGCCCTGTTCGCCGCGACCATCGGCATCACGCAGAACGACATCAAGAAGGTTCTGGCCTACTCCACGGTCTCGCAGCTCGGCTTCATGTTCCTCGCCTGCGGCGTCGGCGCTTTCGTCATCGGCATCTTCCACGTGATGACGCACGCCTTCTTCAAGGCTCTGATGTTCCTCGGCGCAGGCTCGGTCATCCACGCCATGCACCACGAGCAGGACATGCGTCGGATGGGCGGCCTCAGGAAGTACATGCCGAAGACCTACTGGACGTTCTTCGCGGGCTGGCTCGCCATCTGCGGCGTCATCCCGTTCGCGGGCTTCTGGTCGAAGGACGAGATACTCTGGAACGCGGCCTCGACCGAGTATTTCCACAGCGGCTGGCTGCTCTGGCTCATCGCCACCATCGCCGCCACCTGCACGGCCTTCTACATGACGCGACTGATGGCTCTGACCTTCTGGGGACGTGAGCGCTTCCTCGAAGTGCGCGCGGGCGGCCAGGCGGACGAGGCGCACGCCGCCGCCTACGACGAGGGCAAGGCCGTCCACGTCGCCATTGACCCGTCGGTCGCCGACCGCCCGCACCACGGCCCCGAAGAGCGCGTCGGCGTCGCCCACGTGCTTGAGGCCGAGGCAGTCGGCGAGGCCGAGGCGACGGACACGCGCGGCCACGACGTGCACGACCACCACGACCCGCACGAGCCTGCGGGCCACGGCCAACACCCGCACGGCTCCGTCGTCCCGCACGAGTCGCCGCCCTCGATGTGGGTTCCGCTCGCCGTGCTCGCCGTGCTCGCCACCGTCGGCGGCTTCGTCGGCATCAGCCCCGCCTTCGCGGGCGGCCAGCACGTCGGGGGCCGACTCAACATCGTCAACTGGCTCGATCCCGTCATCTGGAACCCGGCGACCGGACGGTTCGGCAAGGAGACGAGCGCCGAAGTCACCGCGCTCGAAGAACGCAACAAGAGCGTCGCCGGTCGCGAGGCCGTGCGACAGGAAGGAAGCCGCGAGGCCCCGCTCCCGACCGAGAGCGGAGAAGGGCATGCCGAGCCGCCTCTGCCCTACGGCGACACGGGCTTCAACCTCGCGCACGCCGTCCAGGGCGTGCTCGGCGGAAGCCACGCCGCCGCCGAGTGGTTCTTCATCGTCGTCTCACTCCTCGCCGCGGGCCTCGGCATGGGGCTGGGTTATCTCTTCTACATAAGGAAGCCGGAGTTGCCAGACCTCTGGGCCGCGCGGCTCTCCTCGCTCTACCGCGCGAGCTTCAACAAGTATTGGATTGACGAACTCTACGGCGCGCTCTTCACGCGCCGCACGATGGACGCCGCGCGCGCCGTCAACGCCGTTGACTCGAAGGGGATTGACGGCGCGGTCAACGGCGCGGCCTGGCTCACGCGGCAACTGAGCCGCTTCACCGGCGCGACCGACCGCCTCGTCGTGGACGGCGCGGTCAACGGCGTCGCGGGCTTCATCAAGCTTTTGATGTCGCCGCTGCTGCGCGCGGCGCAGACCGGCGTCGCGGCCAACTACGCGCTCGTCATGATCCTCGGCCTCGTCGCCGCGTTCGGCATCTACTTCGGCAAAGACATCCTCGCCGCCATCACGGGCGGGAGGTAAATGATGAATGCGGAATGATGAATAATGAATGCTAAGCGGCAAGTCAGTTTTAATTCATCATTCCGCATTCATCATTCATCATTTCTTTCGGAGGGACTGTGAAAATCCCCTACCTGCTCTCGATCATCACATGGCTGCCGGCGCTCGGCGCGCTCGTCGTCCTCTTCCTCTTCAACAAGGGTCAGACCGGCGCGCTCAAGCGTTTCGCGACCGCGTGGTTCGCGCTCGACTTCGTCGCCTCGCTCGCGCTCCTCGGATACGACCGCGGCCTCGGAGGATTTCAGTTCCTCGAAGACGCGCAGTGGATTCCGGTCGTCGGCGCGCGCTACCAGATGGGCGTGGACGGCGTGGCCGTGCTGCTCATCCTTTTGACGACGCTGCTGGGCTGGATCGCGTCGCTCTCCTCCTGGGAGTACATCGAGAAGCGACAGAAGGAGTATTACGTCCTGCTGCTGCTGTTGCAGACCTCGGTGCTCGGAGTGTTCTGCGCGGCGGACCTGTTCCTCTTCTTCCTCTTCTTCGAGGTCTCGTTGGTTCCGATGTACTTCCTCATCGGCATCTGGGGCGGCGAGCGAAGGCTCTACGCCGCCATCAAGTTCTTCCTCTACACGCTGGTCGGCTCGGTCGGACTCCTGCTCGGCCTCATCAAGCTGTACTTCCTGACGCAGGACGCGTCGCTCGTCTCGACCATCGCGCCCGCGACGAAGTCTCTGATTGCGGGGAACGGCCCCGCGCTGGCGTTGCTCAACAGCAGCTTCGCCGCGGCGCAAGGAGCGGGCACGGGCACATTCAACATCATGTTCATGCAGTCATTGGGCAGCGTTCTGCCGATGGGCACGATGCAGGTCATCCTCTTCTTCGCCTTCGCGCTCGGCTTCGCCATCAAGGTCCCGATGTGGCCGTTCCACACCTGGCTGCCGGACGCGCACGTCGAAGCGCCGACCGCCGGAAGCGTCATCCTCGCCGGCATCCTCTTGAAGCTCGGCACATATGGCTTCTACCGCTTCAACCTACCGCTCTTCCCGAAGGCTTCGATTGACCAGAGCTATTTCGGCAGTTTCGGCGTCCGCAACGTGATGATCATCCTCGCCCTCATCAGCATCATCTACGGCGCGCTCGCAGCGATGTACTTCGTCGTCAAACGTGACGGCGACGTGAAGAAGCTCGTCGCCTACTCGTCCGTCTCCTCGATGGGCGTCGTGATGCTGGGGCTGTTCTCCCTGAACCCGAACGGGCTGGACGGCGCGGTGCTCCACATGATCAACCACGGCATCTACTCCGGCGCGCTTTTCCTCCTCGTCGGCATTATTTATGAGAGAAGGCACACGCGCGCCGTCAACGAGTTCGGCGGACTCTCGCACGTCATGCCCGGCTACGCGGCGGTCTTCCTGGCGATGGCGATGACGGCGATTGGGCTGCCGCTTTTGTGCGTCTTCATCTCGGAGTTCCTCGCCATGCGGGGCGCGTTCGAGGCGAACCCGTGGTGGTCGGGCTGGGCCGCTTTGGGCATCATCCTGAACGCGGGCTACATGCTCTGGCTCTATCAAAGAATGTTTTTCGGAAACATCGAGAACCCGAAGAACGAGACGCTCAAAGACCTGAAGGGTCGCGAGTGGGCCTACATGATTCCGCTTGTCGTCATGTCGCTCTGGATCGGCGTCTATCCGAAGCCCTTCCTCGACTTCATACAGAAGCCGGTCGCGGCCATCGTCAAGCACGTGCGGCCCGACTACCCGTTCCCCGCCGCGCCGCGCGCGCCGCAGACGGCGGAAAAGTAAATGGTTGATTCTTGAACGGCACAGAGGCTTTAGACTTATGAAGTACAAAATACTCGCGCACGATGACGCGCAGGCTTTAGCCAAGCAGGTCAACGAACAAATCGAAAAGGGATGGGAGCCACTTGGAGGGGTAGGTGTTGGTAGAAGCGATTACTGGTTTATTTTCGCTCAAGCCATGATCTGGCGTGACGAAGACGAGTACAACAATGAAGAGTAAGGCGCATGTTCTGATATTCAACGCCTGAGATTCTTGCTTATGTTTCTTCTCCTACAAGCATCCACGACCGCGCTGTTCGACCTGGCCGATCTGAAGTTGATCGCGCCGGAGCTGATTCTGACGATCTGCGCCTGCGTGGCGCTCGTGATGGAAGTCGTGCTGCCGCAGCGCCTGGGCCGCTGGACGGGCTACTTCGCGCTCGTCGGCCTCGCCCTGGCAGCCGCCTCCGTGCTTGTGCTCGGCTGGCCGCTCCTTTCCGGCGTGGGCACGGCGTCGCCGCTCGTGGGCTTCTACGGCACTTTGAAGGTGGACGGCTTCGCGGTCGTCTTTGAGCTTATCTTCCTGGTGGCGGCTGCGCTGACGGTGGCGATCTCTCTTCGTTACCTTGATGTCGAGAGGGAACAGGGGGGCGAGTATTACTCGCTCGTAATGTTCGCCACGGTCGGCATGATGTTCCTCGCGTCGGGGTACGACCTGATCGTGCTCTACATCAGCCTGGAGCTGATGGCGCTCACGTTCTACGTGCTCGTCGGCTACACGAAGCGCGAGCGGCAGTCGAACGAGGCGGGGATGAAATACTTCCTGCTCGGCGCGTTCTCTTCGGGGATTCTGCTCTACGGCATCTCGCTCCTGTTCGGCGTCGCCGGCTCGACGAACATCGCGGAGATCGCACCGCGTGTGGCGCAGGCCGTCGCGCAAGCGCCGGACATCAACGGCTTCTCTCTGAGGCCGATGGTTCTGCTCGCGATGATCGCGCTCGCCGCCGGCCTCTTCTTCAAGATCGCGGCGGTGCCGTTCCACATGTGGGCACCCGACGCCTACCAGGGCGCTCCGACTTCCGTGACAGCCTTCCTCTCGACGGGGTCGAAGGCGGCGAGCTTCGCGCTCTACGCGCGCATCTTCGTCGAGGCTCTGGGCGGGATGAGGGTTGACTGGGCACCGCTGCTCGGAATCGTCGCGGCCATCACGATCATGGTCGGCAACTGGGCCGCCGTGACGCAGAGCAACTCGAAGCGCCTGCTGGCCTACTCCTCCGTCTCGAACGCGGGCTACCTCCTGCTCGGCATCATCGCCGCGAACGAGTACGGCTACACGGGCCTCGTCGTCTATCTCATCGTTTACACCTTCATGAACGTCGGCGCGTTCGGCGTCATCATCTCTCTCCGGCGGCGCGGGATCATCGGCGACGAGGTGGATGACCTCGCAGGGCTGGGACAGAAGGCTCCGGGCACGGCGCTGATGATGGCGGTCTTCATGCTCTCTCTGGGCGGCCTTCCCGTCACCGGCGGCTTCATCGGCAAGTGGTTCCTGTTCGGCGGCATCATCCAGCGCGGTGCGGCGGAGGGGAAGAGTTGGTACTACTGGCTCGCGGGCTGGGCGGCCTTCAACACGGTCGTCTCCTTCTACTACTACGTGCGCTTCATACGCGCGATGTACATCGGCGACCGCGTGGCCGACGAGCGCCCGCTCTCGCTCTCGCCCGCGCTGCAAGCGGCGCTCGTCGTCTGCGCCGTCTTCGTGATCCTCATCGGCGTCTATCCGCTCCCGTTCATCAAGGCCGCCGAGACGGTCGTCTCCGCGCTCGCGCCGGGCGGGGCGGTCGCGCTGAAGTAAGGCAAAAGTAAAAAGGCAAAAGCAATGGCACGGCGGACAGCGTCGCTCTCGTCGTCGCCGACGATGAGGGGCATGCCGACCGCCTTCCTCTTTTGCCTTTTGCCTTCATTCTCGTGTTGCGAATCCGCCGCGAATGTCTGAAGATGTCGGCCTGTTAGTTTCACACCCGCGCACAACCAGGGAGGCCGAGATGGCGAGGGATTTGGAGGGGAGGGTCGCGCTCGTCACGGGCGCGACTTCCGGGATAGGTCGCGCGACGGCGCTCCGATTCGCCGAGGCGGGCGCGCGCGTCGCGCTCGTCGGGCGCAGCGGCGAGACTTTGAAGGAAGTCGCGGGGCGTGCGCGCGAGCGCGGCGGCGAGGCCGTCGAGGTTCGGGCCGACGTGACCGTCGAAGAGGACGCGCGCCGTGCCGTCGCCGAGGCGGTCGAGAAGTTCGGAGGGCTGGACGTGCTCGTCAACGCCGCCGGCATCATCAGCAACGGCACGGTCGAGACGACGACGCTCGCCGACTGGGACGCGATGATGAACGTCAACCTGCGCTCGGTCTTCCACCTCATGCAGCTCTGTGCGCCGCACCTCGAAAGGCGACCGGGCAACGTCGTCAACGTGTCGAGCGTGACGGGACTGCGCGCCTTTCCCGGCGTGCTGGCCTACTGCGTCTCGAAGGCCGGCGCGGATCAACTGACGCGCTGCGCCGCGCTCGAACTCGCGCCCAAAGGGGTGAGAGTCAACGCCGTCAACCCCGGCGTCGTCGTCACTGAGATTCACAAACGCGGCGGCATGAGCGAAGACAAGTACGCGGCCTTCCTCGAACACTCGAAGCAGACGCACCCCATCGGGCGCGTCGGTTCGCCGGAAGAGGTGGCGGAGCTGATACTGTTCCTCGCCTCCGACCGCGCCTCCTGGATCACGGGCGCGACCTACTCGATTGACGGCGGGCGCGCGCAGACCTGCGCCCGCTGAAAAATACGGAAGGATTGCCGAACATGACTCCAAACAAATTCGGATCACGAACCAGCACCATTATCTTCACCGCTCTGCTGTGCTTCTTCTCGGTCGCGGCACTCGCGCAGGGCGGCACGGTCACGGAGCGGCGCATACGCTTCGCGCGCGGGCGGACGACCGCGGTCGAGAAAGGCGCAATCGCCTACGCGCACAGCGACGTGTACACGCTCGGCGCGCGGCGCGGGCAGACGATGTCGCTGCACATAGCGTCCGCGAACCGCCAGGTCGTCTTCTCCCTGACCGCGCCGAGCGGCACGCCGGTCGAAGGCGCTTTCACCGTGCGCGACTGGTCGGGCGAACTGCCGGAGTCGGGCGACTACACCATCACCGTCGTCAACAACCGCGAGCACAGCGCCGCGTCCGCCTACACGCTCGAAGTGACGATCAGGTGAGGGCCGCACGCGGCGCGCCCGCCGCCTTCTCGGCGCGGCGCGCTACAGCCGACCGGGGATGCTGATCTTCTATTTCTTCGCCGCGCTCGTCATCTTGCAGAGTCTCGTCTCGTTGCGCGGCGGCGTGCGCTGGCTCGCGCTCTTCCGGCGCGAGGTTGAGGCGAAGCGACCGCTCTACATGCCCCGCGCCTCCGTCCTCGTGCCGTGCCGCGGCGTGGATCAGGGCCTGCGCGAAAACCTCGCCGCGCTCTTCGCGCAGCACTACCCTGCTTACGAACTCGTCTTCGTCTCCGACCGCGCGGACGACCCTGCGCTCGCCGTCGCCGAAAGCTTGAGCCGCGAGTTCGCGGGGTGCGGCGCGGCGCGCGCGCGCTTCGTCGTCGCGGGCCGCGCGGACGCATGCGGGCAGAAGGTTCACAACCTGCGCGCAGGCGTCGCCGCCGCCGACCCTTCGAGCGAAGTCCTCGTCTTCGTTGACACGGACGCGCGGCCACGCACGGACTGGCTGCGCGCGCTCGTCGCGCCGCTCGAAGACGAAGGTATAGGCGCGGCCACGGGCTACCGCTGGTTCCTGCCCGTGCGCGGCGGATGGGCCTCGCACCTGCGCTCGGTCTGGAACGCCTCGATTGCCTCGTCGCTCGGCCCAGAAGACCGGCGAAATTTCTGCTGGGGCGGCTCGACCGCCATCCGGCGCGAGACGTTCGAGAGGCTGCACATCTTTGAGCGCTGGCGCGGCGCTGTCTCCGACGACTACGCGCTGACGCGCGCCCTGCAAGAGGCGAAACTCGCAATCCGCTTCGTGCCCGCGTGCCTGACGGCCTCGCTCGAAGACTGCACGCCCGCGGAGCTGTTCGAGTTCACCGCGCGGCAACTCAAAATCACGCGCGTCTATGCGCCGCACCTCTGGCGTTTCGTCCTCATCTCAAACCTTCTCTTCGTCGCGGTCTTCTTCGGCGGCATCGCCCTCGCCGCCGCGCGCGCCGCGCTCGGACTCTCATTCGCTTGGCCGCTCGCGCTCGTCTCGGTCGTCCTCCTGCTCGGCGTGTGGAAGTCCTTCTTCCGCCTGCGCGCCGTGGCGTTCGCGCTCGAAGACCAGCACGCGGAGCTTCGCGCTGGTCTATGGGCGCACCTGCTCCTCTGGCCCTTGACGGCGGCGCTCTTCCTTTACAACGCGCTCGCCGCCGTGCTCTCGCGCCGCATCGTCTGGCGCGGCATCGAGTACGAGTTGAAATCGCCGAACGAAACTGCCATCATCGCCGCCGATTCCGCGGACGACGCCGCGGCGGGGCGGGCGCGGCAGTCCACTCTAAGGAGTGGCGAGTAAGGAGACCTTTTAGCCGCCGGAAGACTCCGCCCTCGGCAATCCGAAAAGATTTCTTCCGCCGTAAATTCTTTCGACTAAAGTCGCCACCTCGTTCCGTCGAAACCTTCTACCCGGAGTCCTCGGTTCGTCCTTCGCCAGCGCCTGCTAACTTCAAACGCCGTGAGCATGAACCTCGCATCGGGCACACTCTTAGGACGCTACAAAGTCCGCGAGAAGATAGGCGCGGGCGGGATGGGCGAGGTCTATCTCGCGCAGGACACGGGCGAGCTGGAGCGCGCCGTCGCCGTCAAGCTGCTCTCCGCCGAGGTAGCCTCCGACCCCCGCCGCATGCAGCGCTTCGTGCAGGAGGCGCGCACCGTCTCCGGCCTCACACATCCGAACATCCTGACGGTTTACGACTTCGGCGAGACGGGCGCGACGCGCTTCGTCGTCACGGAGTACGTTGACGGCGTGACGTTGCGGCAGTACATGGCGAGCCGCCGCCTGAAACTGCACGACGTTCTGGACATCACCGCACAGGTCGCGGCGGCGCTCGACGCGGCGCACGAGGCGGGCGTCGTCCACCGGGACATCAAACCGGAGAACGTGATGATCCGGCGGCGCGACCACATCGTCAAAGTTTTGGATTTCGGGCTGGCGAAGCTCGCCGGGAAGCCCGCGGCGGTGGGGCGGCAGGAAGTTGACACACAGGCCGGGACGCAGCTTCAGGTGAACACCGAGCCGGGGCTGGTATTGGGGACAGTCGCCTACATGTCGCCGGAGCAGACGCGCGGCGAGGCGGTGGACGCGCGGGCGGACATCTGGTCTCTGGGCGTCGTGCTCTACGAGATGGTGGCGGGGCGTCTGCCGTTCGAGGGTAAAGACGCTTACCGGCAGATCATCGCCATACAGGACGAGGAGCCGCCGCCGCTTGCGAGGTTCGCCGAAGGCGTGCCCGAGCGCCTGGAAGAGATCACGCAGAAGGCGCTGGCGAAAGACCCGAACGAAAGGTTTCAGTCGGCGAAGGATTTGCTCATAGACATCCAGCGCCTGAAGAGGAAGCTGGAGGTGGACGCCGAGATAGACCGCACCGCGCCGCCCGAGCAGAGGGGCGCGGGCGTCGAGGCAAAGACCTCCGGCGTGCGCGAGGCCGTCCCCGACGCGCAGGCGTCAGCCGCGCAGACCGCGCCGGTCGAAGGCGCGCGCACGGCTTCGAGCGCCGAGTACGTCTTCGCCGGAATCAGGCGGCACAAGCGCGGCGTGGCCGTCGCCCTCGTCCTGCTCCTCCTCGCCTCCGCCGCCGTCGTCGCCTATCGCTTCACCAACAGGACTGACTCGATTGCCGTCCTGCCGTTCGCCAACGTGGGCGGCGACCCGAACACAGAGTACCTGTCCGACGGCATCCCCGAAGCACTGATTAACAGCCTGACCGAGCTCCAGCGACTGCGCGTCGTCGCGCGCTCGACGGCCTTCCGCTACAAGGGGCGTGAGGCCGACCCGCAGCAGGTCGGGCGCGAGCTGAACGTGCGCACCGTGCTGACGGGGCGCGTCCGTCAGGTGGGCGACACGCTGAACGTGCAGGTGGACTTGGTGGACGCGCAGACGGGCGCGCAACTCTGGGGCGAGGAGTACGAGCGCAAGGTCTCGGACGTGCTCGCCGTCAAGCAGGAGATCGCGCGGGAGATTACGGGTAAGCTTCGGCTGAGGCTGTCCGGCGAAGAGCAGAAGCAGCTCGTCAGGCACGACACGGCTAACGCTGAAGGCTACGAGTTCTACCTGAAGGGGCGCTACTACTTGTACAAGCGCACGCCCGACGATTTCAGGAAAGCCGTCGGCTATTTCCAGCAGGCGATTGAGAAAGACCCGAACTATGCCTCGGCTTATGCCGGGCTGGCCGACTCGTACAACGCCTTCGGAGGGTACGGCCTGATACCGGGCACGGAGTCCGCGCCGAAGGCCACGGAAGCGGCGACAAAGGCTGTCGAGCTTGACGACACGCTGAGCGAGGCGCACACGTCGCTGGGGCTGCTCAAACTTTATTACTCCTGGAACAGGCAGGCAGCCGAGAGCGAGTTCAGGCGGGCCATCGAATTGAACCCGTCCTACGCCTCGGCGCACTACGGCTACGCCTACTGCCTAATCACCCTGGGGCGGACGGCGGAGTCAATCGCCGAGATCAAACGCGCGCAGGAGCTAGACCCGCTCTCGCTCCCCATCGCAGCCGACGCCGGGGAGATTTACTACTTCGCCCGCCGGCCCGACGAGGCCGTCGCGCAACTGCGGAAAGCGATTGACATGGACCCGAACTTCGCGCGCGCGCACTTCCTGCTCGGTCGCGCCCTCGAACAAGAGGGCGACTTCCCCGCGGCCATAGCCGAGTTCAAGGCCGCGGTCGCGCTCTCGCCGGACAACAACGAGATGCTAGCTGCGCTCGGCCAGGGTTACGCCGCCTGGGGGAAGAGGGAAGAGGCGTTGAAGGTGCTCAGTGAGTTGCAGCAGCGGGCCGGGCAGGGCTACGTCTCCCCGCACCTCATGGCTATCATCTACGCCAGCCTGGGGGACAAGGATCAGGCGTTCGCGTGGCTCGGACAGGCGGTCGAGAAACGGTTCCCGCCGTTGATCTATCTGAACGTAAACCCCATCTGGGACAACCTCCACTCCGACCCGCGCTTCTCGGACTTGCTCCGGCGCATGAACCTCTCCCCTTGAGCCGATTAAGCCGGGGCGTCGCTTCAAGCCGAAGGCACGTTGAAAGATGGGGCCGGAGCGGCTAACATGCTTCCCGTTTATGCCGAACCGAGTCGTCAAACTTTACCAACTGCTGCGCTCGACCGGGCGCGAGAAGCGCCTGGGCACGGTCATCTTCTTCATCACCTCGCGCTGCAACGCACGCTGCGAGACCTGTTTCTATCACGAGGAGCTGAACCGCCCCGGCGACCTGAGCTTTGAAGAGATCGCGCGCGTCTCCCGCACGATGCCCCCGATCACAGACCTCTGGCTCTCCGGCGGCGAGCCGACGCTGCGCCACGACGCCTCGGAGATAATTCGACTCTTCGTCGAGAACAACGGCGTCCGCCGCCTAATCATCCCGACGAACGGGCTGCTGAAAAGCCGCACCTTCGAGATCGTTGACCGCGCGCTCGGCCTTCACCCGGAGCTTCACCTTTATCTCAACGTCGCCCTCGACGGCTACGGCGAGACGCACGACCGCGTGCGCGGCGTGCCCGGCAACTGGGGGCGCACGCTCGCTTGCCTTCGCTCGCTCTACCCGCTCAAGGAAAGGTACGCGGAACGCTTCCGCCTCAACGTCAACACGGTCGTCTGCGCCGAGAACTACGCCGAGATCGAACGCCTCGCCGACTTCATGTTCGAGAACTTCCGTTTGGACGGCCACTACTTCAACATCGTTCGCGGCGAGACGAAGGCGGGCGCGGGAATCAAGCAAGTGCCGACGGAGCTTCTGCCCGCGTTGTACGCGCGCGTCTCGGCGCTCACCGCGGCTTACGGCGGGAGGATGTTCGCGGCGGACGACGCCGCCACGCGCTTCGTCAAGTCGGTGGCCTACGTCGGCGCGATCACGACGCACTACCGCACGCAGCACGCGAACTTCGACGCGTCCAGGCCCTGGCCCTTCCCCTGCACGGCGGGCGAGACGACCGCCGTCATTGACTACGACGGCGGCGTGCGCGCCTGCGAGCTGCGCGGACGGTTCGCCTCCTTGCGCGACCACGATTGCGACTTCGGCGCGCTCTGGGCCGACCGCGCGCGGCGCGAAGAGCTTGCGGCGATTGACGAAGGGCGCGCGTGCTGGTGCACGCACGTCTGCTTCATACACGACTCGATGCGCCACTCGCGCCGCGCGCAGTTGTGGGAGGTGCCGAAGAACTACCTGACGCGCGGGCGCTGGTGAGCGAAAGTTTTGAACGAGTGCGCGCCCGCGAGCGTTTATCCTGGTGAAAGCGCCCGAAGGGCACAGGTGGATTCGCTCCCGGAGGTTTTTTATGAGCTTCTTCAAGATCATTCTCGCGCTGCTCGTGCTGTTTCTCGCAGTCCTCGGCGCGTTCGCCCTCTACGGCCTCGTGATCGTGCTCCTCAAGTGGCTCGTTATACTCGGCGTCATCGCGCTCGCAGGCGTCGGCGCGTACAAGCTATTGTCAAAGTCTGAAGAGCCGCGCCTCGAACTGTCTTCCGCCGAGCGCGAGATGCAGAAGGCCGAGCGTATGCTCGCGGAACTCAGGCGCAAGCAGTTGACGAAGTAGCGCCCCGCGTAAAATCATCATCGGGTAATTCCTTTGCGCCCTTCGCGAGTCCTCCAGCGTCCTGCGGCGGTTAAGCACGACCCACTTAACCGCCGCAGGACACGGAGTAAACGCAGAGACCGCAAAGGCGCGCTATTCGGGGGAGCGAATGGACGAGAACGAGCGGGAGAGCGAAGAGCAGGAGACGACGCGGAAGAGCGGCATGGCCTACGTCGCGGGCCTCTCGATCTTCTTCTCCGTGCTCTCGTTCATGGGCGTGGGCTGGCTGCTCGACCGCTGGCTGGGGACGAGCTGGCTGATGCTCGCCGGGATAGTCCTCGGCGCCGTCGCGGGCTTCTACCAATTCATACGCATCATCTCGCAGATCAAGTGATGCGGGCGCGCACACCCGACTCGACAGGCGGGCCGCGCGCCGTGTAAAATCCCCCGTTCCGTGATGAGCGAAAGCGCTGACAGTGCGCGCTCGCGCGAGCCGGGCGGCGCGGGCGAAGACCCGCGCGCGGCAGAGCGGCGCATCTTCCGGGACACGTGCGTGGCCGCCGCCATCGCCGTCGCGGTGAGCGCGTTTGTCGCGCCCTGGCGCGTGACGGCGGGGCTTCTGCTCGGCGGCGCGCTCGCGGTCTTCAATCATTACTGGCTGCGCGCGTCGGTCGCCTCCATGTTCGGCGACGCGCGTGAGGGCGCGAGGCCGCGACTCGGCGCGGCGCGCTACGTGCTCCGCTACTTCGTCATCGCCGCGGTCGTCTTCGCCGCCGTCAGGCTCGGACTCGTCACGCTCGTCGCCACGCTCGCGGGGATGTGCGCGGTCGTCGCGGCGCTGCTCGCGGAAGGTCTCAGGCAATTGTACTTCGCAATCGTGCGTCGGGAGGGAACCTAAGAGATGTTCTTACTGTTCGCCGAAAAGGCCGCCGAGGCGAGCGAGCAAGCACCCGCAATCGTCCAGTTCGTCAACCACTACGTCGGCGAGCCGGTTTTCAACTTCGAGATGAAGTACACGTACCCGTTCTGGCAGAAGTTCTTCGGCTACTTCGGGACGACGCCGGAGAAGGTCTTCGGCGAGTACACGCCGGAGAACGCCGTGCCTTGGTACACGGTAATGTTCATCATCGCCGTCGCCCTCACGTTCGTCGTCGTCTGGGTCTTGAAGCCGCGCAGGCTCTCGGTCGAGGAGCCGACCTACACGCAGCTCGTGCTCGAAAAGGGCATGCTGGCGATACGCGACCTGCTGGCGGACAACGTCGGGCCGCACGGGGTGAGATACTTCCCCGTCGTCGCCACCTTCGGCATCCTCATCCTCATCTCGAACTTGATGGGGCTGATTCCGGGGCTGATGGCCCCGACCTCGGCGACCTCCGTGACGTTCGCGCTCGGCATCACTTCGTTCGTCTATTACAACGCCATCGGCATCCGCGAGAACGGGCTGCTCGGACATTTAGGGCACTTCGCCGGGCCGATTCTGTGGCTCGCCCCGCTGCTGTTCGTGGTCGAGCTGATCAGTAACTTCGTGCGCCCGATCTCGCTCGGCGTCCGCCTGTTCGGCAACATGTTCAGCGACGAACAGGTGATGACTCAAATCTCGAACCTGTACTCACCTTATACGAACTTCCTGCTGCCCGTGGCGCTGATGGGCCTCAGCGTCTTCGTGGCCTTCATGCAGACGTTCATCTTCGTGCTGCTCTCGATCATCTACATCAGCGAGGTCTCGCACGCGCCGCACGCGGAGGAGCACCACGGCGGCGGGGAGCACCCGAACCTCGAAGAGGAGGGCGGCGTCTTCACGCTGCCGGAGCACGCGTAAAAGTTTTCGACTTGGAGCGCGCCGGCGAGCGGCGCGGGCAAGACGCGCCCGCGCACGTTGCGGCGCAGGTTTAGAGAGACTCGACTTCGGGCAGGCGGCGCGGGACTCCGCGCCGGCGGTCGGCAGGAGTGCGGTAGGCGTGCGAGGTATCGGCTTTCGCGTTTTGAAAGCGGTTGATGCCGAAATCGCTGGAGCGCCGTTGTAAGAGGGGCGGCGGATACCGGGTGGAGGCGAACTCATAAAAGCGCACGCGCAAGATTAGGCCCGCCGGGCCGGCGGGAATTAGCGCGGCCCTCGGTCGAGTCCGAAAGCAACAGGAGAAAAATCGATGAGCAAATTCAGAATTGCTTTCTTCGCCGTTGTCGGCATCCTGATGACGGCGGCCCCGACGCTCGCGCAGGCGGGCGCGGTGGCGGCTGACAACGAGCAGTCGGTCGCCAAATATTCGAAGATCGCGGCGGGCTTCGGCTTCGCCATCGCGGCGGCGCTCGCGGCCATCGGGCAGTCGCGCGTGGCGGCTGCGGCGGCAGAGGGCGTGGCGCGTAATCCCGGCGCGGGCGCGCGCATCCAGACGTTGATGATCCTCGGCCTCGTCTTCATCGAGACGCTGGTGCTCTTCACGCTGCTCATCGTCTTCGCGGCGGTGAAGGTCTAAAAGCTCCGGCCACTGACAGGAACGGCGGGCGTGCCTCCTTCGGGAGCGCACGCCCGCTTTGCTTTTCGCTTAAAGCTCTCTCTTTCTCGCAGCGTGGGCGGCGCGGATGATCGGGTCAATGGTCGGCGCGAAGGGAGGCGCGTAGGCGAGGTCGAGGCGTTCGATGTCGTCGGCCTTGAGTCCGGCGTGCAGCGCCGCGGCGTACACGTCCACGCGCTGGGCGACGCCCTCGCGCCCGACCATCTGCGCGCCGAGCAGACGGCCCGCGCGGTCTGTGACGAGACAGGTCTGAATCAACGCCGCGCCGGGGTAGTAGCCAGCGCGCGAAAGCGTCTCGGTCTCCGTCTCCGCGGCGTCGAAGCCCGCGGCGCGCGCCTCTTCGAGCGAGAGTCCGGTGCGCGCTGCCTCCAAACGGAAGACCTTGCAGACGTTCGTGCCGACGACGCCCGCGTAGCGCGCCCTGGTCGAACCGTCGCCGCGCGCGGCGTTCGCGCCCGCGACCCAGCCCTGCCTGACTGCGGGTTGCCCCAGAGGATTCCACACGCGCCGGCCCGAAACGCGGTGCAAGACCTCACAACAGTCGCCCGCGGCATAGACGCCCGCCGCGCTCGTCCGCTGCCGCTCGTCCGTCACAATCGCGCCCGCCTCGCCGACCTCAAGCCCGGCGGCGCGCGCCAGCCCGACTTCGGGCCGCACGCCGACGCCGATGGAGACGATGTCGGCAACAAGCGCGCCCCCCGACTCGGTCAAGACGCGCGCGACGCGACCCGCGCCGCCCTCGAAGCCGACGACGCGCTCGCCGAACAGAACCTCGACTCCGTTCGAGCGCAACTCGTCTGCCAGACGGTCGCGCGCGCCGCCGCCGAGCGCGCTCATCAATTTGTCCGAGGCTTCGACGAGCGTCGTCCGCAGGCCGCGCGCCGTGAAAGCCTCGGCCATCTCAAGTCCGATGTAGCCCGCGCCGACGACGACTGCGCTCTGCGGACGCGCCTCTTCGATGAACCGCAGCATGCGCCGACCGTCGCGCATGTGACGGACGACGAATACGCCTTCGAGTTCGTGGCCGGGCAGAGGAGGGCAGACCGCCGCCGCGCCGGTCGCGATGACGAGCGCGCCGTAGCCCATCTCGCGCTCCTCGCCGTTCTCCGCCACGCGCACGATTGACTTCGCGGGTAGGACTTCCAGCGCCTCGCTGTTGAGGCGTATCTCTATGCCGTGTCGCTCGCGGAAGTATTCGGGCGTGTGGACGACGAGTTGTTGGAGCGAGGGGATGAGGCCCGCGACGACGTAAGGCAGGCCGCACGCGCCGTATGATATGTCGCCGGTGCGTTCGAGCACGGTGACGTGGAGGTCTGCGGACGCGCGCCGCGCCTCCATCGCCGCCGCCAGACCCGCGGCGACGCCGCCGATGACGACAAGTTGATCTCTGCCCAAAGTCACGCCGTCTGCTTCAAAGGTTGCGAAAGCACTCGAAGCTTAACCAAGAAGCACGGCGAAGGCAAAAGGATGTGGCGGGCCAAGATAGAGTGAGCTGCCGTCAATAGATCATCCTCGCTGGCCCAATCCTGAACGTCGCATTGCGTGGCGCGAAAGCGGTGTGTTACGCTCAGGCCATTCCCTGACGAGAGCACCGAAGGCGAGGCGTTAATCTCATCTCATGAAGACATGCCCCAGATGCGGCAGGCAGTACGCGGACACGAACACCCTATGTCCGGCGGACGGCACGGTGCTGAAGAGGGGCGATAAGGACGACGGCCTGATCGGGCAGGTGCTGGCGGGCAAGTACCGCATAGACGAGAAGATTGACGAGGGCGGCATGGGCTGCGTCTATCGCGCCACCCACGTCCTGATGGAGAAGGTGATCGCCGTCAAGGTTCTGCACCCGGCGCTCGCCGCCGACGACAAGATCGTCGCCCGCTTCACGCGCGAGGCCAAGGCCGCCTCCCGCATCTCACACCCGCACGCCATCAGCGTCACGGACTTCGGCGAATCGGAGAACGGCATCGTCTACCT
>Ga0209577_10001646_pt1 | contig 22048 bp, 21 predicted proteins | sample GraSoiAngelo_109_FD_185874 | JGI IMG/M metagenome (GOLD analysis project Ga0209577, IMG submission 185874) | Grasslands soil microbial communities from the Angelo Coastal Reserve, California, USA - 14_0903_12_20cm (SPAdes) (version 2) | ecosystem: Environmental > Terrestrial > Soil > Grasslands...
GGTCACCGAGTCTCCCCGCCGGGGCAGCTCCCCAGGCCGCAGCTGGGGCGACCGCATGCTCCAGTCGATGCCCCGAAGCTCCAGGGAAACAGCGCCCTTGAGTGATCCGCCGAGAGGGCGGGCGACGCCTTGCGCCCGCTCCAGGGCGGCTCCGAGACCGATGGCCCCGGCCAGCCCTCCGATGGCTAGCGCTCCCAGGCGCAGCATGCCGCGCCGCGAAGCGCGTTGGCCTCCGTCCATGCTCCTCCTCCTCACTCCTCTCGCGTAGACGCCGGTGGTGGTGCGCAAGGATAGGACGGCGCGAGGAGGCGCGCAAGCCTAACTTCGTTGCCTGCTTCTATGCAATTCTTGCCGCCTGCGGTGAGGGTCGAAAACCGGATCAGAGCAGTCCGACCGGCGCTCGTGAAGGCCGGCTATACCGCGCCCGCAGTGGCCGCCCTCCTCCAGACCGAGCGCTACTCGACGAACCGCGAGGAGGACGGCATCGTGTTCGAGCGCCGGCTCGCCGGCGATTCGGCCTCGGCGATCGCCGCGCGACTTTTCCACCTCAACCTCGACGTCGACCAGGTGCTTTGGGACAGGGCCCTGCCGGAGCTCCCCGCGGTGGCGTTGGAGGAACTCGGGCTGGCCACAGTCAAGGGCGGCGTGCTGAGGGCGAAGGTGCGGCTGGTGCCCCACGGCGACATCTTCATAGCCTGCGACCCGGGCAGTCAGTCCGAGAGCCCCGACCACGTGACCGGTGTCACCAACCCGGCGGGCGTGCTCGCCGACCTCGCCATCCGGCGGCCGGCTCGGCTCGGCCTCGACCTCGGCTGCGGCTGCGGAATCCAGGCGCTGCTGATGGCGCGGCATTGCGAGCGGGTGATCGCGACCGACCTCAACCCGCGAGCTCTGGAGTTCACCAGGCTGAATGCCGCCATCAACGGCGTCGACAACGTCGAGTGCCGGCTGGGAAGCTTCTTCGAACCCATCGCCGGTCTGGAGTTCGACCTGCTCCTCTGCAACCCGCCGTACGTGATCTCGCCTGACAACCAATTCCTCTTCCGAGACAGCGGGCTGCCCGCGGACAGCCTTTGCCGGCGTCTCGTCGGTGAGACCGGTCTCCACCTCGCCGAAGGCGGTTTCGCCCAGATGCTGATCAGCTGGGCCCAGCCGAAGGACCGGCCCTGGGACGAGATCGTCGCCGAATGGGTGGCCGGCGCGCCCTGCGACGCCTGGTTCCTGCATTACTCGACCGAGGATCCACTTACGCACGCCGCCAAGTGGAACCAGCCGTTCCGGATGGCCGACGTGGCCGGCTTTCCGGCGGCACTCGACCGCTGGACCGCTTACTACCGCGAGCAGGGGATCGACCAGATCGGCTTCGGCGCGGTCATCCTCCGGCGCCGCGCGGACGGCGACAACTGGGTCCGCTCCGACAAGCTGCGGGTGGGCCTTGGCCCGGCGGGCGACCAGGTGCTGCGGGTCTTCAGCGCCGAAGATCTCTTGCGCGGGGCCGGCGGCGACAAGGCTTTGCTCGCCACACCTCTGCGACTCGCCGCCGGGCATCGCCTGGAGACGACGCTGGTGCAGCGATCAGCCGGCGGCTGGGAGCAGGTCGAGGTGCGGCTGATAATGACCACCGGCCTCGGCTTCCAGGGCACCCTCGACTTACCGGTGGCCCAGTTTCTCGCTCATCTTGACGGCGAGAAGACCGTCGCCGAGGCCGCTACGACCGCCGCTAACGAGTCGGGCCTCCCCAGCGCCGAGTTGGGCAGATATCGGCAGAGCGCGCTCCAGGCGGTGCGCAGCCTGCTCGAGCTCGGCTTCCTGGAGGCTTCCTGAGGACCGTCGACCATACGCGTCAATGGCTGGACCGCGACTTTGCGGCGGCGACATAGCGGTCGTACTGGATCTTGAAGAGCTCGATCACGCCGGCAGCGTCTTCGGGGCCGGTCATCCAGCAGCTGACCCAGCCGGTCTCGGGCAGCACGTGGTGAGGTTGAGCGCGACCCGCGTCGATCATCTCGTCGCGGAGCTTTCGAGGCAGAGGCAGGTCCGCGAGCCGATCGCCGTGGACGTGACCCATCTCCTTGCGACCGAAGCGATATTCAGTTCCGCCGAACCGGTGCGGGACGGACTCCACGCCGGGCCATGCAGTCACCGCTTCCCTGATCAGCACGCCGGCACCCTTCTTGCTCATCAGAACTCCACGGCTATGGGCCCAGGTCCCAGAGCAGCCGGTAGTAGCTCATCCGATAGGGATCCGCGGCAACTCCGTAGGCTTCCAGCAGGTCTCCCTCCCATCCCGGGCCGTAGTTCCACTGCGTGCTCCAGGTGGCAATGGCCAGGTCGGCCCAGCGATCGCCAAGGCCAAGCGCGCCAAGGTCGACGTGCGCGGACCAATGACCGTCGGCGGTCAGCAGAGTGTTCGGCGCGCAGGCGTCCCCATGGCAGACGACCAACTGGTCGACTGCCGGGACGATGGCGAGCAGCTCGAGCGCCTCGGCCACGCTCAATGCCTGATGCATCGGGTGCCAGCGAGCGGGAACGAGCTTGCCGTCCTCGGCAAGCCGATGGACCTCAGCAAGGCGGTCCTCAACAGACCACGAAAACGGGCAGTCTCCGACCGGCAAAGTGTCGTGCAATGCACGCAGGCCGCGCCCGACGGCCTGGACCGCGGTCTTGGGATCTGCCTTCCACCTTTCGCTCACCGCCGTATCCCCGGGGAGGCCGGCGGTCAGGATCCAGGTGCCGGCCTCGTCGGCGCCTACGTCCAGCACGCGGGGCACCGGCGTGAAGGTTCCGGCCCAGGCCAGACGGGCTGTTTCCAGCGCCAGGTCGAGGCCGCTGCCGGCCGGTGCCCACTTCACGAAACACCTGTCATCTCCCGCCCCGATCTCGACGGTCAGGCCACCCAGCTCGTTCAGCCAGATCGGGCGCAAGGGCCGATCGCCCGCGAGCGCCAGGACCGCCTCCGGAGTCGCGACCTCAACGGTGGCTGTCGACAACATCGGTTTTCAGCCGCATGGGCCAGAGGGTGCCGGCGTCAGGGGCGCGGGCGGGCGGTCATGCGGACACCGCTGCGATCTCAGCCCTTGACGTAGGAGAGCTTCTCCGCGACCTTTCCGTCGCGAACTCTCATCACGTCAACGCCGCGCACGTGACCGGTTCCCCAGTCGAACACCCACCTGACCACCGCTCGGTCGCCGGTCACGATCGTCTCCTCGCCCCTGAAGGAATCGGGCGGCGAGCTTGCGAAGAACTCTTCCCAATACGCACGAACCTCGGCCTGGCCCTCGTAACGGCGTCCGTCTGGTGTGGGCAGCGTGCTCTCGAAGACCACGTCCTCGGTCATCAGCGCCATCACGGCATCGAGATCGTGGGCGTTGAAGGCGGCATTGAAGTGGTCGACGACTTCGCCGGTGTCCAAAGCCGGCTAAGTATCCCTCCAGCTGGTCGTCAATCGGTAGGTGAGGTTCGGCGGAAGAGCAGGATACCGGTCGCGAGCATCCAGACCCAAAAGCCGAGGGTGGCAAAACTGAGGAGCTGCACCTGGCTCAAAGGTCCAGGCCCAGCCAGCAATGCGGGTCCGACGACCACCCCCAGTACGGAGCCGACCAGGCCGCTCGCCAGGCCGAGCCAGCAAAGCCAGGTAGGCAACAGACCCGAGCGCAGCTGCGCTGCGGCCGCCGCCAGGACCGAGACCCCGAGCGGCGCGAAGATCATGATGTTGACCCAGGCTCCCGCGGCGTCCACTCCGACAATGGCCGCAGGTTCGGCCCCAGCACGGGCGAGCTGTGCGGCGGCCCCGGCGAGGGCGTAGGACGCGATCTCGAGCATCACGCTGACAGCCATCGCAGCGACCGCGAAGTCGGCGAGGAGTGTCTCGGCACCGCTGCGTTTGAGCGAGTCCCGAATCCCGGCCGTGAACAGGATGCGCCCGAGCAGGACCAAGCTGTACCAGCTCGCCGAGGCAGCAACTCCCCAGGCATGTGACGCGTAAGTCGCCACGACCGCGTCGGGCTTCAGGAAGGAGGTGGGTGTGTTGCCGGCATGAAACCCGGCGATCGCCACCCACTCCAGCAAATAGACGATGGCCCCAACCAGCGTCCACCGGTTGCCGATCAATCGCCGGCGCTGCTCAGCCACGGCCGCCAAAGAGTATGAAGGAGACGTCTTGGCTGAGCTGAAGGCGTGAAGGCGCTGGTAGCCGGGGCGGGTATCGGCGGCCTGGCGGCCGGCGTCGCCTTGCGCAAGACGGGCCACGAGGTCGAGATCTTCGAGCGGTCGAACGAGCTGCGCGAGATCGGAGCAGGACTCATGATCTGGCCCAATGGCGTCCGCGCCCTAGAAGCCCTCGGCGTTGGCATCAAGGCGCTGAAGGTCGAGGGCGTCTCGATCCGAAGCTGGCGCGGCGCCCGGCTCATGGAGCTTCCGATAGCGGAGATCTCCAAGCGACACGGTTCGGACGTGGTCTTCGTTCACCGCGCCGACCTTCAAGCAGCGCTCGCTGATAGCTTCGGCCGGGACGGGCTACGCCTCGGCGCCGACATCAGGCGCTTCCAGGATGACGCTGCCCAGGTCGCGATCACATTGCGAGACGGGACGCTGGCCACCGGAGACCTGCTGGTCGGCGCCGATGGACTTCGCTCGGCCGTGCGCCGCCAACTGCTCGGGGACGGCGATCCGACCTTTTTGGGGTCGACCATCTGGCGAGGGACCCTGGGCGCTGAGGGAATCGCGCTGCGTCCCGGGCATGGCGTCAACTGGTTCGGTAATGGCTCCGAGTTCTTGGCCTTCTTCCTCGCCGACGAGCGCATCTATTGGGCAGGCGTGACCAAGGAGCCCAAGGGCGAAAAGGCGGGCCCCGGGGGTCACAAACAGGACTTATTGGAGCGCTTCGAGCACTGGGTGGAACCGGTTCCGTCCCTGATCGCCGCCACGGATGGTCGGGCGATCCTGCGCAATGACATGTACGACCGGCCCCCGGTGCGCCAGTGGAGCGCGGGACGCGTGACGTTGCTCGGCGACGCCGCGCACCCGATGTCTCCCAACGCGGGCCAAGGCGCCTGCCAGGCGCTGGAGGACGCGGTCGCGCTGGGAGACAGTCTCCGGAGAGCGCCCGACCTCGCCGGCGCCTTCGAGTTATATGAGCGAAGGCGTTTACGGCGCGCCAATCGAGTCGTCGCGATGTCGCGCCAGGGTAGTCGTTCGGTGCAGATCGAGAACCCGCTGCTCGCCGGCATCCGCGACGGCCTCGGCCGGCTCCTGCCACGCTGGGTCTTGGTTCGAATGCTGGACGCGACCCTGCCAGCGCCCCGGGATTAGGGCGCCTGACGCTGGGCTCAGCGAAGAAGCTTGATCAACTCGCCGGCGACGGCCAGTGACTCCGGGGTGGGGAGGGTGGGGTTGTTGAAGGTGAACCCGGTGAACCCGGCGTCGATGAAGCGCCGGAGGATCTCGGCGCCCTGCTCCGGAGTCGCCGCCCGCATCATCGCCCGCCGCTCGGCGGGCACCTTTTCCAGCAGGGCACGGGCATCCTTCTCGGTGGCCGCCAGAGCGAGCCCGGCGCCGACGGTCTTGACGACCGTCGCCGGGTCCCGGTCCACCGCTTCACAATGCCGCTCGAAGACCTCCAGCTTGTGCTTGACGACCTCGAGGTTGCCAAACCAATGGGTGAGGTCCGCGTGACGGGCGGCGATCCGCAGCGTCCGCTGCTCACCGCCTCCGCCGACCAGGATTTTCGGGCCGCCGGCCTGGATCGGCCGAGGGCTGTTGAGCGCCCTCTCGATGCGGTAGTGCTTGCCGTCGAAGCTGGGCCGCTCCTCGGTGAACATCAGGCGGCAGATCGTCAGCGCCTCGTCCAGGCGGTCCATCCGCTCCCGGATCGGCGGGAACTCGAAGCCATAGCCGATGTGCTCCGCCTCGTTCCAGGCCGCGCCGAGGCCCAGGATCGCCCTGCCCTTGGAGATCACGTCGAGCGTGGTCACCGTCTTGGCGAGCAGGGCCGGGTTCCGGTAGGTGACCCCGGTGACGAGCGTTGCGAGCTTGACGCGGCTGGTTCTCGCGGCAATGGCGGCAAGCGCCGAATGGCTTTCGAGCATGGCGTTCTCTTCGGGCCCGACGCCAGGGATCTGGTAGAAGTGATCCATCACCGTGACCAGGTCGAAGCCCGCCGCCTCCGCTGCCCGGGCCTGCTCCACGACCCGGTCGAAAAGGCCTTCCCGGGGTACGCCGGGGAAGGTGAAGTTGGGCATGTGGTATCCGAACAGAAGGCTCATGGGTACTGGAATTCCGATTCCGTCCTCACCCTTCCAATCGGCTCCGGGCTGACCGGCTCACCCCGGTCGTCGCCGCAAAAGAAGTGACCCCAGCGAATCCGTCGCAGGTCCGCCTGCCGGCGCGCAAGCGCGATGCGTTGCCAGGCTACGTCGGGTTGCTGGACCTCGAGGAAGACCAGCGTGAATACGCAGGGGAGTCGGAAAGCAGCAGTGGGCGACCGGCTGCGCCTGCGCTGGGTGCTGGCGGTCGCGATCCTGGTACTGGCCGTCTTCGTCATCTACGGAGCGGTCGAGGCGGATCTCCTGCCGGAGAACCTGAACGGCCTCCGCGAAGGCTTCGGCTCGCTGGCCCGGCGCTACGGCGCGCCCGGGAGTTTCGTCCTCCTGTACGTCGAGGAGAGCGGAATTCCGCTTCCCGTCCCCGGGGACGTGTACGTGCTCTACCTCGGGAACCTCTTCAAGGGTTCCGTCGGTGGCTTGATCGCCGTCTGGCTGGGGATCATCGCCACCGTCGTGGCGGGCTCCTCGAATCTCTACCTGATCTCGCGTCGTTGGGGGCCGCGGTTGATCGAGCATCCGATCGCGCGCGTCTTTCACATCGACTCGGCACGCCTCGAGCAGGCCGGCCGCTGGTTCCGGCGCTGGGGGATCCTGGCGGTCGTCTTCGGACGCCACATCCCTGGCTTCCGAATCCCGATCACGGTCGTGGCGGGAACGCTGGGTTTCCCGTATCGACTCTTCGCACCGGGAGTCGCGGTGTCGACCGCGATCTGGGCCGGCACCTTCCTCTTCCTGGGAGCGCGCTTCGGGCCGGCGGCGGCCCGGATCCTGGGGCGTTATCCGTGGATCTACGTGGCGGGCACCGCCGTGGTCATCGGGCTCCTCACCGTCTTCTTGGTTCGGCTCGTCATGGCCTCGCGGAGAGGGCCGGCTTGAACCACCTGCGCTTTTCAGGTCCTCAGGCCGCACTGGACGGCGGGCGAACCGTGATGCCGTTCATCACGATCTCGACGAGGGCGCGGGCGAACTGCTCGTCGAGCCGGCCTTGCGACTGCCACACGCGGTGATAGATGCCGCCGAAGAGCAGGTCGATCGCCGCCTCCACGTTGGTGCCGGGCCGGATCTCGCCCCGTTCGACGGCGCGCCCGAAGGCGGCGCGGGCCTGTTCCCGCAGCGGCTCGACGACCCGGCGCCTGTAAGCAGCGGCGAACTCCGGGTCCTCCTGCGCCTGGGCGACCAGCCCGGCCATGGTGCGCGCCACCGACGGTCTGTCACTCAGGAGCCGCACCCGCGCCAAGATCGCCGCCTGCATGTCGCCGGCCAGGGACCCCGAATCGGCGGCAATCGCGGCGGGACCACCCAGGGTGAGGTAGAACGCCTCCAGGGCGATCTCCTCCTTCGATCCCCACCACCGATAGATGGTGGCTTTGCTGACTCCGGCACGGAGCGCGATGGCGTCGACGCTCACCGCCCCCAGCCCCCGCGCCTCCAGGAGCTCCTCGGCGCCGGCGAGCACCGCCGCCCGGGCCCGTTCGCTTCGCGGCCGGCCGCGGCTTCGAACCTGTGGAATGACCTCGCCGCCCACGCTGTTGGATTATAGGTCGCATCTAAACGAAACGGCTCGTTTGTAAAAGGAGTCAGCGAAAGATGGCCAGCAACGCAGAGCTGCCGACCCGCCGGTTGGGCAGAACGGACATGGAGATCACCCCGGTGGGGCTCGGAGCTTGGGCCATCGGGGGCGGCGGGTGGGCGTACGGCTGGGGTCCCCAGGATGACCGTGCGTCGATCGAGGCGATCCAGCACGCGGTGCGGAGCGGGATCAACTGGGTCGACACCGCCGCCGTCTATGGTTACGGCCACTCGGAGGAGGTCGTCGGCCAGGCTCTGCGCGAGCTGCCGGCAGCAGAGCGGCCGCTGGTCTTCACCAAGGGCGGCATGCGTTGGTACGCCGACCGGATGCGCGAGCCCCTGCGCAACCTCCAGCCGGCCTCGATCCGCGCGGAGGTCGAGGCGTCGCTGAGCAGGCTGGGCGTGGAGCGGATCGACCTCTACCAGTTCCATTGGCCCGACGAGACCGGCGTGCCGGTCGAGGAGTCCTGGGCCGAGATGGTCCGCCTGCTCGAAGAGGGCAAGGTGCGCGCCATCGGAGTGTCGAACTTCGACGTTCAACTCCTCGGTCGGAGCGAAGCCGTGCACCACGTGGACTCGCTGCAGCCGCCCTTCTCGCTGATCAACCGCTCCGCAGGCGGGAGCGTCATCCCCTGGGCGGAGGCTCACCACACGGGCGTGATCGTCTACAGCCCGATGCAGTCTGGACTTCTCAGCGGGAGCTTCACGGCCGACCGGGTCGCGGCCCTGGCCGAGGACGACTGGCGGCGCCGAAACCCCGAGTTCACCGCGCCCCGGCTGGCCCGGAACCTGGCGCTGGCAGATTGGCTGCGACCGATCGCGGACAGCCACGAGGTCTCGGTGGGAGCGGTGGCGATCGCCTGGACGCTGGCCTGGCCGGGAGTGACCGGCGCCATCGTCGGGGCGCGTTCGCCGGAGCAGGTCCAGGGCTGGATCGGCGCCGCCGGCCTCCTCCTCAGCGACGCCGAGCTGGACTCGATCGCGGCGGCGGTGGTCGCGACCGGGGCTGGTCAGGGGCCGGTCGCCCCGGCGCTGCCGGTCGGCGCCGGAAGGTCCAGAGAGGTGATCGCGTCGGCGACAATGGCGCAGGGCCGATCGTGACAGGCATTGGATTCGTCCTGGTCACAACCTTCCTCGCCTCGGCCGTCGAGGCGATCGAGATGGTGACGATCGTGGTGGGGGTCGGGGTCACCCGGGGCTGGCGGGCCACCCTCGTCGGCACCGGCGCCGGCTTCCTCGTGTTGGCGGCCGTCGTCGTGGTCTTCGGCCTGGCGCTGAGCGCGATTCCAATCGGCCCCCTGCGGCTGCTGGTCGGCGCCCTGCTGCTGGTCTTCGGCCTGCAGTGGTACCGCAAGGGCATCGTCAGGGTGGCGACCCGGGGCCTGGCCGGGATCCAGGGCGAGGAGGCGGAGGAGGGAGCGGAGTGGACCGGTCCCGGCCTGGATTGGACCGCCTTCGTGCTGGCCTTCAAGGGCGTCCTGTTGGAGGGCCTGGAGGTGGCCTTCATCGTCGTCACCTTCGGCGCCGGCGCCAACCAGCTCGGGCCGGCCGTGATCGGCGGCGTCGGGGCGGTGGTGGTCGTCGGCGCCATCGGTGCGGCGGCCCATCCCCTGGTCTCGCGGATCCCTCGGAGCCTCCTGCAGCTGGTGGTGGGAACGCTGCTCACCAGCTTTGGAACCTTCTGGGCCATCGAGGGCCTGGGCGTGACCTGGCCGGCGGGTGACCTCGCCATCCTCGGGCTACTCGCCGTCTACTCGGTGACTGCCCTGACCTACATGGGGATCGAGCGCACGCATGCGCTCGGGTTCGGTTCGAGGAGGGTGGCATGAGGCTCCTCTGGTCCTGGATGTTGGCCTTCGGCCGCTTCTGGTATCGGTTCATCGTGGGCGACGACTGGACGGTAGCGGCCGCGGTCGGGGTCGGCCTCGTCTTGACCGCGCTCCTGAATCTGCAGGGGATCCCAGCCTGGTGGCTGGTGCCGGTCATCGTCGTGGTGATGGTCGGCGCGAGCCTGCGCCGGGCGTCAGCCCGCTGACGTCTGGGCGCGACCTGAGAGTGACCTCCGCAGCAGCCGGTTGATGTCGCTCGGGGAGATGATCCCCACCAGCCGGCCGCCGTCGACGACCAGCGTCCGACCCTCGCTGCAGCCCGCCGGGAGGCCGAGCAGGTTGGTGATCGGGTCGGCCGGGCCGGCCGTGGAGACCTGGTCGAGCGGACAGATGATCTCCTTCACCAAGATCGCTTTACGGGCCTCCGGCGCAACCTTCTTCAGGGCCGTCATGGTCAGCAGCCCGCTGAGGCTGCCGGCCGCATCGTGAGTCGGAAAGGTCGAGTGGCGAGAGGCCAGAACGTAGCCATGGAGCGCATCTTCGACACTGATCTCGTCGGAAGCCTGCACGGGGTTCGGCGTCATCAGGTCAGAAGCACTGATGCCGGCCAATGCCTGGCGGATCAGGCCGGCCGTCTCCTCGGAGCGGGCGGCGCTGAGCAGGAACCAGCCCAGGAACACCGACCAGACGCCACCGAACAGGTTGCCTGCGAGAAAGAAGGTGGCCAGGCCGTAGGCGATCAACAGGTAGGCGAAGACCATGCCGATCCGGGCGGCAATGCTGGTGGCGCGCACCCGGTCACCGGTTCGCAGCCAGATCAGAGAGTGCAGGAGCCGGCCACCGTCCAGTGGAAAGGCGGGCACCAGGTTGAAGATGCCGAGCAGGATGTTGATGTAGCCCAGCCAGGAGAGCGTCGCGGGTACCAGGCCCCGGTGGCCCCCTCCCCCCAAGGCGACCGAAACGAAGTAGAAGATCGCTCCCAGCACCAGGCTCGTGAGCGGGCCGACGAAGGTGATCCAGGCTTGCCCGCCTGGTGAGCTGGTTTCGCTGCCAAACCGTGACACGCCCCCGAAGAGCCAGAGCGTGATCCCCTCGACTCGAACACCACGCCGCCTGGCGGCGATGGAGTGGGCGAGCTCGTGGGCGAGCAGGGAGGCGAGATAGACGACGGCCGCCAGCAGCCCCGCCGTCCAGTAAGCGCCGGGGGAATAGCCGGGCGCGGCCGGGGGCAGGATACCGGTCGCGAGGCTCCAGGCGATCAGGCCGGCGACGACCAGGAGGCTCCAGTTCAGACCCACGTGGACGCCGGCGATGCGGCCCAGGCTCAGGTTCTCGTTCATGTCACCCCCGAGCCAATCATCGCGCGCGGGACGGGACGCCGGACCGCCGGCGTCCCGTCACCTTGCTTCGCCCCAGCGGGAAGCGCTTCTAGTCGCTGTTGGCCGTCTTGGCGAACACGTCCGGCTGCGGGTGGGTGCCCGCGGCCGGCGAGTCGGGAGGCGAGGTCCAGGGGTTGCGGTTGTCGCCCCAGGCGGCGATCACCCCGTCACCGAGGTTGGTTGCCGCCATGTACTCGCCGATGTCGTAACAGGGGCGGATGGTGCGGTCGTAGTTGGTCGTGAAGTGCGCCGGGATGCCCGGTCCCTGGGCCACCGGGATGTTGCTCGGGATGAGGTCGAACCAGGTCGAGAGATGGGTCGTCCCATCTCCGAAGGAGACGCCACCGGCTCCGACCTGGGCGGTTTTGAGCTCGGTCCGCAGCTTGGTGTTGGCGCCTTGCGCGTAATAGGCGACCGTGACCTGGCCGCCGTCGCGGCTCACGGCAACCGCCGGGTGGACGTGGCGCGGCTCGGCCGCGCTCGCCCCCGCAACGGTGCTCAGCTGCCAGCTGCCGCCACCGTTAGGCGAATAGAGGAGCTTGATCTCGGAGCCGGAGCTCGGGTCGCCGAAGAACGGGCTGGTGGAGGCGTTGAAGGCGATGAAGAAGCGCCCGTTCTGGGCGGTCGCCATCGGCTGCGCGACCAGGCGGGTCTCGTGGACGAAGGAAGGCAGCCCTGTCGAAGCGCCGAATCCGTCGTCGGCGCCCTGGGTCAGAGCCAGGCGGGCTCCGCCGTTCACCCCGCAGTCGGTGATCGTCCCGGGCTGCACGAGCGGGAAGGCGAACGGGTCGACGGCGCCAGGGACGTTGAACGCGAGGAACCGGAAGGTGAGGCCGGAATCATCGGAGACGAGCACGCGGAAGGTGTCCACGTCACCGTTGCTGAAGTGCATGAAGGGGATGTAGAGGCGGCCGCTGGACTGGTCCACGACCGGGTTGGAGAACTGGATGAAGGACGACATCACCCCGGTGTCCACAGGCGCGAACAGCGTTCGGGCGGCAGACCAGGTCTGGCCGCCGTCGGTTGACTTCGAGAAGACCAAGGTCGAGCCCGTGCTGTTGAAGCTGGTCCAGGTCACGTAGAGGTTGTCCTGGCCGGCCAACGCGACATCGCGGCCCACCGCCAGCCACTCCTTGTCGGAGCCGGGGTCCTTGGCGACCTCGACCGCCGGGTGGAAGCTGTCGCCACCGTCGGTCGACTTGCCGACGATGATGTCCGACTGGCCGGTTTTCGTGGCCGACAGGCTGGCGTAGTAGAAGCTGCCCGCCCGGTCGACGCCCACCGACGGATCGCCGGAGGTGAAGGGGCTGCCAGGCTCCGGGGCGATGAAGCCGCTGGCCCAGCTCCGGCCGGCGTCATGGGAGACCGAGTAGCCGGAGAGGAAGCGGTGGACGAAGGAGCGAGTCCCGTTCGGATTCAGCACCAGCGGCTGGTTGGCCGAGCTGTTGTAGCCCACCAGCACGTTGTTGCCGAAGCTGGCCGCCGAGGTCTCGCTCTGGATGGACAGCTCGTACGGGCGAGCGTTCGGAGCGGAGCCCGGAAAGTCCTGGATGTTGTCGAGGGCCGGGTCGTTGACCTGGATGCCGTGGTGCGGCTGGCCGGCGTTGCCGACGCCTCCCCCGACCGGGCCATCGCCGGTGACCGGGGTGTCCGATTCGCTGATCAGGTCGGGCGCCGCGTTGGGGCCGCCGAAGTCGGCACCCTTGGCCTGCATCAGTTGGTCGTGGCTGACCGAGGTCGACGCGTAGGCGTGCGCCGGCGACCCGGCGAAAAAAGTCAGAAAACCGATCGACGCACAGGTCAGAGCGCGCCATCTGGGCATTCGCCTCTCCCTCCCCTTGAAACGGAAAAAAACCCCGCCGGAACGACGGCACCATAGCAACCACGGCCGTCGTTGCCAACTACGACTTGGAGCGGCCGCTCATCGGTTCCCTGGCGTTCAGGCCGCCGGGGCGCTGGATCGGGCTCGGAATAGACTCGGACCTGTGGGCGTCCTGGTCGGCCTCGACGTCGGCACCACCGGCGTTCGGGTCCTGGCCGTAAACCGGGAGGGAGCGATCGTTGCCTCAGCCGGCCGCCGCTACGCACTGACCATGCCACGACCCGGCTGGACCGAGCAAGAGCCGGATGACTGGTGGAACGCGGCCCGGGACGCCCTGAGCGAGGTTGCCGGCGCGGTCGAAGGCCGGGTGGACGGCATCGGCCTGACCGGCCAGATGCACGGGGCGGTCTTCCTGGACGGCGGCGGGAAGTCGATTCGTCCCGCGATCCTCTGGAACGACCAACGAACGGAGGCTCAGTGCCGGGAGATCACCGCGAAGGTTGGCGCGAATCGGCTGCTCGAGGTCTGCGGCAACCCGGCCTTGACCGGGTTCCAGGCGCCCAAGCTGCTCTGGCTGCGAGAGGAGGAGCCTGACGCCTACCGGCGGGTGGCGCGCGTCCTCCTGCCCAAGGACTACATCCGCTACCGGCTCACCGGCGAGCTGGCCACCGACCCGTCGGACGCCTCCGGCACCCTCTTGCTCGACCTCCGCAGCCGCGCTTGGTCGCAGGAGCTGCTCGACCGGTTGGAGGTCCCGCGGGAGTGGCTGCCGGCAGTGGTGGAGAGTTCAGGACAAACCGGCCAGGTGGGGCGATCGCTGGCCGAGGAGCTCGGCCTCGGACCTCACGTCCCAGTCGCCGCGGGGGCGGGTGACAACGCAGCCGCGGCCATCGGTGTCGGCGTGGTCGCGCCTGGCGTGGGCGTGTCTTCGATCGGTACCAGCGGCGTGGTCTTCGCTCCCAGCGACGCGTTCACGCCGGACGGGGCGGGACGGGTCCACGCCTTCTGCCACGCGGTGCCGGGTGGTTATCACCTGATGGGCGTGACGCTGGCGGCCGGCGCGGCGCTGGAATGGTGGCGCGGGCTATTCAACCCGCCGTCCACACCCGAACAGCTGGCGGAACTGGCGGCCACCGCGGCTCCTGGCTCTGGCGGCCTGCTCTTTCTACCCTACCTGTACGGCGAGCGGTCACCCCTGCTCGATCCCCGGGCACGCGGCGCCTTCGTCGGACTCACCGCGAGCCACGGCGCCGCCGAGCTGACAAGGGCGGTCATGGAGGGCGTCGTCTTCAGCCTCCGGGAGTCTCTCGAGATCATCGCCGAGCTCGCGCCGGTGGAGGCGATTCGCGCCACCGGAGGCGGCGCGCGGAGCCGGCTCTGGGCGCAGCTGCAGGCCGACGTCTACAACCGGCCGGTCGCGCTGATGGGGGTCGAGGAAGGAGCCGCCTACGGTGCAGCGCTGCTGGCCGGCGTCGCGGCGGCCATCTACCCGGACCTCGAGGCGGCTTCCCAGTTGACACGCGTCAGGGAGACGATCGAGCCCGACCGCAGCACGCGCAGCGTTTACGACGAGCTTTTCGGAACTTACCTGACGCTCTATCCCGGACTGAGCGGCGCGATGCACGCCCTCTGAAGTAAGCCACCGCGCTCAGGTCGGGTCGACGGAGATGAGGTGCGAGGCCACGGGGGGCGGGTCGGAAAGCCGGGTGGCCCGCTCCTGGAGCCGGCGGTCGGCGCCCGGTCAGAAGCGCATGGTGGCCACGCCTGCCGCCATCACCACGGCCGCGAGCAGGAATGTGGGCAACAGTCCGAACGGGTCGGCGAGCAGGCCCCTCGTTCCTTTCGCCGGCCCGCGCTAGGCGGCCCCCGCTGACACCTGGATCTTTAGGCCGGAACCCTTCCGGAAGGTTTCGATGGCTGCCGCGTACTCGTCCAGTGAGAAGCTGTGCGTGAGCATTGCTTCGCTGTCGACCACTCCGCGTGCGAAGAGGTCGAGCGCTCGCTCGAAGCTCCGCAGCACTGCCATCGACCCGATGATCCGGATCTCGTCGTTGTAGACGCGGAAGGGCGAGAAGCGCGCCACCGCGTCATGGTTGGCGACGCCGAAGACCAGGAAGGTGCCTCCCCGGCTGACCCTGCCCAGTCCGTCCTCGATGGCGGGAACGACACCGGTGGCGTCGATCACCACGTCCCAGCCCTGCGGCCGGTCGAGTTCGTCCGCGGAGGCGCCGATCCGGTCGGCGGCCAGCTTCTTCGCGAGCGCGAAGCGGCCCGGGTTGGTGTCGACCATGTCGACGAGGCTCGGACCCGCGTGTCTGGCCAGCTGGGCGAGGAGGAGGCCCATCGTTCCTGCTCCGTAGATCAGGTAACTGCTGGCCAGACGCGGGTCGACCTGGTCGAAGCCATGGACCGCGCAGGAGAGCGGCTCCACGAGGGTTCCCCAACGGCGGGGCAGGTCGGCCGGCAATCGAAAGGCGTTCGAGGCGGGAACGCTGACCAGCTCGGCGCAAGCGCCGTCGCAGGTCACTCCGGTCGCATTCCAGTTCTCGCAAAGGTTGCTCCGCCCGTCGCGGCAGAAGCGGCAGCGTCCGCAGGGTAGCGACGGGTCCACGGCGACGAAGTCACCCGCGCGGAGGTTGGCCACCTCCGCGCCGGTGGCCACGACCTCGCCGCAGAACTCGTGGCCGGGAATGATCGGATAACCCGTCATGGCGAGGTCGCCCTCGAGGACGTGGATGTCGGTGCCGCAGATGCCGCAGGCCTCGACGGCGATGATCGCCTCGGTGGGGCCGGGCGCGGGCTCGGGCACCTCTTTGACGGCGACCCTTCCCGGCTCCTCGATCACGACCGCCTTCACTTGACTGCGCCCATCGTGAGCCCCCGGATGAGCTGCTTCTGCGCGAACCAGCCCGCGAGCAGCACCGGCAGGCTGGCGAGCGTTGCCGCGGCTGCCAGCTTGGCGTAGAAGAGGCCGCGGCCGCTGATGAAGCCGACCAGGAAGATCGGCGTCGTGGCCGCGACGCTGGACGTGAAGTTGACCGCGTAGAAGAACTCGTTCCAGGCGAAGATCAGGCAGATCAGGCAGGTCGCTGCCAGGCCGGGCGTGATCAGCGGCAGCACGATCGAGGTCAGCTCTCGCCAGAACCCGGCGCCGTCCACGCGCGCCGCCTCGAAGAGCTCGTTGGGCAGCTCCAGCAGGAAGGATCGGAGGAGCCAAACCCCGAGGGGGAGGTTGATCGTCGTATAGATGAGGATCAGGGCGAAGACGTTGTCCAGGAGCTGGAGGTCGCGGGCCAGCAGGTAGAGCGGAACCAGAGAGGCGGCGAAGGGCAGGAAGCGGGTCGAGATGAAGAAGAACAGCACATCCCGAGCCTGGGCGACGGGGCGGATCGAAAGCGCGTAGGCGGCCGGCAGGCCGAGGACGATCACCAGCAGCGTCGAGCCGATGGTGGCGACCGCGGAGTTGATGAAGAAGGGCGGGAAGTCCCGTGAGAGCACCTCCTGGAACTCCGTCAGCGTCGGTACGAAGAAGATCGTCGGCGGGATGCTGGCAGCCTGGGATTCGGTCTTCAGCGCCTCCAACATCATCCAGAGGACTGGGAAGAAAAAGACGAAGGCGACCAGCCAGGCGAGCGCCGACCAGCCCACCTTGGAACGACCCTGTCCGGCCTTGGCAACCGTCACCGCCCGGCTCATCGCCTGGCCTCCACGTGGAAGATCGTGAACAGGGTTCGCAGCGCGAAGGTGGCCACGATCATGGTCAGGATCACGGCGATGACGCCGATCGCCGAGGCCTTCCCGATGTCGAAGCCCTGGAAGGCGACCAGGTAGAGCAGGAAGGGCAGGTTGGTGGTCGCCTCACCAGGCCCGCCCTGGGTGGTCATGAAGATGGAGTCGAAGGTCTGGACGATGAACAGCGAGCCCAGCAAAGCGCCCAGTTCCACGAAGGGCCGGATGAACGGCAGCGTGATGTAGCGGAGGGTCTGGAGCGCATTCGCTCCATCGACGCCCGCAGCCTCCAGCACCTCGAGGTTCTGAGACTGGAGGCCGGCGAGCACGATCAGCATCATGAAAGGCGTCCACCGCCAGACCTCGATGGTGACGATGGTGGCCATCGGGAACTGGCTGACCCAGTCCACCCGGCCCAGCCCGATCGGCGAGAGCAGCCAGCCGACGAGGCCGAAGATGGGGTTCAGGAGGGTGTCCTTCCAGATCAACGCCCCCGCCACGGGCATGACCAGGAAGGGACCGATCATCAAGGTCCGCAGCACGCCCTTGCCGAAGATCTCCTTGTTCAGGAGCAGGGCGATCGCCACCCCCAGCACGACGGAGATGCCGACCGCCAGAACGGTGAGCAGGACGGTGTTGAAGAGGGCGGTCCGGATGCTCGGATCGGTCGCGACCGTCAGGTAGTTCTGGGCGCCGGCGAACTCGGGGTTGCCGGGCCGGAGCAGGTTCCAGTTGAAGAGGCTGTAGTAGATGGTCAGCAGGAACGGCACCTGGGTGACCAGGACGACGTAGATCAGTGCCGGCAGCAGCGGCAGCCAGCGGAGCCGGCCGTCCCAGGCAGAGGCGGAGGCGGCGGACCTGGTCCGCCCGCCCCCGCCGGCCGGCGGTGACGCCCTTACCGTCGTTTCGGTGCTCGTTGCAGGGAGCCTACTTCCGGTAGTTCTTGCCCACGGCGTCGGCAAGCTGCTGCGCTCTCGCCAGGGCGTCGTCGAGGGTGGCAGTCCCGGCGATCACCGCGGCGAACTGTTGGGAAACCTGGTCACCCAGTTGCTGGAACTCGGGGATCCCGACGTACTGGACCCCGATGTAGGGCACCGGGTCCACGGTCGGGTGGTTGACGTCGGCGTTGGCGATCGAGTCGAGGGTGATCTGGGCGAAGCCGCCGGCGACCTTCTTATAGTCGGCGATCGAGTAGGTCGAGGTTCGGGTCCCGGGAGGAACGTGGTTCCAACCCAGCTTGGTGCCGACCAGCTGGATGTAGTCCTTGGAGGTCGCCCAGGAGGCGAAGGTCCAGGCCGCGTCCTTCTTCTTGCTGGTCGAGGGCACGCTCAGCGACCAGGCCCACAGCCATCCTGAGTAGGGCTTGATCTTGGTCGGCGCGAAGGCGTAGCCGGAGTTGGCCGCGGCGTCGCCGGTGAAGTTGCTGGCTCCGACCGTCGCGTCATACCACATGGCCACCTTGCCGCCGTTGTAGGCGGTCAGGCACTCGGTGAAGCCGGCGCTGGCGGCGCCGGGCTCGCCGGCCGTCTTGATCAGGTTCACGTAGAAGCTGACGGCCGCCTTGAAGTTCGGGGAGGTCAGCTGGGGCTGCCAGTTCTGGTCGAACCAGCGCCCGCCGAAGGTGTTGACGACGGTGTCAAGCGGCGCCAGCTGCTCGCCCCAGCCGGGCAGGCCGCGGAGGCAGATGCCGGAGACGCCCTTGGCGGGGTTGTTCACCTTCTGCGCCGCCGCCGCCACCTCATCCCAGGTCGGCTTCTGGGAGAGCGTGACTCCCGCCGCCTGGAGGAGGTCCTTTCGATACATGAGCATCGATGACTCGCCGTAGAAGGGCACGGCGTAGAGGTTCGAGTTGTAGGTGAGCGCCTTGGCAACCCCGGGGATCAGGTCGTCGGGCGCGTAGGACGAGGACTTCTGGATGTAGGGAGCGAGATTCTCGATCCAGCCGTTCTTGGCCCAGATCGGAACTTCGTAGGTGCCGATGGTGAACAGGTCGTAGCGGCCGCTCTTGGTGGCGACATCTTCGGTGACCTGCTGCCGGAGCTGGTTCTCGGGCAGGATCACGATCTTGACCTGGATGTCGGGATGAGCCTTCTGGAAGTCGGGCACCAGCTTCTGGAGGTCTTCCATCTGCGGGTTGTCGACCGCGGCGAGGGTGATCGTCTGCGTGGAGCCGCCGGTGCCACCTCCGGCCCCCGGCGTGCAGGCCGCCGCGGCTAAGAAGGTCGCCACGAGGCTCAAAAGCCTCATGTGCTGCAGCCGGGGAGCGCCTCGCGCTCGCCTCGGCGACCGATTGCTCTCGTTGGCCATGCGAACTACCCCCTGTGTGAAGGAACGCTTCCACGCTCCCGATGTGCCATGGGTCGAGCACGATTAAGACAACGTTGTCATTCTTATAGCACAAGGACTTGGCGGAGGCAAGTTGAACTTGTTACCATGCGCACCGTCTCGGAAAGCCCGGCAGCGGAGGTCCAACGTTGGCAAGGGTCGATGAGGACGCCAGGAGCAGACCCACCATGCGCGAGGTCGCGGCACTCGCCGGGGTGAGCCTGAAGACGGTGTCGCGGGTGATCAACGCCGAGCCGGCCGTCTCCTCCGAGCTGGCCTCGCGCGTTCACGCCGCGATCGAGCGTCTCGACTACCGCCACAACCGGGCGGCCAGCAGCCTCCGGCGCTCCGACGGCCGGAGCGCTGCCATCGGCGTTCTTCTCGAAGACGTGGCCAACCCGTTCTCCTCGACGCTGCACCGCGAGATCGAGAACGTCGCGCTGCAGCGAGGAGTGCTGGTCTTCGCGGGCAGCTCGGACGAGGATGCCGAGCGGGAGCGCTCTCTGATCGCCGAGTTCACCTCCCGGCGGGTGGACGGCCTGATCATCGTGCCCGCCAGCCACGACCACAGCTATCTCCTGAGCGAGCGCCGGGCGGGGACCGCCATGGTTTTCGTCGACCGGCCGGCGGCGTACCTGGATGCCGACACGGTCCTCACCGACAACCAGGGAGGTACCCGCGCGGGCATCGCCCATCTTCTCGACCGCGGCCACCGGCGAATCGGGTATCTAGGCGACCTGGAGACCATCGCCACCGCCGCCTGGCGCTTTCAGGGCTACTCGAGCGAGCTGGCCGCGCAGGGGATCGAGCTCGACCCCGGGCTGGTGCGCCTGGACCTCCGCGGCATCGAGAGCGCTGCGACTGCCGCCGCCGAGCTGCTCTCGGTGGCGGCGCCGCCGACGGCGATCTTCGCCGGCCAGAACCTGCTCACCATCGGCGCTTATCGTGCCCTGCGCAAGCTGGACCTGCACCACAGGGTCGCGCTGGTCGGCTTCGACGACTTCCTGCTCGCGGACCTCCTCGAGCCGGGGATAACCGTCGTCGCCCAGGACCCGGCAGCGCTGGGGCGGGCCGCGGTCGAGCTTCTCTTCCGGCGCCTCGACGGTGATCGCTCGCCGTCGATTCACGCGGTGATCCCGACGCGCTTGATCCCGCGCGGCTCAGGTGAGATTCAGCCTTGATCGTCGTCTGCGGGGAAGCGCTGATCGACCTGATCGACAACGGCGACGGCACCCAGCGGCCGACGCCAGGCGGAGGACCCTTCAACACCGCCCGCGCTCTGGCCCGGCTCGGCGTGCCGACCGCCTTCCTGGGTCGGCTGTCAACCGATGCTCTCGGGCGGGAGCTCGCCGACCTCCTGGTGGCCGACGGCGCCAGCATCTCGCTGGCGAGCTGCGGGCCGGAGCCGACGACGATCGCCGTGGCCGCGGTCGACGGCGACGGCCTCGCCGAGTATCAGTTCGTCGTCGAGGGGACTTCGGCGCCCAACCTCACCAGCTCGATGCTGCCCGAGTCGCTCCCCGAGGAGGTGGACTCGATCCATCTCGGCAGCTTGGGCCTGGCCTTGGAGCCGATGGCGTCCACCCTCGTCGAGCTCGTCGGCCGTGAGAGCGGCCGGCGCCTCGTCATGCTCGACCCCAACGTGCGGCCAGGGCTGATCTCGGACCACGAATACCGGGACCGGTTGGAGGCGGTGATCCCGCTGAGCACCATCGTCAAAGCGAGCGTCGCCGACCTGGACTGGCTGTACGGCGGGCTTGGCTACGAAGTCGCGGCCGAGCGGATGCTGGACGGCGGCGTCCGGCTGGTGCTGGTGACGCTGGGCGCGGAGGGAGCTTTCGGCGCCACGGCCGATCTGCGAATCCGCGTCCAAGCCCCCCGTGTGGAGGTCGTCGACACCATCGGCGCCGGTGACGTCTTCGGAGCCGCGGTCCTCGCGCGTCTGTATGAGAGTGACCGGCTCCGGCCGGAGCTGAAGCTCGATGCGGACGAGCTTCGAACCCTCCTTGGCTTCGCTTGCGAGGCGGCGGCGATCGTCTGCAAGCGGGTGGGCGCCGAGCCCCCCTGGCGGTCGGAGCTCGGCGCCGGCGCTGGCTGACGCGTCAGGAGGCCGGGGCGGGCGCCGGGACCTCCTCGCTCTCGTAGCGGCTGCCGATCCCGCGCGCCATTTGCGGGTCCCGTGCGCGGACGATGAAGTACCAGACGAGGCCGATCGCCACCCACGCCAGGAAGATGTAGGGAAGCCAGGAGTAGACGCCGGTCAGGGCCGGGAAGAGCCCCCCGGGAATGAGCTGGGGCAGCCAGTTGGCCCAGAAGACGAAGATCATCGACAGCAGGCCGATGACGCCGACGACCCAGACGAGCGGGGACGGAGTCCCGCGCTGCCGAAGGTAGAAGGGCGCCGCAAGCGAGACTAGCGCGTAGGCGAGCATGAAACCGAAGGTCGCCACGGTGCCCACCCAGCCGGTGAGGTCCACCGCGCTGGCGCCGAAGAGGACGGGGACGATCGCGATCAAAACCATCGGGGTAGCCACCACGTAGATCGCGACGTGCGGCGTGCGGTGGGAAGTGTGCGTGCGCGTCAGGGCCGGTACGCCCATGCCGTCGTGCGCCATCGTCAGCGCCATCCTTGCCGAGGCGTTGATGCAGGCCAGGGTGCACGCGAAGAGGCTGAGGCAGATTGCGATGTCCATCACCGGTGCCAGGAAGGTGAGGCCGACGATGTTGGCGAGGTCGGGCAGTGGAGCCAGGCTCTTGGCAAAACCGGTCTTGCTGCCCGCGAAGCCGAAGACCTGGGAATAGACCACCACGACGTAGAAGAGCCCGACGACCAGGGCGCTGTAGATGATCGCGCGCCCGATCATCCGATAAGGATCACGCGCCTCGATTCCGAGCGCGCCGGCGCTCTCGAAGCCCACGAAAGCGAAGATGGAGAGGACGACGCCGACCAGGATGCCGCCGATCGTCACGCCCTTGAGCGTGAACTGGTCGCTGTGGAAGAGGCTGCCCGCATGGAGCCAGATGGCGACGCAGAGGATCAGGATCAGCGAGACCGAGATCACCTCCAGCGTG
>Ga0209577_10001647_pt1 | contig 22042 bp, 19 predicted proteins | sample GraSoiAngelo_109_FD_185874 | JGI IMG/M metagenome (GOLD analysis project Ga0209577, IMG submission 185874) | Grasslands soil microbial communities from the Angelo Coastal Reserve, California, USA - 14_0903_12_20cm (SPAdes) (version 2) | ecosystem: Environmental > Terrestrial > Soil > Grasslands...
TCATGCCAGTTTCTCCAGGGGTGCCAGCTGGCCGCTCAGGATCTTGAGCCCCGCCTTGTCGAACTTGATCAAGAGCTCTTCATCCGTGCGCGTCAAGGTGGATTTCACGATCACGCCGTCGCCAAACGCCGAGTGGCGCACCCGCTCGCCTTCTGTAAAACGTTGTACAGGCGGTGGGACCGGGGCAGCCTGCACGGTCCGCTCCAGGAACCGCTCGCGGTACTCGTGCCGGGGTGGCGGCGCCGGCGCCTTGCCTTCGCGGGGCGCGCTGATCAGGGCCTGCGGGATCTCCAGCAAGAAGCGGCTGGTCATGCCTGCCGCGGCGCGGCCATAAAGGTGCCGCCTGAAGGCGCAGGTCAGGTAGAGACGGTCGCGGGCGCGCGTGATCCCGACGTAGCAGAGTCGCCGCTCCTCGTCCAGGCCCTTGTCCTCCTCCAGCGCCCGCTGATGCGGGAGCACGCCCTCCTCGAGCCCGACCAGGAAGACGATCGGGAATTCCAGTCCCTTGACCATGTGCAGCGTGATCAGCGTCACGCCCTCTTCGGACTCGTCGTAGGTATCGACATCGGAGGTGAGCGCCGCGTCGGCCAGGAACTCCGAGAGGGAGTCGGTCGGGTCCAGCGGGTCGTACTCCTCGGCCAGCCCACGCAGCTCGAGCAGGTTTTCGAGCCTGGCCTCGCCCTGCGGCGTGCCGTCCGTGTAGTAAGTCTTGAGCTGCATCACCTCGACCACCAGGTCGACGAGCTCGCTCGGACGGAGCACGCCCACCGACTGGCGGAGCGTGCGGAGCTGCTTCAAGAAGTGGTCGACCGCACCGAGGGCCGCCTTCGGAACCCCCGCCCCGGCGGCTTCCTCGAGGGCTTGCCAGACCGGCACGTCCCGCTCCCGCGAGTGGTTGACGAGCCGGTCGACGGTGACCTGGCCGATGCCCCGGCGGGGGGCATTCACGATGCGGGCGAAGCTCACCGTGTCGGCGGGGTTGGCCAGCAGGCGCAGGTAGGCCATCAGGTCCTTCACCTCGCGGCGCTCCCAGAACCGGGTCCCGCCCACCAGCCGGTAGGGGATCCGGCGGCGCACGAAAACCTCTTCGAACCCGCGCGATTGGGCGTTCGTCCGGTAGAGGACCGCGAACTCGCGGTACTTGCGGTTCTCGGTGCGGCGCAGGCGGTCGATCTCGTCCGCGACGTACTCGGCCTCCTCCACCTCGTTGTAGAGCTGGACGGCGAAGACCTTCTCGCCACCCTTGCGGTCGGTCCAGAGCCGCTTCGGCGCCCGCTCCGGGTTGTGCTGGATCACGTGGTAGGCGGCGTCCAGGATCGACTGACTGGACCGGTAGTTCTGCTCCAGGTGGACGACGCGGGCGTCAGGGTAGTCGCGCTGGAAGTCGAGGATGTTGCGGACATCCGCCCCCCGGAAGCCGTAGATGGACTGGTCGTCGTCGCCGACGACCGCCAGATTGCGGTGCCCGGCGGCGAGCAGGTTCACGAAGACGTACTGCGCGTGGTTGGTGTCCTGGTACTCGTCCACCAGCACGTAGCGGAAGCGGTCCTGCCAGTAGAGGCGGGCATCCTCGAAGTCGCGCAGCAGGCGGACGACGTTCAGGATCAGGTCGTCGAAGTCGAGGCCGCCGGAGCGGCGCAGGATCGCCTCGTACTCGACGTAGCAGCGCCGGACGACCTCGTCGACGTAGCTCCGGTTGGGCATCTGGTCGGGACCTTTCAGGTCGTTCTTGGCAGTCGAGATCTGGTTCGCGATCATCCCCACCGGGTAGCGCTTCGGGTCCAGGCCCAGTGCGTCGAGGACCCGCTTCAGGGCGGCCCGCGTGTCGTCGTCGTCGAAGATCGTGAAGCTGCGCTCGAAACCGAGGCGCTCGGCCTCCCGCCGCAGCATCCGCACGGCGGTGTGATGGAAGGTCCCCACCCACATCTGCTTGGCAACCTCGCCGACATACGTCTCGACTCGCGCCCGCATCTCGCGCGCCGCCTTGTTGGTAAAGGTGACCGCGAGCAGGCGGTCCGGCCAGACCTTGCGGGTGGCGATCAGGTAGGCGATCCGGGCGGTCAGCACGCGGGTCTTGCCGGAGCCCGCGCCGGCGAAGATGAGGAGCGGCCCCTCCACGTGCTCGACCGCCTCCCGCTGCTGGGGATTGAGCCCATCCAGGATCTTGGGCAGGTCGGGCTGAACAGCCGGGGTGGTGGACACTGATCGCAGTTTAGGGAGGGCTTTGTCGCTAGACTGGGCCGCGCTCACAGATGGCGACCGAGCCCGAGACCTCCCGCGACCGGCTGCTTTACGAGGTCGCCGCCGACCTCACCTCCACCCTCGACCTGGACCAGGTCCTGCGGACGCTGATCGACAAGGTGATCGACCTGATGAACGCCTCGAGGGGCTTCATCGTCCTGGTCGAAGACGGCGTCATGCGGGTGCGGATGGCCCGCAGTGAGTCGGGCTCCGACCCGTCGGTGTTCGAAGGCTCCCGGACCGTTGTCGAGCAGGTCGTGGCCACGGCGACCGCGGTCATCACGACCGACGCCATCTCCGACGACCGCTTCAAGGGCCAGCAGAGCGTGATCCTGCGCAACCTGCGGTCGATCATCGCCGTCCCGCTGATCGTCCGCGGCGAGGTGATCGGAGCCGTCTACGTCGACAACCCGTTCAAGGCCGGCCTCTTCGAAGAGAGCGACAAAGAATTCCTGCAGGCGCTCGCCCATCAAGCCGCCATCGCCATCGAGAATGCCCGCCTCTACACCCAGCTGAAGAGCAGCTACGAGGAATCCGAGCACATGCGCCGGATCTTCGAGCGCTACGTGAACAAGCAGGTCATGGAGCGGGTCCTGAGTGATCCGAAGGGCGACTTCCTGGCCGGCGAAAAGCTCAAGGTCACCATGCTCGCCTCCGACATTGCGGGCTTCTCAAAGCTCTCGCATGCCATGGAGCCAGAGAAGCTGGTGGCCCTCCTGAACGACTACTTCCGGCTCATGGTCGACATCGTGCTCAGCCACGGCGGCAACATCGACAAGTTCCAGGGCGACGGGCTGCTGGTCGTCTTCGGCGCGCCCGTGCCCGTGACGGACTCGGCCGCCCGGGCGGTCGGCGCCGCCAGCGACATGATCAAAGCCATCCGCGACATCAACAAGCCCCGCGAGGCCGCCGGCCTGGCGCCCATCAATGTCGGCTTCGGACTCGACAGCGGCTACGTCGTGGGCGGCAACATCGGCTCCGAGCGCCGCCTCGAGTACACGCTCATCGGCGTGCCCGTCAACAACGCGGCCTACCTTTCCAAGATCCGTCCGCCCGACGTGTTCGTCTCACAGAACACGTTCCTCGAGCTGAAGGCGGAAGCGAAGACCACGCCCCGCGACCCGATGATCTTGAAGGGCGCGGTCGACCCGATCCCGATCTACTCGCTCGACGTCGACTAGCCGCTCCCCGCGGCTAGGCAGAGTCGCGCTTGCGCGGGCGCTTCGCCTTGGCCGGCACGGCCTGCGGCCTGCGGCCGTTGCGGTCCTGGGGTGGCCCCGTCCAGCTGCGAGCCCGGGCGGATGCTCCCGCTGGCGTGGTCTGGGACTTGAGCAGGTACTCGCGGGCACCGAGCCGGAGGCCGCGCTCGATCAGAGGCGGCTCACCGTAGTTGGAGAGGATCAGGACCGGGATGTGCCGGGTCTGGTCATCGCCCCGCAGTGCTTCGAGGACGGTCATACCGTCCATCTTCGGCAGGCGCACGTCGAGGAAGATCAGGTGCGGCTTCTGGTCGCGGGCGACCCGGAGCCCCTCCTCACCGTCGGCGGCAACCGAGACGCGGTAGCCGTCCATCTCCAGCTTGAGCTTGTACATGTCGGAGACGGTCGGATCGTCTTCTACCAGCAGGATATGCATAATGCCAACAGCCATGGTTATCGATTATCTACCATATTCGGTCTCAAGAAAAGACTCCATCAAGTGTTGCGTTTCAGTGGTCCTGCCTCTGGTCCGAACCGTGGTGGTGCTCATGTTCTGAATGGCCGGTTCCCGACGCGGCCATCATACGCAGCATCTCCGGGCCGCCCGTCCCCAGGAAGCGCCAGCCGAGGAGCGCCACCAAGACCAGCGCGGCGAGGTCGAGCCAGGTCGTGTAGTCCCAGCCCGGTCTGGTTTCGAAAACGGCGGCGTGGAAGTGCGCCGGAGCCAGGCCCAGGAGCTGGAAGAGGCCGGCGATGAGCAGGCCGGCGACGGCCATGGCCGCATACGAGACGCCCAATAGGTAAAGGCTCATCCGGCCGCCGTAGTACTTCCGGTAGATGTTGAGGATGGGCAGGATCAGGAGGTCTCCGAAGATGAAGGCGATGACGCCGCCGAAGCTGATCCCGCCGTTCCAGAGGACCACCGCGAGCGGCACGTTGCCGACCGAGCAGACGAAGCTGAGCATGGCGATCACCGGCCCGATGAGAGGGCTCCAGAACTCGTTCAGGACAGGATGGTCGGTCAGAAAGAAGGCACGCCAGAAGCTCTCGGGCACCCAGGCCGCGAGCGCTCCCGCGATCAGGAAGCCGCCGCCCATGTCCAGGTAGAGGCTGGAGAGGTCCATGAAGAAGTAGTGGCTGATTGCCGTGAAGGCCTGCGGTGAGAAGAGCCTTTTCAGGAGCGGACCCTCGGTGACCGACATGTCCATGGCGCCGTGGCCTTCCATGCGTCCCGGAACGCCTTTTTCCGCCTGCTCCCGGGCTTCGTCGACCAGCCGCGGCCGGAGCGTGAACTTGAAGAGGAGCCAGAGGATCAGCGCCATCAGCAGGCCGCCCGCCAGCTCTGCGCTCAGAAACTGCCAGCCGAGGAGGATCAGCAGAACCAGGCCCAGTTCGAACACGAGATTGGTCGAGGCGAACTCGAAGATGATCGCGTTGGCGAAGCTGGCGCCCCGCCGGTAGAGCGCCCGGGCGACCGCGACCGCGGCGTAGGAGCAGCTCGAGGAGGCGGCGCCGAAGGCGCAGGCGAAGGCCAGGCCACGAAGGTCGGCCCGGCCGAGGGTCCTCGTCACCGCAGTCTTGGGCACCACGGTCTGGACGACCGCGGAGAGGAGGAAGCCCAGCGCCAGCGGCCAGAGGACCTCCCAGAACATCGCAAATGCCATCGCCAGCGCTCGGCCGATTTCCTGGACGAGGAAGCTCACGCCGGATCTGAGGTTATCTTCCAGTGAAGGTGAAGGTGCTCTTCGTCTGCAAACAGAATGCCGGGCGCTCACAGATGAGCGAGGCGCTCTTCCTGCGCGCGGCGGGCGGCCGCCACGAGGCGCAGTCGGCGGGCACCGAGCCGGCAGGCCAGGTGCACCCTGAGGTCATCGAAGCGATGCGGGAGCTCGGCATCGACCTGGCGGGGCGCCAGCCGCGACGGCTAACGGATGAGCTGGGCCGCTGGGCGGACGTAGTCGTGACGATGGGCTGCGGGGACGCCTGCCCGGTCATCCCGGGCCGCCACTACCTCGACTGGGAGCTGCCCGACCCGGCCGGGCAGCCGCTGGAGCGAGTTCGCGAGATCCGCGACGAAATATCCCACCGGGTCGAGGAGCTGGCGCGGTCCTGATGCCTGACTAGAGCCCGCTCGGACTTCTGGATGGTGCCGGCGCAGGGATTCGAACCCTGGACCCTCGGCTTAAAAGGCCGCTGCTCTGCCATGCTGAGCTACACCGGCGCCGCCGACTAATTCTCGCCGGTCGACTCCTCCTCCAGTCGCCAGGCCCGGCAGGCGAACGCAGGTTTTTCTTTGCTCGCCTGTTTGCGTCATTAGTGCGACTCTAAAGGCCGCAAGGGAGGGTTTCCAATCAAAGCTCCTCCGATGGAGCCGGAGTCGATACCGGCTTTTGTAGGGATCGAGGGCGAGGACACCGGGACCCGGGACGCCGAGACGGCGCTCCACTGGCTGCGGATCTACTCGGAACTGGTCGCGCTGGAATCCGAGCGGCGAGGCCGCCTGGCTGCCGGCGCGCCTGACCCGATCGCCGGCCGCGAGCGCTGGGACCGGCTAGAAGCCCGCCGGCTCTACTGGGAGACCCGCCACAACCAGCTCCGCGGCCTCCAGCTCGACCTGCGAACCCGACAGCTGCTCTTCGGCGGCAAATCGATCCCGGTCAGCCGGCGCGAGGCGCAGCTCCTCGCCTTCCTGCTGGCAAACCCGGGCCGCAGCTTCACCACGGCGGTCCTCCTGCAGGAGGCCTGGGGCGAGCCGCGGCTCTCGGCCGAGCAGATCCGGATCTACGTCAGCCACTTGCGGCGCAAGCTGCTGGAGGTCGGAGCCCTTGCGGCCATCGTCCACCGCCGCCGGCTGGGCTACAGCCTGGAGTTCAACTGACCTCGAAAGCGGCGGTCAGCATTCCGTAGTAGGTGGGCGCTTCATAGGAGAGCAGATCGGCCCGCAGGCCGTCACCGAGCGCGCCGTGGAGCATCAGCATCTGCCACCAGCTGTCGGCCGCCGCGGCGTTCACCCAGTCCGCATCGAGCTCCAGAAGTCGCTCCAGCCGGCCTGACCTGACGATCTCGACCACACGGTCGTCGTATGCCCTGGATTCAGGTCGGATCCCGTAGGGACCGGCAGCGTCATGCCCGTGCCCGTGGTCGGCGCTGGCCACGAGAGCCACCCGGCGCCCGCTCGAGGCCGCCGCGGAGGCGACCGCGCGGCCGGCGCGGACGTGCTCCTGAGGACCGAGGTCGCGGCAAGGCGAGATGATGACCAGCGGGACCTGGGGTTGCGAGCGACCGCCCAGGTACCAGTACGGGATCAGGACCGCCCAGTCCATCGGGTGCACCGCCATCGCCGGGTCGTTGCCGCCAAACGAGATGCCCACCACGGGCAGCCCGGAGTCGCGAATCGCCTCTTTGACGGCAATGGCCAGCTCCCGGTCGAGCGGCCCCTCCAGCCTGACCTGGGGTCCTCCCCATTGAGCCAGGTCGCCGGCCGCCTTCCCGGACACGACCACGGCCAGCGCGTCTTCGACGTGCACGTTGTGCGGCGTGAAGACGACGACCGCCTCAGGCCGGGCCGCGGCGAAACGGCGCCCGAGCTCCTCCATGCCCGCCGCGGTGGCGTCTCCCTTGCCCTTCTCTTCCGGCCCACGAGCGTTCGGTATGGCCAGGCTGCCATGGGGCGCGATGGCCGCGAAGACGATCGACCTCAGCACGGAAGGTCGGGCGCGGCGGGTCGCCTTGACAAGGCCGCTCTGGTTATGGCTTGATTCACTGCTCTTCGTTCGGCTGCTGGTTCAGGGAGGGCGGGGTGTTCATCACCAAATCTCGGCTTCGTGTCTTTTCGGTGCTTTTCGCTACTGTCGCCTTCAGTGTGGGGGCCGCGCCCAACCCCGCGGCGGCGACGACGGGGAGCCCAGGTCCGATCATCATCACCTCCCCCTATCACGACGTCTCGGCACCTTTGGTCTCGCAGGGTGAGGTCGGCGACAACCAAGGCAACCACCAGAAACCGCACCGAGCGCTGCCGGAAAAGCCGAAGACTCACCACGCCACCAACTCGGCGACTTCCGGTTCCGGCACGCTGACGCCGGCGATGCCCGCCACTCTCAATAACTTCGCGGGCGTCGGGAATGGTTTCAGCGGACCGGCGGGGACCTTCACGGTGAACGCGGCTCCGCCGGACACCAACGGCGCGGCCGGGCCCAACCACTACTTCCAGATCGTCAACACCGATTTCGCGATCTTCAATAAGGGCGGTTCGGCGATCTATGGACCGGTTCCGATCAAATCCATCTGGAGCGGATTCGGAGGTGGCTGCCAGGCCAACAACGACGGCGACCCGACGGTCCTCTATGACCAGATCGCCGACCGCTGGCTCGTGACTCAGTTCTCGGTCTCAACGCTGCCTTACATGATGTGCGTGGCCGTCTCGACCAGCGGTGACCCGACCGGCTCTTACTACCGATACGGGTTCAACTGGGGCAACACGAACTTCCCCGACTACCCCAAGCTCGGCATCTGGCCGGACGGCTACTACCTGACCGTCAACATTTTTGCCAACGGCTCGACCTTTAGCGGGGCCGGCGTCGCGGTCATGGACCGGAGCAGGATGCTCACCGGCGCGGCCGCCACGCAGCAGCTGTTCACGACAAGTACGGCCTATGGTGGCCTCCTCCCGTCGTCCCTTGACGGCGCCACGCTGCCGCCGGCCGGTGCCCCCAATCACGTGGTCGGGCTCGGGACCGACAACAGTCACCTGGCGGCCTGGAACTTCCATGTCGACTGGTCCGCGCCCGGCAACTCAACATTCAGCGGACTGACCCCGATCCCGGTGCCGGCCTTCTCGCAGGCCTGCGGCGGCGGCACCTGCATCCCGCAGAGCGGTACAACCCAGCAGCTCGACTCGCTCGCCGACCGCCTCATGTACCGCCTCGCCTACCGAAACTTCGGCGACCACGAGTCGCTCGTCACCACGCACAGCGTGACGGCGGGATCGAGCGTCGGCGTCCGCTGGTACGAGCTGCGAATGCAGTCGGACGGCAGCCCAAGCCTCTTTCAGTCGGGCACTTACGCCCCGGACAGCAATTACCGCTGGATGGGCAGCGCGGCAATGGACAGCGCCGGGGACGTCGGGCTCGGGTTCAGCGTTTCCAGCTCCAGCACGCATCCCGGCATCGCCTACACAGGCCGGCTTGCAAATGACGCGACCGGCACGATGCCGCAAGGCGAGTCGACTGTGGTTTCGGGAGGTGGCTCTCAGACTGGCGGCCTGAGCCGCTGGGGCGACTACAGCAGCATGTCGGTCGACCCGGCCGATGGCTGCACCTTCTGGTACACGAACGAGTACCTCCCAAGTAACGGCTCCTTCAACTGGGTGACTCGCATCGCCAGCTTCAAGTTCCCAAGCTGTGGCACGGCGCCGCCGGCCAACGATTTCTCGATCTCTGCGAACCCCTCGAGCCTTTCGCTGGCTCCGAACACCCCTGCGACATCCACCATCAGCACGGCGATCACCGCCGGCTCGGCTCAGACCGTGAACCTGACGGTCACCGGCGTTCCGTCAGGCGCCAGCGCTTCGCTCAACCCGACCAGCGTCACCAGTGGCGGCTCCAGCACCCTCAACATCAACAGCGGCACGGCGGCCGCGGGCACCTACACGCTGACTGTCACCGGCACCGGCAGCAGCGCCACCCACAGCACGACGGTGACGCTGACCCTGTCCGGTCCGCCGCCAGCGGCCGGAATCACCAACGGCGACTTTGAAACCGGCACCCTCAGTGGCTGGACCAGTGCCGGCTCGACGACGACTTCAACGACGGCCCACAGCGGCACTAACTCCGCGATGGTGGGGTCCACCTCGCCGACCAACGGCGACAGCTCGATCGCGCAGACCTTCACTGCTCCCTCCGCCGGCGGCACGCTCTCCTTCTGGTATCAGGTGCATTGCCCGGATACCTTGACCTATGACTGGGCGACCGCCACCTTGGTCGACAACGGCTCCAACACCACCACGACCATGCTTCCGAAGACCTGCAGCAACGCAGGCACCTGGGCTCAGGCTACGGCCAGCCTGACCGGGGGTCATACCTACAACCTGGCGCTGATCAGCCACGACGACAACTACTCCACCGACCCGACCTACACGCTCTTCGATGACGTGGCGATCGGGGCAGCACCTCCACCGCCCGACTTCACGATCAGCGCAAACCCGACCAGTCTGAGCATCCAGCAAGGCAGCAGCAGCACCAGCACGATCAGCACCTCCGCGGTCAACTCGGCCGGCACTGTCAACCTGAGCGCCGGCGTTTCACCCCCCGGTCCCACCGCGTCACTCAGCCCGACCTCGGTCAGCGCCGGCTCCTCGTCCACTCTCACCGTCAGCGTCGGCAGCAGCGTGGCGACCGGCAGCTACACGGTCACCATGACCGGGACCGAAGGCGCGAACACGCACTCCGCGACGGTCGCCGTCACCGTGACGGCTCCCGCGCCGAGCCCGATCGTGAACGGTGACTTCGAGGCCGGCAACCTGTCTGGCTGGACCTCGACCGGAACCACCGCACTGGTCGTCGGCGCTGCCCACGGCGGTAGTGACGCGGCGCAGGTGGGCGGCACCTCGCCCACTAACGGCGACAGCTCGATACGGCAGACGTTCTCGGCCGGCGCCGCCGGCGGAACGCTCTCCTTCTATTACAAGGTCGTTTGCACGGACACCGTCCGCTACGACTGGGCGACCGCCACCCTCCGAGATAACACCGCCAACACGACGCGGACCGTGCTGGCCAGGACGTGCACGAACAACAACACCTGGAATCGCGCGAGCGCCACGCTGACCGCCTCGCATTCGTACACGCTGACCCTCATCAGCCATGACGACAACTACCCGGGCGACCCGACCTACTCCCTCTACGACGACGTGACCGTCACGTAAGCCGCCGCCGGCCTCCTGTCCTCGGTTACCCTCGGCTCAAGGTGACCGAGGACATCGGGCGGCGCCTGGTGGACGCGATCGACGAGTTCGCCGGCACGCGGGAGGGCTTTCGCGCCGCACACGCCAAGGGCGTCTGCTGTGAGGGAACCTGGACGGCCTCGGCGGCGGCCGCGAAGCTCACGGGCGCGCCACACATGCAGGGCGGGCAGGTGCCCGCGCTGGTCCGCTTCTCCAACGCCGGCAGCGATCCGGAATCGGCCGACTACCGCGCCGAGGTGTTCGGTATGGCGGTCAAGTTTCTCCTGCCTGACGGCAGGGAGACGGACATCGTCGCCAACAACCTGCCCGTCTTCTTCGTTCGCGACCCGGAAGCCTTCCTCGCCCTGACCAAGGCCCGGCGCCTCAACCCGAAGACGCGCCGTCCTGCCCCCCATCGCATCCTCGCCTTCGTTCTCACCCACCCCGAATCGGCCCGCGCGATCATCTACTCGGCGCGCCACCTGGGGACGGTGCCGGCAAGCCGCGTGGAGACGGCTTACAACGGCCTGCACTCCTTTCGCTGGGTCGATCCTGCAGGCACCGGCCGCCACCTCCGCTACACGCTGACGCCGGAAGCCGGCGTGCGGGTCATAGCGCGCGGCGAGGCGCGGACCTTGGGTCGCGACTATCTGGAACAAGAGCTGACCGAACGTCTAGCAAGGGGGCCGGCCGGTTTTCGCCTGAGCCTTCAGCTGGCGGCCGCCGGCGACCGCGTGAACGACCCTACGAAGGCCTGGCCGCAATCGCGGGAGCGCGTCGACGCCGGCCGGCTCGAGATCGAGCGCCTGGTCGCCGACCCTGTGGCCGACTGCGAGCGCCGCGTCTTCGACCCGACCCGAGTGATCGACGGAATTGAATGCTCTGCCGATCTGGTGCTGGCGGCGCGCCGGGCGGCCTACTCGGTTTCGATCGAGCGCCGCCTCGCCCAGAAGGCGGAGTGAAGGTCCTCGTCGCCGGTGCCGCCGGGGCGCTCGGCTCGCCGGTGGTGCGCCAGCTGCTGCGCAACGGCCACCAGGTCACCGGCACGACCCGCAGCATGGATCGGAGGGCATTCCTCCAACACCTCGGAGCAGGCGCGGTGATCGTCGACGTGTTCGACGCGCCTGCCCTGGAGCGGGTCGTCGCGGAGGCGGCGCCCGAGGTCATCATCGACCTCCTCACGGCGCTGCCGAAGCCGGGGCCGCTGCGCGCGCGCGAGCTCGAGGCGACCAACCGCATCCGTACCGAGGGCAGCGGGAACCTGCTGGCGGCGGCGCTCGCCCACGGTGTCAAGCGCTACGTCGCCGAGTCTTTTCTTCTTATCTATGGGACTGGCCGGCTGGGCAGCGAACCGCTGACCGAGGATCTCGAGGTTCCGGTTGGGCAGCCCGCGGCGGCCACATTGCCCGCGATCGAGGCGATCGCGACGAAAGAGAAGTCTGTCCTTGCGGCTGCCAGGGCAGGCAGGATCGAGGGCATCGTCCTCCGTTTCGCCGGCTTCTACGGGCCCGGCGCGGGCACCGAAGAGCTGATCGCGCAGCTGCGGAAGCGACGGGTGCCGGTGGCGGCCGGTGCGACCGGGGTGACGCCCTGGGTCCAGATCGAGGACGCGGCGGCGGCGGTCGTCGCGGCGGTCGAGCGCGGTCGGTCCGGCTCGATCTACAACGTCGCCGAAGATGAGTCCCTCGCGCTCGGCGACTTCCTGCGCAGCCTGGCCAAGGCGGCCCGCGCCCCGGCGCCGCTTACCGTGCCGCCCTTCCTCGTCGGACTGATCGCGCCCTACCTGAAGACGATCATGCTCGACAGCGAGATCCGGCTCTCGAACGCCCGCGCCAAATCCGAGCTTGGCTGGACGCCGCGTTATCGGAGCCCGCTGGAAGGCCTGCCGCCAACGGTGGCCGAGCTCGGGCACCCGGCTTAGCGATCGGTGGACTATCGCCCGGCCAAGGAGGCCGACCTGAGGACGGAGTGCGCCCTTTTCAATCGCGCCCAGGGCGGCCTTTACCGCCAGCACGGGTTCGCCCGGAACGAGACACCCTTCGAGAGGTTCGCCGCTCCGCATCGACATCTCCTTGCCCACGATTCCACCAGGTGCTTCGTGGCCGAGGTGGATGGCCAGGTCGTTGCCTTCGCGGCTGCGATGGTTCGCGACCAGTTCTGGTACCTCTCCGCCCTCTTCGTCGATCCGGACTTCCAGGGTCGCGGCAGCCGGGCTCAGGATCGTCAACCCACCTGGATTGCTGCTCCATGCGCAGCCCGTCCGGCTGCCCACCGCGCTCGTCATCTCCGGCTACCGGCTGTTCTAGGGGCGGCTCTACTCGACGCGAACAGAAACTTCCTGGATCGGATTGATCCCGTAGCCGAGGCGGTTCCACTCTGCCCGGCCGGGCTGGGTTCGTCCCGCAGCATCGGTGGCCCGAGCGCGAATCGTGGTCCAGCCGGGCCTGCCGGCGCGAACCGTCAACTCCCAACGCTGCCAGCAGTGGCCGCAAGGGTGGCCGAGGAGCCTGGCCGCGCGCCAGGCCTCGCCGTTGACGCTTACCTCGACTCGAGCGACCGGTGCGACTCCCGACCAGGCCAGCCCTCGGACTGCGAGGGCGCCGGCGTTTAGCAGGTCGCCTGAAGTCGGCTCGGTGATCAAAGCGCGGACACGTTGCCGGCGAACCGGCTCCCTGGCCACCACCCCAGCCCGCTCCCATTCGTAGATGTAGCGGCTGGTCTGGAAGTGCCCGCTGAAGGAGTTGCCGACGACCTCGACGTCAACCAGCCACTTCACGTCCGCCACCGCATACCAGCCCGGCACGATGACGCGCAACGGAGACCCGTGCTTGGCTGGCAGTGGCCGACCGTTCATGGCGTAGGCCAGAAGGATCCCGGGGTCACGCGCTTCCTCCACCGTGAGGCTGCGTTCGAACCCGTCGGCGCCGCGGAACAACACCTCTTTCGCTCCGAATCGGAGTCCCGCCTGATCCAGCAGGTCAACCAGCGGCACCCCCGTCCACTCGGCAGTCCCTACCGCTCCCAGGCCCCACGGCTCGCCGGCGACCGGCGGTCTCAGCTGCGAGCGACCGTTGCCCGCACATTCGAGCGTGACCATGTCGCTGCGCGCCGGCAGCTCGAGAAGATCCTGCCGGCCGAGGCGCAGCGGCCTTTTGACGAGGCCGCCGATTCGAACCCTCCAACGGCCGGCGTCCAGCTCGGGAATCGCGAAGTGGTTGCGCACGTAGAAATCGGCGTTGGCAGTGACCAATCCGTGCCTCAGGGCCGCTGCGGGCGTCTCGCGGTTAAGCGGATCGGCAGGTCGAACGGAGGCGCTGCTGCGGGCGGGGCTGTTGGTGGCCATCTGAGCGCTCACACCGTCGCGGCCACTGTGTAGCTGGATCCGCGGAAGTCGTCGCAGAGCGCCCGGCAGGCGCTCAGCCTGGTCGCAAAATCAGGCATGGATCGCCAGGTCTGCATGGCCTCCTGGCTCTCCCAGCTGGCGAAAGAGATGAAATGGTTGGGGTCCTCTGAGTCCTGGATCAGCTGACCCGACAGAAGACCAGGGGCGGACGCGCGAGTCCACTCCAAGAATTCGGTCCAGCGAGCGATGAACTGCTCCTGGCTACCGCTGGTGACGATCCAGTTGCCCGATGCGAAATGGCCGTTCGTGTTCATGTTCACTCCTCTCAGCGCTCGATCGGAGCGCCGACCAATGAGCCCCATTCGGTCCAGGAGCCGTCGTAGTTGCGTACGCGCGGGTAGGCGAGCAGCTCGTGGAGGACGAACCAGGTGTGGGCGCTGCGCTCGCCGATCCGGCAGTAAGCGACGATTTCGCGGTCGGGCGTGATGCCCTGGCCCTCGTAGAGAGCTCGCAGCTCCTCCGGAGGCAGAAAGGCTCCTGTCTCCGGGTTGACCGCCTTGGCCCACGGGATGTTCCTGGCACCGGGTATGTGGCCTGGCTTCTGGGCTTGCTCCTGGGGCAGGTGCGGCGGCGCCAGCAGCTCGCCCCGGTATTCCTCGGGCGAGCGCACGTCCACCAGGCCGACTTCGGGATGGCCTACCACCTCCTCCTCGACGCGCCTCCGTAGTGCACGGATCTCGTTGGCGACGCTCCCCACCCGGTAGCCGGCGGTGGCCGTCGTTTCGGCCGCGTCGGACGTCAGCCGGCGCTTTTCGAGCTCCCACTTCTTGCGGCCGCCGTCCATGAGCTTCACGGGGCCGTGGCCGTAGAACTTGAAGTACCAGTAAGCGTAGGCGGCGAACCAGTTGTTGTTGCCGCCATAAAGGACGACGAGCGTGTCGTTGCCAATGCCCAGCCGGTCCATGAGCGCGGCGAAGGCCGCCGGACCGACGAAGTCGCGCCTCAAGGGATCCTGAAGGTCGTTCCGCCAATGGATGCCTAGCGCTCCCGGCAGGTGGGCACGGCCGTAGGCTTCGGTGTCCTCGTCCACGTCCAGCACCCGGATGTCCGGGCGGTCGAGGTTGGCCTCCACCCACTCCGTTTCGACGAGCATCTGCCTGTTGGTCGAGATAGCCATTTGCTTTCCGCCTCCTCTTTTCGTTCGTTGATTGGGGAGTGTGAGGAGGGCATGTTCCCGGAGCGTTCCTCGGTTCGAGGTTCCGCGCTATCGTCGTGAATTGCCTATGGCGCGAACCTGCGCGGTACGGATGCTGGGTGGCTTCCTGGTCGAGGTCGACGGTCGACCCGTCCCGGCCCAGGCCTGGCACCATCGGCGCGGCTCCGACCTCGTGAAGCGCCTCGCCCTCGCACCCCAGCACCGGCTTCATCGGGAGGAGCTGATGGAAGGCTTGTGGCCCGACCTGGCCCCGGAGGCCGCTGCCGCGAATCTCCGCAAAGCCGTCCACTACGCGCGGCAGGGCCTCGGCGGCAAGGATGCGATCGGCGCCGAGGGCGACATGCTGGTGCTCTGGCCCAGCGGCCAGCTCAGCATCGACGCCGAGCGGATCGAGGCTGAGGCTGCCAGGGCGCTCGCCACCGGAACGGGAGCTGCTGCCGCCGCCGAGCTCTTCACCGGCGACCTGCTGCCCGAGGATCGCTACGTGGCATGGACCGAGTCGCACCGCGAGCGGCTGCGCAAGCGCCGCGTCGAGCTGCTTCGAGCGGCGGGTCGCTGGGAGCAGGTCCTGGAGCTCGACGGCGCCGACGAGGAGGCCTGCCGCGCCCTGATGCGCGCCCACCTCGAGGCCGGCAACCGGCAGGAGGCCATCCGCCAGTTCCAGAGGCTGCGGGACATCCTCCGGGTCGATCTCGGTGTAGGACCCGAGCCGGCGACGGTCGCCGTGTTCGAGGAAGCGGTCGCCATGGAGGGGCCGCAGCCGCCCAGCCCGGCCGAGCGGGCGCAGGCCCTCATCGCCCGCGGGCTGGTGCATTGGAACCGGCGCGACCTGGATGCGGCGCAGAAGCTGGCGGAAGAGGTGCGCGAGCTGGCGATGGAGTGCCACCTCGGGCGGGAGCTCGGCGAAGCCAGCTGTCTCCTCGGGATGGTGGCGTTCGCTCGCGGTCGCTGGCCGGATCGCTTCCGTCAGGAGTTCGCGGAAGCCCTCCGGCTCGGGCTGGACCAGGCCCCCTTCGTCCTCGAGGCGCACCTGTGCCTGGCGGAGGCCTCACTCGCGGGGGCGGACAGCCAGTCCATCACCACGCTCGCACGGGAGCTCCTTCCTCTCGCCCTCGAAGCGGGCTCGATCCCCGCCGAGGCGTTGATGAGCCTCCTCATCGGCGAATCGGAGCTTTTCGCCGGCCGTCTCGAGGAGTCCCGCGAGTGGCTCTCGCGCGCGGCTGAGCTCTACGGCGCACCAGAGGGGGCTTCGGGACGTGCTTTTGCGCTGGTGCGGCTGGCGGAAGTTGCCCTCGCCGCCGATCGGCGGGCAGACGCGGCCGGGCACCTGGAAGCAGCGCGCCCACTGGCAGAAGGGTCGGAGCTTGCCTCGCATCTCCTCGTCCGCGTTTACGCCGCGATGGTCGAGGCAGCCGACAAGCCAAGCCTGCGACAGCGGATCCTGGGAGAAGCTGAAGAGAGCTTGCGACCGATCGAGGTCTGCGGGCCCTGCTCGATCGGCTTTCGGGTGGCAGCCGCTACGGCCTACGCCCGCTCGGGCGAGCTGGCGCGGTCGCGTCAGTCGCTCGCAGATGCGGAGCGCATCGCCGGCATGTGGCAAGGAGGTCCCTGGCAGGCTGCCGTCTGGGAGGCTCGAGGTGCCTTGCGTCTCGCCGAGGGAGACCCCGCCCAGGCGGCTGCGCTGATGCGCGAGGCGGCCAGGCTGTTCTCCGAATCGGGACGTCCGCTCGACGAAGCCCGCTGTCTGGCCGAGGTCGTGGCCGCGGCGGCGGGCTGAAGCCCCGTCGGATCTCTATCGAGCGGCTGGCGCGCGACTCATCTTGAATGCCTTCTCAACCAGTCGCTTCACGACCGGCCCCTCCGCGTCGGCTGGAGCCCGCAGCGTGATAAACCGCGAGTCCTTGCCGCTGCCCTGCAGGAGGCCGCTCCCGTCGTCGATTTCGCGGCCTCGATAAAAGAAGAGGGTCGCGTGATTCGGAAAGGTGCCGACGCCGACGACGTTGGCGCCATCGACCGCGTAGCGCACGATCTTCCACATCGCCGACTTCGAGCGCGGCGCCTGGCTGCGGTAGGTGATCGCGTCCGCCTGCGGGGCGACCTCCTTGATCGTCCTGATCGCGGTCTCCACCGTCGGGCGCGTCGCTGGCGGAATCTTCCTCAGGTGTTCGGCGAGGGGGATTTCGGGGGCAGGCATTCGAGCTTCGATTCTAGGGATAGCCGGCCGCGATCAGGGGCGGAAACTGCTCGACGGTATTACCGGTGGCGGTTGCGAGCCTGGACTCGCACGACCGCGGCGGCTACGGCTTCAGGCGCGTCCTCCTGAATGTAATGGTTCGCATTCTCAATCCTGGTGAGGTTCGCCCCCGGAAAGTCGCGCTGCCAACGCGCCAACACCGCCGCATTGCCGAAGGCCGGATCCTTCATCGCCCACACCAGCTCCAGCGGTTTTTCTCCTAGTGCTTTCGGAGCGTTGGCTGCTAGGCGCTCCAGCATCGGTCGGGCGCGCCGGATCTGCCTTGGAAATTCCGCGACGCCGCGACGTGCAAGGGGTGATGGCTGGGCGTCCTGGTACGTCTTGAAAACCGCCGGCTCCATCGGCGTGGCCACCGAGCGCGGCATGATGAAGTTGACGAAGGAGTTGCGCTGGACGATCAGCCATTGAGCCGGTGGACTCGACATCACCAGGCTGAATGTCACCAGCGATCCCTCGGCCGGCCAGTACCAGGTGTTCGCGAAAACCATTCCGGCGACCCGACTCGCGCGCTCTAAGGCGACGGTCATGCCGATCGGCCCGCCCCAGTCCTGGCCTACGACGATGAAGCCTTCGAGGCCCAGGTGATCGACCAGCTTGCCGACGACCTGCGCGTGCTCAGCCGAGGTGTATCCGTAATTCGCGGGACGCTCTGACATTCCAAAGCCGGGATAGTCCATGGCGATGCAGCGAAATTCGTCTTTGAGCTCCTTGATTACCTTCCGATAGAGAAAGCTCCAGGTCGGATTGCCGTGGAACATCACGACTGGAGTCCCCTTGCCTTCATCGACGTAATGGACCCGAGGTCCCGCACCGTCGAACCATCTGGCCTCAAATGGAAAGAGGTTTCTGTCAGGGGAAAAGTCCATCTGCATTCAGGCGCCCCACCTAATGACAGAGTGAGAAGTCAGCCGGCGTCTCAAAGTCTAGAACCAGCCCGGCCCGCCGGCGGCGGGCCAGTGACGCCGGGATCGGTGAAGTAGCGCTGGACGGCCGGTCCGAGCCAGCCGGCAACGACTTCTGACCGAGCACTCGCCAGCGGCTCGAGCTTGATGACGTAGCGCAGCATCGCCACCCCGATGAGCGTGCTCGCGGCGAGGCTGACGCGCAGCTGCGGTTGATCGACCTCGAGGGCCCGGGCCAGGCGACCAAGAACTTCGCGTGTCACAAATTCCCGCAAGAGCGCGGCTGCATCTTCGTTGGAGACGACCGATCGGATGAGTGCCAGAAGGGGGCGGCCGGCCGGCGAGTCCCAGGTCTCCAGGAAGAACTGGACGATCCTCTCGCCCAGCCCGTCAAGCCCAGGAGCCAGAAGCCGCGGCACGAACTCTGCAGGATCGACCGGAAAGTCGACGGCGGCGCGAAAAACTCCCTCCTTGGAGCCGAAATAGTGCAGCACCAGGGCCGGATCAACAGCCGCTTCGGCGGCAATGGCGCGTACCGTCCCGGCTTGGTAGCCCACCCGGGCGAAGTGGGCTCGGGCGGCCGCCAGGATCTTTTCTCCGGTGCCGCCCGCTCCCGGCCGCCGACCCGTTCGAGGCATCTCAGTTACTACGCTGCGACGCGTCTGCGAGTTGAGACGAGCTCGCCTAAACCCATGAGCAAAACGCCACCGAGGAGCCATCCGGAGATGACAAGCAGCGGGCCGGCGAGCCCTTCACCGTCGAAATAGAGCGCGCCGCGCAGGGCGCTGTAGAGCGTGCCGGCCGGCATCCAGGGCGCCAGCGAGCGGTAGAAATCGGGCAGGAGCTGGCTGCCGACCGGTCCACCAGACGTCACCAGATCCAGCAAGACGACCACCAGGGCAGCCAGGCCGAGGCCGGCGGCACCGAGCAGTCGCGCGCTGCCGGACACGACCGTGCCAACGGCTACCGCGGCCAGCATCACGAGGCCGACGGCCGTCCAGAACCCGGAACCGTAGCCACCCGCGATCCAGGCGGCGGTGCCCATCGCAACCGGTCCGGCCAGTACCGCGAACGCCAGCACAACGATCAGACGCGCGCCAAATCCCGCGTCACGCGCGGTGCCAAAAAGTAGGGCTTGAGTCACCAGCGTGGAGATGATGACGGCGACGACGACAAAGAAGAGGACAAGGCCGTGAGAATCGCCGGCGGCGAACGGGTGCACAGTCTCGACCGCGACCGTCGCCCCCTGGGCTTTGAAGATGTTGGTGATTGCCGCCGTTATGACGCTTGTGCTGGCGTCGCCCGCCGCGCCCGCGACGATCAGCCTCGGGCTGGGCCCGTCAAGGACCAGAGCACCGTCGATGCTGCGGGAATCGAGCGCCCTTCTCGCCTCCGCCTCGGAGCCATACGAGGTGAACTGAAAGGCACCTGGCGCATTGGTGCCGAAGGCGGTCGAGATCTGCTGCACTGCCGGAGCCGGCCCGACCAATCCGACCGGGATGTCGTGGGGACGCGGATCACTGATCGCGGTGCCGATGAGCGCCAGCAGAGCGATCAGGAGGACCAGGCCTCCGACCACCGGCGGCAAGAGCAGCCTCACGCCTGAGGGGGCGCCCTCGTGGCCCCTACTTCCGGTGCGATTGAGCGTTCCTTGGTGTTCCATCGCCGTCTCCTCCAGCTAATTCAACCTCCGTGGAATTCTACATGCGTTGAATTGCCGGAGTCAAGCCGGCATATCCGCCGCCAAAGAGTGCTAGCCTTGGCGCCGTCGCCCAACTGGGTCCTGGGGGTATGGCCATGTCTGAGATTCACAAGAACGCGACTATCGATGCGCCCGCGGACAAGGTCTACGAGTTCGTCGACAACCCGGAAAACTTCCCGCAGTACGTGCCGAACGTGGAGCGAGTTGAAGACATCAAGCGAAGCGAAGGCCGTATCGGCGATTCATTCCGCGTCGTCTACAAGGTCATGGGTGTCACATTCGACGAGAAGTTCACGGTGACTGAGCACCAGCCGCCCCACAAGGCAGGGAGTCGTTTCGAGGGTGGCATGAAGGGCACCTTCGACTGGACCTTCGAGCCCCAAGGCCAGCAGACCAAGACCACCGTGGTCGTCCGCTATGAACTGGCAGGTGGCGCGCTGGGCAAGGCAGTAGACGCGCTGGTTCTGGAGCGAACTAATGAAAAGACGATCGAGGGCATGCTCCAGAACATGCGTCGCGTCCTGGCGCGGGAAGGGTCGCGGAAAAGCTAATCGTCACGGCAAACTGAGGAACCGTTCTCGTCCGGCCGGTTCCGGCCAGATCCTTCAGCCCGGCCGGTCCGGGCGCGGCTGCCGCTGTAGCTCGAACATCTCACGGATCTCGCGCACGCTGGTGGCGTCCTCGGGCTTCTTGTCCTCGGTTCGCAAAGAGACTATCCGCGGAAAGCGCAGCGCGAATCCCGGCCGGTCCCCGGTCATGCCGGCAGTGTGACGCGGGCTTGGCGTGATCTCGTCGGCCAGCACCTCCACCACGATCGCCGGCTCCAGCCAAGCGTCGGGGATGAGAAGCGACTTCACTCGCGCCGGCTTCTCGGCGACCTCGAGGCTCGTCAGGCGCTGATGGATACCGCGCCAGCCCTGATCCGAGAGACCGGTGCCTAGCTTGCTGATCGTCACGAACTCGTCCTTCTCGCTGTCGTAGACCCCGGCGAGCAGTGCGCCCGCGCCGAACTCTGCCCGCTTGCCTTTGCCCCCGTAGTAGCCGAGCAGGACGACGTCGATGGTGTCGTTCAGCTGGCCGCTCGTGTTCCGCTTCAGCTTCACCCAGTTGAAGTTGCGGGCGCCCGCCTGGTAGGGGGAGTCGAGCCGCTTGGCGACGACCCCTTCCAGGCCGCGGCTGATGTACTCCAGTAGCTCGCGGGTCAGCACGTCAGCCGAATCTGTCCTCATGAGAGGCGCGGTCAGCAGAGTGTCGGAGTCACTGAGCACCTCCTGCACGATCTCGAAGCGCCGCTCATAGGGCAACGGAGTGAGATCGGATCCGTCGCGAAACATGGCGTCGAAGATGAACGCTCGCATCGGCGCTCTCGTGGCAAACTCCTTGATCCCCTCCTTGCGCCGGCGCGCACTCGTCTCCTGGAAAGGGACGTACTCCTCAGAGGCAGGGTTGTAGGCGATCGCCTCCCCGTCGAGGATGACACTTTCGACCGCCAGGCCGGACGCGGCGGCGACCAGCTCCGGGAACATCTCCGTCATGGACTCCAGGTTTCTCGAGAAGATGCTTACTTCGCCGGCGTCCTTGTGGATCTGGACGCGGAGGCCGTCGTACTTGGGCTGCACACCCACCGTCCCGAGCTTCTTGATCACGGCCTCCGGGTTGGGCAGGCGCTCCGCGAGCTGTGGCCGGAGCGGCTGGCCGGCCCTGACCTTGAGCGCGTCCAGGCCGGTCTCACCAGCCTCCCGGAGCGTCCGCGCGATGAGCCCGAGGTCGGATGTGCGGTTGTAGGCAGCCTCCAGCAATGGACGCAATGAACGGTCACCTTTCGTTGCAAAGGACAGCGCTTCGAGCACGGTTGGATCGCCGATTCCCAGCCGCATCTTGCCCAGCGTGATTCGCACCAGGTGTTTGGCCGAAGTGGCATCCAGGTCGCCAAGCAGGGCAGTGAAAATGTCGAGTTTCTGCAGCTGGCTTCCGGCACCGCCTGCGGCGGCGATCTGGGACAGGCGCCGGTGCACGTCGACGATCGAACGCGACTCGCCGGGCGAGGCAGGCGCCAGACGCATGGCGGTGACGCCGAGGTCGCCGGTTTGGCGGTTCAGCCTGATGACCTCCTCCTTCGGCACGCCGTAGGCGGCCGCGATCGCGGTCATGAGAAGCCTCTCGCCGAGGCCGATTTCAACCGGCTCGAAGAAGGGCGCGAGGCGGCCCTGCGTCAGATAGGTGACCGGGCCGAGCTCGTCCGCCGAGC
>Ga0209577_10001648_pt1 | contig 22036 bp, 18 predicted proteins | sample GraSoiAngelo_109_FD_185874 | JGI IMG/M metagenome (GOLD analysis project Ga0209577, IMG submission 185874) | Grasslands soil microbial communities from the Angelo Coastal Reserve, California, USA - 14_0903_12_20cm (SPAdes) (version 2) | ecosystem: Environmental > Terrestrial > Soil > Grasslands...
CACTCACCCGGCAGCCCGCCCAGTAGCCCAAAGCAAAGAGGGCAGACCCACGTCGATTTCCTTCTTGTTCCACTAACGAACCCAGGATATTGCGTTGATCTTCAGAGAGCTCTCCAGAGGCAAGCTGCGGTACAGGGGGAAGATTGATGCCACGGGTCGGGTTGCGTTGGAGCAGCCCCTTCTCTTCAATGAGAAAATTGGCAAAATTGCTGATGGTTGATTTCACGCGCGCCCGGTGGTTAAGACTCAAGCCTTCCTGCTCTAAGTGTACCAGATACAGCTCGACGGTCACCTGCGTCAACTGCGCTGGCTGAAACTGTCCCTCATTGCCAGGGCGTTGCGCTACCCATGCGATCAGGTGACGCACCGTGCGCAGATAGGCATCCATCGTTCCCTGGGCTTTCCCTGAAAGAAACTGCTCGTACTCGCCTAACAGAGCACGAGCCTCGTAGATGGCATCATCTTCTGAAGATGTCATGACTCATCTCTCCTCGAAAATAATGTTGTTACGAGTTTTGCGGTCTAGCTGTTGCTTTGTCAAGTTAATTTTCGAAAATACTTCTACTATTTCTATGTAACAAAAATATATTCTTTCAAAGTGACTGGTCAAAATGGTGGTGAGCAGCATAGGCCAATCTGCAGATGGCGAATTCGTTCATCGCGTTATCCCATTCGTCCTGGAGCGCATGCTTTGCACTGATGAGGTGATCAATCTTTCGCTGCGAAACGATAAACTGCAGTGGATTGAGACGCATTGATTCAGCCACAAGGGTACCAATGCGATTGTCAATTTCCAGAGCTTGCTGTTCGAGGCTTTGAATCGTTTGCATGATAGGTTCGCAATCTGGTGGTAACATTGTTCTACTCCTTCATGAGTCCTTAGACACGGTCTCGCACCAGTGAGCAAGATACGCATTTAGAATGGGAAGGCTTAAGCCTGGCCTCCCATTCTAAGTGCGTATCTTGCTCACCGGCGCGAGACCCTTCTATCAGGGGATCAATTCGCTGGCCATGCAGCAAGGATTACGGGAGCGAGATCGTAATATGGTTCTCAACCTCGCTGACCCCAGGAGCTGCCCAGGCAGCTTCCTCTGCCGCCTTTTTCTCCGCATAGGAACGCACCGTCCCATGCAGGATGACCTTGCTGCCCTGCACTTCGACTGTAATACGGCTGGCATCGAGCTCTGCGTTGCGGACGAGCGCCTGCTCGATTTTCTGCTTCAGGTCGGTTGGCGAGAGACCAGGCTTGACCCGGATGAGATTGATGACTCCTCTGACACCTGAGAGGCGCTCGACGGCACGTTCTGCCTCTCTCTTCTGGTAGCCATATTCGACTTCGCCCTTGAGCGTCACCCAGCCATGGCTCACCGTCACATCAATTTTGTCAGCCGGAACGCCAGCTTGCCACTGGAGGGCGTTGAGTGCGGCTTTGGCAAGGTCTTCGTCGGTGCGTTCGGCCGAACTGGGCAGGCGCACCTCGATGTCGTTGACAACGGCCTTGACGCCACGCACGCGGTGAGCGGCTTCCTCGGCCGCCATCTTTTTCAGATAGGAATCGACCCAGCCGGTAAGCGTGACGACGCCATCCTTGACAGCGACCCCGACTTCGTTGGGCCGCACGCGTGTATCCCACTTCAATTCTTCCAGGATATCTCGCTGGATTTCTTCATCGGTACGAGTGCTAACCGCCATGTTGCCTGTCTCCTTTCCATGCTTTGCGGTTTTAACGTATGCTCTCTGCCAGGCTTTTGGCCTGACAGCCTGATTATCACAGTGATAGGGAGTGTTCTGGTTTCACCCTACCAAGTATACGTTGCCCCCGCTGCTTTGTCAAGTATTTATATTATCTCATCTACTATTTATATGGAACAAAAATATATTTCCCATCAGAAAGTGCTCGACGCGCCGCAGGGCAATGCCAGAGATTGATTTGATCGGAACTCATTTGAGTTGCGCCATTTGTCAAAAATGTTCATCCCTTGAAACGCTCACAAAGCACTTTCTGATAGAAAATATATTTTTGTTCCATAGCAATAGTAGATGAGATAATATAAATACTTGACAACATAATCCGATACGACATATACTTGGTGCGATGAAAATAGTAAAGTTAAGGTCACTATTTTCCATCAAGGAGGATAACTATGGCCGGTTCCATACGTCTCTTTAAGATTGCAGGAATTGATATCGAAATTAATGTCAGTTGGATCATCGTTCTAGTATTGCTCACCTGGTCACTTGCCACTGGCTGGTTCTCTGCGCTTTACCCGGGCTGGTCTACCGCTACCTATTGGCTGGTCAGCCTGATCTCCGCTCTCCTGTTGTTCGTGTCGGTGCTCTTACATGAACTTGCCCATTCTCTGGTTGCCCGTAGGCGTGGACTCTCTGTGCACAGTATCACCTTGTTCATTTTTGGAGGTGTCTCTAACATAGAGCAGGAGCCAACGAGCCCAGGAATAGAGTTCCAAATGGCCTTTGTCGGCCCTATCGTCAGTTTACTCATTGCTGGCATAGCTTATTTGTTGTCGTTGCCTCTTCGAGGAGTCAACTCCCCCATAACAGCTATCCTGACCTACCTGGCTGTTACAAACGTCTTACTAGGAATATTCAATTTGATCCCAGGTTTCCCACTTGATGGAGGGCGAGTTTTGCGCTCGATCATCTGGAAGGTAACTGGCAGTTTGCAAAAAGCGACGAGAGCAGCTGCTATTATAGGTCAGGTCATTGCCTTCCTTTTCATCCTCTGGGGCATATGGCAATTCTTCGGTGGCAACGTGTTGAATGGCTTCTGGATCGGCTTTATCGGCTGGTTCCTCCTGGTTTCAGCACAGTCAGCCAACTCACAGGTAATGTTGCAATCGGTGTTCCGTGGCGTGACAGTCGGCGAGGTTATGAATCGAGCGCCAATTATGGTGCCAGCCGATATCTCCTTGCAAAAACTGGTGGATGATTACTTTCTGCGCTATGGTATACGCAGCGCTTTAGTCACACAGGACGACCAGCTAGTAGGCCTGATTACGCTCAGCGATATTCGTCATGTTCCACGAGAGCAGTGGGGACAGGTCCCTGTTAGCCGTGTTATGATTCCGCTGAATCGATTGCATGTAGTGTCTCCCCAGCAAAGTTTGAACGATGTGTTGCCCCTCATGGTCAGCCGTGATGTAAACCAGTTGCCGGTAATGCAAGATGGTCGCGTGGTCGGTGTACTGAGCCGCGACGCGATTATGCGCTACCTGGAAATCAAGCGCAGTTTGGGGCTCGAAGACTGGCGCAAAGCAGCATAATACTCTTACAATATTGAGAAGGGTTGATGAAAAAGAAGAGTCCCTAGCAAGTTAAGAAGAGAGCATGAAGTACGAGGAATTCATTGAACAGGTACAAAAGCGCGCTCATCTCGCTTCAAAGAGCGAGGCAGAGCGTGCCACACGGGCTGCACTTGAAACGCTCGCGGAGTGTATATCGAAGGAGGAACGCTTTGACGCGGCTTCTCAACTGCCGAGAGGACTCGCACTGTACCTGAAACAGCCGTTTCTCGGCCCTGGGAAGCAGCCAGCCCCAAGTCATACGAGAAACTTTTCTCTCGACGAGTTCTTTCAACGTATGAGTATACGAGAAGATGTGCCGCTCGCAACCGCCCGTGAACATGCTCATGTTGTGATGAGCGTACTGGTTGATGCTTTGTCGAGGGGTGAATTTGAGGATATTCGCGCGCAGCTACCAACCGAGTACTACTATGAATTCTTTGAAGGGAAGTAGGGGAAAGCATGGCCTTGCTTCCCGGCCGTCCTCTGTTGGACACTTAGAGGCGTGGAAACTGTATAAAACGGGAGGAGAAGAAACATGCCAAAAAGACATCAACAGCGACCAGCCAAAGAGATACATGGTCGCAATAATCCAGAGAAGAGTACGGTTGTTACGACCGGTGAATATAAAAAGAAAGAAACCTATGAAGAGCAAGCACGAGAGCACGAGAACCCTGCCAAATTGCCGCAGAAAGCCAAAGTTCCTCCAAAAAGAGTGATTCCCCCGGAGGTGACGACAAAGAGACAGGACTCGGAGGCCATGATGGAAGAGGGGGAGCGCCGGAGCGGCAGCGACTCGAACGCGAAAAAGCCCCGCAAGGATTCCAGGCTGCATGAGGAACCAGAGAGACAGCCAGAACCTAAGCCTGCTCGGGTAGACGACTTTGTAGAGGATCTGAGGCCGGATAATTTTGCGGGAGCGAACTACAGTCTGCGCTCTGAACCGCAAGATATAGGGCTTCGGGCTAGTGATATCAAGGAACTGCACGAGAAGCTGGCTGATCTGACCCATGACGAACTGCGCGAGATCGTGATCGTGCCACTAGGAGAGCGCCTGGAGCAAGGGGCAAAGTACATCGATCTGATGCACCTGGAGCGAGGTGAGTTCGTTGCTACGGCTGATATGGTTTCTGACGAGGATCACTACTATGTCCCTAAGAAGCACACCGATTATGTGCTCTGGAATCGCCTCAGACAGGAAAGCAACCCGGCACGTCTCGACGAGTCGGAAACAACTCCAGGTGGGTAATACATCCATAGATACTATCTATAAGGAGGATTGGGCAAGTAGAGCGATCTGATCTTCTTCGTTCACCAAGGCGAGTCCTCACCCATCGCTGGGAGGGACTCGCTCTAATAGGAAATACACTCATCGCTATCAAGGGATCAGTTCGCTAGCAATGAGCAGGGATTATGGGGTAAGCGAGATCACAATATGGTTTTCAACCTCGCTGACCCCAGGGGCTGCCCAGGCAGCTTCCTCCGCCGCCTTTTTCTCCGCATAGGAACGGACCGTCCCATAGAGGATGACCTTGCTGCCCTGCACTTCGACCGTGATACGCTTGGCATCTAGCTCCGCATTACGGACGAGCGCCTGCTCGATTTTCTGCTTCAGGTCGGTTGGCGAGAGACCAGGCTTGACCCGGATGAGATTGATGACTCCTCTGACACCTGAGAGGCGCTCGACGGCACGTTCTGCCTCTCTCTTCTGGTAGCCATATTCGACTTCGCCCTTGAGCGTCACCCAGCCATGGCTCACCGTCACATCAATTTTGTCAGCCGGAACGCCAGCTTGCCACTGGAGGGCGTTGAGTGCGGCTTTGGCAAGATCTTCATCGGTGCGTTCAGCCGAACTGGGCAGGCGCACCTCGATGTCGTTGACAACGGCCTTGACGCCACGCACGCGGTGAGCGGCTTCCTCGGCCGCCATCTTTTTCAGATAGGAATCGACCCAGCCGGTGAGCGTGACGATGCCATCCTTGACAGCGACTCCGATTTCGTTGGGCCGCACGCGTGTATCCCACTTCAATTCTTCCAGGATATCTCGCTGGATTTCTTCATCGGTACGAGTGCTAACCGCCATGTTGCCTGTCTCCTTTCCATGTTTTGCGGTTTTGACGTATGCTCAATAGTGACTGTTCACCGCACAAAGTATACGTCGGGGCTGGTGTCATGTCAAGTATTTGTATTATCTCATCCACTATTTATACGGAACAAAAATAAATTTTCTATAGAAAAGATGCTTTATCGCCTTTCCCTTTTCTTTCCCTCACGAAGAGTACGCATACAGCTGCCACGACCAGGCAGGACGCTGCCACCGTGAAGACCAGGCGCTAGCCCAGCTCCGTCTTCATCCATTTACCCGAGTTGAGGTTGCTTTTTCCTGAATCATCAGGAAAAGGAGGGATCAAAAGTCTCTAAGAGAAGCAGTGTTATTCCCAACACATCAAGGCAGCATGCTAAGATAAACAGGATGACTGCATATAGAGGCATAGTACGCTTCCTTTGTGAAGAGCCTGTTAATACGACACGTTACACTACTGCAAGAAGGCTGCCCGTTTGTTCCAACGAGGTCTTCTTGGCTTCATCACCCCAAGTATATGTCGTAACTGATGTGCTGTCAAATATTTGTATTATCTCATCAATTATTTATTTGAAATAAAATTTATTTTCGTATCATAGAAAAAGTAGAAACAATAATATATATTTACTTGACAAAGCAGCTACTACCCCGTATACTTTGTACTATCCTATAAGGAAGAGAAGACCTACAGCCTTTTCAGGCCACTTCCACCATGCTATATAATCTGAGACGATCGAAACCTTCTTCACGCAGAGAGAAACACGCTCAGTCCCGTTCTTCATCCGCAATGGTGAGTGTGGTATTCTAGGTAAGGAACACACGAAGTGATTTCGCAAGGGAAGAGGTATTAAATATGAGCTTGAACAACATTGACACGAGGGATAGAGCAGATATGCCTCTTACAAGAGCAGACATAGAGCAACGCATTCAAATGGTGGGTGGTAGTGATAAGCTAGATGTAAGTGGCCAAAATTTACAGGGAATTGACCTGAGCGTGATCGACCTGAGCGGGGCCAAATTCAGCGGAGCGGACCTGAGCGGGGCCAACCTGAGTGGGACTATTCTAAGCGGAGCGGACCTGAGCGGGGCCAACCTCAATGCAGACCTGAGCGGAGCCAATCTAAGCGGAGCCAATCTAAGCGGAGCCAATCTAAGCGGAGCCGACTTGAGCACGGCCATCCTGTACATGGCTGACCTGAGCGAGGTTAATCTCACCGAGGCCCACCTCAGCGGGGCCGACCTGAGCAAGGCTCGCCTCAACAATGCAGACCTGAGCTACGCAGAACTAAGTGGGGCTCACCTCAGCGGAGCGGACCTGAGTGAGGCCCACTTCATCAATGCCGACCTGAGCGAAGCCGACTTGAGTGGGACCCATATGAGTGGGGCTCACATGAGCAGGGCCCACCTCAACGGGGCTCACCTCAATGGGGCCGACCTGAGTGGGGCCGACCTCATGAATGCTGACCTGAGCGAAGCCGATCTCAGTGGTGCTCGCCTCAGCGAGTCTAACCTGAGTGGGGCCTCCGTGGCTGGAGTGCTCATATCTGCCGAAAGTAAGGAAGATCTCCTACATGCCATCGGAGTACGCTGGAGCACATAGTAAGAAACATCATCGCGCAAAAGGGATACCGGCGCTTTCAATCTACGAATTACGGAAGAACCGCTCACTAATCTGTATAATCTATATTAGCTACTCTGACCAACCTTCACTATGAGATGAGCTTCTCTGTGTCAGCCTTCTACGCAGTATCACCTTCCGCCTTCCTCCAACATAATCTCCGTTTTTTCGTGACTTCTACTCCACACCCGACGCACCTCCTCTGAAACTTCCTGCAAAAAAGGGGTTTGGAATGCTCGCAAAGCCTTTACTTTAGAAAAATTATTTTTGTTCCGTATAAATAGTAGATGAGATAATACAAATACTTGACTTGGCACCCCACACGGCATATACTTTATGCAATGAATACAATCAATGGAGACCTTCAGTGAAGAGAGAAGTGAAGTCGTCAGGCGTTTAGATGGAAGGATGCGTGAGATGGTCCATCATCAAATAGCATCTTTTCAATGGAAAATATATTTTCGTTCCATATAAATAGTTGATGAGGTAATATAAATACTTGACAATGCAATGGATACGACGTATACTTTGATGCGGGAAGAGATGCGCACTAAGAAAGTGGCGCAACTCCCTCATCAGGAGGTCGAAAGCATCGCTCGCTTTTTACTGCAGTCAGGATGGTGAGGGGTGCAAGGAAACGACAGATACGATAGCATACCAGAGACAAGGAGGTACAAATCTATGATTACTCGTTACGATCCTTTCCGCGAGGCACTCAGCCTTCGCCGGGCGATGGATCAATTATTCGAACAGAGCTTTGTGCGACCCAATATGATGTCTGGCGCAGCACCTCAACTGGCACCTATGGACATTTGTGAGACACAGAATGGCTATGAGGTGGATGTTGCGCTTCCAGGGGTGCGACCGGAAGATATTGAACTGACGGTTGATCAAAACACCTTGACGATTCGAGGTCGCTTCAGCCATCAGAACGAGCATCAGGACCAGCCCGAGGGTCAGGCGCAGGCCCAACAACAGGCGCAAGCGGGTCAGACACCGGGCCAGCAACAGGCGCAAGCGAGCCAGACGCAGGGCCAGCAACAGACGCAACAGGACGGTGGACAACAGACACAGCAAGGCAAGACGGAACGCCATCGGCGTGGACACAACTGGCTCTCGCGAGAAATCGTCGCCGGCGCATTTGAACGGGTGGTCACCTTCCCCAGGCCTATCGATACCAACAATGTCCAAACGAAGTTCGAGAATGGGATCCTCACGATTATGCTCCCTGTTAGTGAAGGGAGCCGCCCGAAGCGGATCAGCATTACAGGCGGCCAGAGTCAGCCTCAGCAGGTGCCCGTCGAGACAGGGCAACGACAAGAGGCAGCACAACGACAGGAGACAGGGCAACGACAAGAGGCAGGGCAGCGGCAAGGGTAATAGTGGACCCTTTAGCGGACCCTTAATGAGGAGGTAGAAAATGAATGCCATAACCGGTACGCAGGTTTCACGTAACTACTGGTGGACCATGGGGATACGCGGGCTTCTTGCAGTGCTTTTTGGTCTGGCCGCTCTTGTGTGGCCGCGATTGACACTCCTGGTGCTGGTATACCTCTTCGGCGCATATGCACTGGTGGATGGTGTGGTGGCGGTGATCGTTTCGATACAAGAACGCAAGAATCTTCGGTACTGGTGGGTGCTGCTGTTAGAAGGAATCGCGGGTATTATCGCCGGGGTGATAGCCTTCGTGTGGCCAGGCATTACGGCGTTGGCCCTGCTTTACCTGATTGCAGCGTGGGCGATCGTGACTGGAATTTTGGAGATCGCCACAGCTTTCTCGGGACGTCTGCCTGTTGCGCAGGAGTGGACGCTGGCAGTGGCCGGCATCCTTTCTGTTGTGTTTGGCGTGCTCCTGGCTGTGCTGCCTGGTGTGGGACTCTTGAGTCTGGTGTGGTTGATTGGGATCTATGCCATCGTTTTCGGGTTACTCCTCATCGTCCGTGCCTTCCAGTACAGAACAGCCGGTACCGCTTTAACATAGGAGAGGAGAGGGAGAAAGCAGCGCTCAAATGTTTCATCTTGCCACATCCGAGCTGACGCATTTTCTGACGGCCTACGGCTACTGGGCGGTGCTGATCTTTGTGGCCATAGAGAGTTCGGGCATTCCCTTTCCTGGCGAGACCATGCTGCTCGTCGCAGCCATCTATGCTGGGACGACCCATCGTCTCGCCATTCCGCTGGTCATTGCGGCGGCTGCCCTCGGGGCAATTTTGGGCGATAATATCGGCTACTGGGTAGGACGCGAAGGCGGCTACCGGCTGCTGCGCCGCTATGGCCATTATCTTCACATCGATGAGCGCAGGGTGAAACTGGGGCAGTACCTCTTCCGTAAGCATGGCGGCAAAGTGGTCTTCTTTGGGCGCTTTATCGCCGTTTTGCGTGCCTGGGCTGCGTTCTTGGCCGGGACCAACCGCATGCCATGGGGATCCTTCCTGCTCTACAACGCGCTGGGGGGCATCATCTGGGCCACACTCTACGGGCTGGGGGGGTACTTCCTCGGCGATAATATACATCGGCTGACAGGGCCCATTGGACCCATTACGATCGTGCTCGGCCTGCTCATCACCCTCGCGTCTTTGGTCTTTGTGCGCCGCAACGAGCAACGCCTGGAGGAGGAGGCCGAGCGCGCCTTTCCTGGCCCACTCGATGTGTCTTCACCTATGAGCCAGGGAGGCCAGGGACAAGGAGCATCCTTTCGGCGCGACCCCCGACCCGATTGAGTAGTAGAGGCCGTTTTCTACAAAAAATATATTTCTCTTCGCGAAAAATAATAGATGAAGTAATATAAATACTTGACAAGGCACCGCATGCAACATATACTTGGGGCGATGAAGAAGAGAAGACCTGGTTGTAACAAATCCGAAGGGCGGAGAGCAACTGCCCTTGTGTTCCATCTCCAATTGAGGTTGGAATGACCTGATTGTGGATCCCAAAGCCGATCTGCTGCCGGTCTTGATTCCGACAGGCGTTGAAGCTGAGGATAAAGTGCCTGGGAAATATGTCAGGCACACTAAATAGCTGATGAAAGCGTGGTGTCGTTAAGAAGAGAAAGGGAAGCAGAGATGGATCAAGCTCTTCACAGGGAGGTCGTCTGTCAACGGCAGGATCGGTTGTTGACGACGCTCGAACGGCTGCTCGAACTCCCAACGACCGATGTGAACACCACACTTAATCAGGCAGCGCAATTGGTCGCCGAGGTACTCGCAGCCGAGAAAGTCGACGCCTTCTTACACAACTCTTCAACCGATACTCTCGTGGCCATTGGCACGAATGATACGCCGATGGGAAAGCGCCAACAAGCCGTCGGGATGGATCGGTTGCTCCTGGGTAATGGTGGGCGCCTTGTCGAGGTTTTTCTGACCGGTGTTCCCTATCTTACTGGGCATGCGGACCTGGATTCTGAGGAGTTGGTTGGGGTGAAAGTCGGAATGGGGGTGAAGTCTGAGATCGCGACAGTCTTTGAGGTGGAGGCGCAACATCGGGGTGTTCTCCTGGCCTCCTCCAGCACGCCCGAGTTCTTCTCGGAGCAAGATCTGCACTTCCTGCAAGCCGTGGCCTGCTGGGTTGGGATCGGGGTACACCGTGCGGAGGTAGTCGAGCGCATGAGACAGGAAGCCGTTGAACAGGGCCGACGCATGGCGGCCGAGGAGCTACTCACTGCGGCCGAGGAACTGCTTACAATCATGGCACACGACTTGCGCAACTATCTCACCCCACTCAAAGGTCGCCTCGAACTGCTAGAGCGGCGGGCACGTTGCGAAGGGCGAGAGCAAGATGAGCGTGATGCGACGGCGGCCGCCAACACCCTCAAACTACTCGGACGGGTCATCTCGGACCTCTTGGATGTGGCACGCCTGAACCAGGGTATTTTCACCATCCATCCACAGCCCATCAATATGGTGGATCTCGTGCAGGAGGTGGTTCCTGCCTTTAACGGGCCAGATACTCCGATCCATGTTCACGCTCCCCAGGAGATGGTGCTTTTGGCTGATCCCAATCGCCTCCGGCAGGTCCTGGAGAATCTGCTGGCCAATGCGGTCGAATACGCGCCGAGGCACATCCCCATCAGAGTCCAACTGGACAAAGTGAGAAGGACGGATGGACCATGGATGCTTCTGACCGTGAGCAATGCGGGACCAGGCCTTCCTCCTGAACGGTGTGTCCAGCTCTTACGCCCTTTCGTAGCGGGCGTGACATCGACGGGGCTGGGTTTGGGACTCTACCTGGCAAACAGAATTGCCGCGGCCCACTACGGGACACTTACGGTAGACTCACCGCGAGGCCAGGGAGTGCAGGTTACTCTCGCATTACCTCTGGAAGATGAGGACTTGTTTATAGGACGGAGAAATGCCTGACTCGGCGGGCAACCTCTCCTGGGTAATAGGCCGCTGGCAGCAGTGGCCGCGACGGAAGAGAAAAGGAAGGTGCTATGCAGCAGAACGGACAAGAACAGCAGGACCAAAGGCCGCAGCAACAGGCGACCGAGCAGCCAGAACGGGAAGGCGAGCCGAGTTCCTCTACCGTCTCGGCTCAGCTAGAGCAACGGCTTACCGCAGAGCAGCAGAAGGCGGAAGAGTGCCTGGACTTGCTGCGGCGAACACAAGCGGACTTCGTGAATTATCGACGTCGCATGGGCCAGGAGCAGGCTGAGGGACGCGTCGCAGCCCAGAGCGCGATCCTCTCCCAAATGTTACCGGTGCTCGATGATCTTAGACGAGCGCTGGAAGCCACTCCACCAGAGCTGGCCACGCATCCATGGGTGCAGGGCCTGTACCTGGTTGCGCGAAGACTCACGACGCTGCTCGACCAACTGGGCGTGCGACAGATCGGCACAACCGGAGAGTCGTTTGATCCGCGCTGGCATGAGGCCATCACGAGGGAGGCGCGAGCAGATGTGCCTGAAGGAACGATCCTGCACGTTGCACAACCAGGGTATGCCCTGGGAGAACGTGTCATTCGCCCTGCTCAGGTTAGTGTCGCAAGTACTCCGTCTCACGTGAGTGATGCGCCTGCGCAGCAAGGAAATTCTGAATTCTGACGAGATGGAGTCTCTATGAGGCTTTTCTGAAAGGAAGCGAGAAGCAATGGCAAAAGTATTAGGCATTGACCTGGGAACAACCAATTCGGTGATGGCAGTCATCGAGGGTGGTGAGCCGACCGTTCTGGAGAACAGCGAGGGGTCGCGGCTCACTCCCTCAGTAGTGGCGATTACCAAGAGCGGTGAGCGCCTGGTCGGCCAGGTGGCGAAACGGCAGGCGGTGACCAACCCGGAAAATACGGTTTTTTCTATTAAGCGTCTCATGGGACGCAAGTACGATGACCCCGAAGTCCAACGTACTATAAAGACCGTGCCCTACAAGATCACGCGCGCCCCCAACGGCGACGTCCGCGTGGTACTGGGTGGACGCGAATACAGTCCGCCGGAAATCTCGGCGATGATTCTGCAAAAGATGAAAGTCGATGCGGAAGCCAAACTGGGCGAGCGTATTACCCAGGCCGTGATTACGGTGCCAGCCTACTTTAACGATGCGCAGCGCCAGGCGACCAAAGACGCGGGAACGATTGCAGGACTCGAGGTCTTGCGTATCATCAACGAACCGACAGCTGCCTCGTTGGCCTACGGGCTGGATAAGAAGAGGGATGAGATAATCGCTGTCTATGACCTGGGCGGTGGGACCTTCGATATCTCCATCTTGCAGTTGGGTGAGGGCGTCTTTGAGGTCAAGGCGACCAACGGCGATACGCACCTTGGTGGTGACGACTTTGACCAGCGCATCATAGACTGGCTGGCCGACGAGTTCCGCAAAGACCAGGGAATTGATCTGCGCAAGGATCGCATGGCGCTGCAACGCTTGAAGGAAGCGGCAGAACGAGCCAAGGTCGAATTGTCTTCTTCGCTGCAGACAGAGATCAACCTGCCCTTCATCACGGCTGACGCCAGTGGACCCAAACACCTGGTGATGACCTTGACGCGGGCCAAACTAGAGCAACTGGTCGGCGATCTCATCGAGCGCACGCGCGGCCCGGTCATGAAGGCGCTGGAGGACGCGGGGATCAAGGCATCCGATGTCAATGAGGTCGTCCTGGTGGGTGGACAGACCCGCATGCCAGCAGTGATCGAGTTGGTGCGCAAGATTTTCGGTAAGGAGCCGCACAAGGGGGTGAACCCGGACGAGGTGGTGGCCATCGGCGCGGCCATCCAGGGGGGCGTGCTCAAGGGCGAGGTAAAGGATGTGCTTCTGCTTGACGTAACGCCACTCTCGCTGGGTGTTGAGACCCTCGGTGGCGTGATGACCAAGCTGATCCCGCGCAACACGACTATCCCGGTGCGCAAGTCCGAGATCTTCAGCACAGCGGAAGATAACCAGTCGGCGGTGGAGATTCATGTGTTGCAAGGCGAGCGCGAACTGGCGCGGGACAACAAGAGCCTGGGTCGCTTCCGCCTGGAAGGCATCCCTCCGGCCCCACGAGGCGTCCCACAGATTGAGGTGACCTTCGACATCGACGCCAACGGCATTCTGCATGTGACGGCGCGCGATAAGGCAAGTGGGCGCGAACAAAAGATCACGATTACCTCCACCAGTGGCCTCTCCCAGGAGGAAGTGGATCGCATGGTACGTGAGGCCGAACTGCATGCGCAGGAGGACCGCCAGCGCCGCGAGGAGATCGAGACGCGCAACCGCGCTGATAGCCTGGCCTACCAGGCAGAGCGGACGCTGCAAGATGTCGGTGACAAAATCTCGGCTAGCTTGCGCAGTGAGGTGGAGGAGCGCGTCAAGGCCGTACGCGATGCGCTTGCAAGTAACGATCTCACACGTGTGCGCAGCGCTGCTGATGAACTGGAGCGCACCATGCAGCGCATTGGCCAGGAGGCCTACAGTCAACCTGGAACAGCTGGGGGCGATGGAACATCCGGTGCGGCACCCGGCACGGCACCAGGTGGCGAATCTGGGACCGTCGAGGGAGAGTACCGCGAAGTCTAGGCGACTCACAACGCTCATTCTGGAGGGGCCCTGGGATACGGGGCTCTTTCCAGGGAGACGAGGTGCCTCTGAGGCGTCATGAACAGGATGCGGTCGCCCTGGTCGGAGCAACTTTCTGATGGATGACGCATCTCAGGAAGCGTTCCTTTTTCAGGGAGATTAGACTCATGTCCGTTGACTACAAGGATTATTACAAGATTCTGGGCGTGGACAAGAACGCGAGCCAGAAGGATATCCAAAAAGCGTATCGCAAGCTGGCCCGCAAGTATCACCCGGACGTCAACCCGGATGATAAGTCAGCCGAGGAAAAATTCAAGGATATCAACGAGGCCAATGAAGTACTGTCCGACCCTGAGAAGCGCAAGCGCTATGACGAGCTAGGCGGCTATTACCAGCAATATGGGCGATGGCCCGGCTCCACTGGACCAGCGGGAGCGCCAGGTGGAGACAGTAGAGAAGGAGGCAGGCGCACTCAGTATAGCACCATGAGCGAAGAAGATCTGGAGGACCTCTTTGGAGGAGAATCCCCGTTCTCTGACTTCTTCGAAACCCTCTTCGGCTCAGGCGTTTCGGGCGCACCGAGGGGACGTAGACGAACGACAGGACGCACTCAACGTGAAGCTTATGCTCCGATAGCACAAGATGTCGATGCTGATGTGGATGTGACCCTGGCTGAAGCATACAACGGAGGAACGCGCGTTTTCGAACTCACCGAGCCCGACGGCAGTACACGTCGCTTGGAAGTGAAGATACCTCCGGGCGTGGATGAAGGTTCTCGTATACGCATCGCCGGTCAGGGCATTCAGGGCGCTTCAGGGCGGGGTGATCTCTACCTGCGTGTGCATGTGTTGCCGGATTCACGCTTTACACGGGAAGGAACCACGCTGCGCACACGCGTGGACGTTCCCCTGGCCACGGCCGTACTCGGAGGCGAGGTGCAGGTGCCAACTCCTGATGGACGCCAGCTACTGTTGCGGATTCCACCCGGAACCCAGAACGGCAAGTCGTTCCGACTACGAGGACAGGGTATGCCTGTTCTGGGACAACCAGAGAAGCGAGGTGACCTCTATGCTGAAGTGAATGTGGTGCTTCCGACGCACCTCAATGCTGAACAACGCCGCCTCTTCGAGGCGTTTGCCCGTTCAATTGGCTATACTGACCAGTCGACAAAAGTAGAAGGAAGGAGCAGCCATGGATGAGCATTATGTGACACAAATTGTGCTCCAGCAGTACCGCTCTTTCTCATCGTATAGCGAGCGAGAGACGGCTGCTGCGAGCCATCTGAGTATTGGCGCGATTCGCCATCTACGTGCATTGGGCCTGATCGAGGGGGTAGAAACTGGCGGGGGACTGCGCTATAGCGGGGAAGAGGTCATACGGCTGCGGCGGGTCCGCCGGTTGCAACGCGACCTGGGCGTCAACCTGGCGGGAGTCGAAGTGATCGTACGCTTGCTCAAGCGCATCGAGTCCCTCCAACATGATTTGGAGCAGGAGAGAAGCCAGGCACTCAGGCGGGACGAGACTCCCTAGCGTTCGGAGCAGGCGAGTGCCTGCCACCAGCAGGAAACAGGAGAGGGAAAGAGCAATGAACATAGAGCACTTTACTGAGAAAGCGCGAGAGGCGCTCAGTGATGCAGCACAACTAGCCAGGCAGTACCATCATAATCAAGTCGAGGTCGAGCACCTGCTTGCTGCCCTGCTTGCCCAGGAAGGTGGAGTAGTGCAGCAGGTGATTGCGAGGGTCGGCGGCAATCTGGCAGCAGCAAGGCGCATCCTCGACAACGAACTCGAGCGCATGCCGCATGTCTATGGAGGCAGTGAGCCGGGCATTTCGCCTCGCCTGCGCAAGTTGCTGGAAGATGCCTGGAGCGAGATGAGCACCTTCCATGATGAGTACCTGAGCGTGGAGCACCTGCTGCTGGCCATGTTCAATATCAGGGATGGAGAAGTGCCGCATGTGTTGAGAGAGGCAGGGCTCACGCGTGAGAACGTATTGCAGGCACTGACCTCCATTCGCGGCTCGCAGCGGGTGACCGACGAGAATCCGGAGGGAAAGTACCAGGCATTGGAGAAATATGGGCGCAACCTCACCCAGCTGGCTGCGCAAGGCAAGCTTGACCCGGTGATTGGGCGCGACGAGGAGATTCGTCGCGTCATCCAGGTCTTGAGCCGCCGTACCAAGAATAATCCGGTCTTGATTGGCGAGCCGGGCGTTGGAAAAACCGCCATTGTGGAGGGATTGGCGCAGCGTATCGTGCGTGGTGATGTGCCCAAGACCCTGGCCGGCAAACAGGTCGTCGCGCTTGACTTGAGCGCGCTGGTTGCAGGGGCCAAGTATCGCGGCGAATTCGAAGAACGCCTGAAGGCTGTGCTGAAAGAGGTCACAAGTTCCGAGGGCAACATCATCCTCTTTATCGATGAATTGCATACACTGGTCGGCGCAGGCGCAGCGGAAGGCGCGATGGATGCCTCCAATATGCTCAAACCAATGCTGGCGCGTGGCGAATTGCACTGTATTGGCGCTACTACGCTGGATGAGTACCGCAAGCATATTGAAAAGGATGCCGCCCTGGAGCGGCGCTTCCAGCCGATCATGGTCGAACAGCCCTCGGTTGAAGACACAATCAGCATTTTACGCGGCCTCAAGCAGAGCTACGAGGTCCATCACGGTGTGCGCATTATGGACAGCGCCCTGGTGGCCGCTGCCGTCCTCTCCAACCGCTACATCACCGACCGTTTCCTGCCGGACAAGGCGATCGACCTGGTGGACGAGGCCGCCAGCCGCTTGCGGGTGGAGTTAGATAGTACCCCCACCGAAATTGATGCGCTCGATCGCCGCATCCGCCAGTTGCAGGTGGAACTTGAGGCGCTCAAAAAGGAAACGGATCCAGCGAGCCGGGAACGACGAGCAAAAGTCGAGCAAGAGATTGCGAATCTCTCGGAGCAATTGCGCACCATGAAGCTGGCGCTGGAGCAAGAACGCCAGCCGGTCGAGGAGATTCAACGTCTCAAGCAAGAGCTGCAGCAGGCGCAGCTCGCGCTGGAGAAAGCTGAACGCGAGTATGATTACGAGGAAATGGCACGACTGCGCTATGACACCATTCCTAAGCTGGAGGAGCGTATCCGTGAGATGGAGTCGAAGCTGAGCGGCATCAAGGGTGCGCGCCTGCTCAAAGAAGAGGTCGATGCCGAGGACATCGCGGAGATCGTCTCCAAATGGACACATATCCCTGTCTCGAGACTCATGGAGGGGGAGGTGCAGAAGTTGCTGACGATGGAGGATCGGCTGAGCCAGCGCGTCGTTGGACAAGACCAGGCCGTGCAAGCGGTTTCCGACGCGATTCGCCGCGCGCGCGCCGGTCTGCAGGACCCCAATCGCCCCCTGGCCAGCTTCATGTTCCTGGGGCCAACCGGTGTTGGGAAGACGGAGCTGGCACGCGCATTAGCCGGCTTCCTGTTTGACGATGAGCATGCCCTGATTCGTATCGACATGTCGGAGTACATGGAAAAGCACAGCGTTGCGCGACTCATTGGTGCGCCTCCCGGATATGTCGGCTACGAGGAAGGCGGCCAGCTGACCGAAGCCGTACGACGGCGGCCCTTCAGTGTTGTCCTCTTTGACGAGATTGAAAAAGCCGCGCCGGAAGTCTTCAACGTGTTGTTGCAAGTGCTCGACGATGGACGTCTGACCGATGGTCAAGGTCGCACGGTGGATTTCAAAAATACCGTCATTATCATGACGAGTAATGTTGGATCTCACTGGCTGCACGAATTGGATGGCATGGACGAGGAGGAGGTCCAGCGCCAGGTGCGTCAACGACTACGTGAAGAGGGCTTCCGCCCCGAGTTCATCAACCGCATCGATGAGATCATTGTCTTCCATCAGATCACGCGTGAGCAGATGAAGGACATTGTGGATATCCAGATCAATCGCCTGCGCCCGCGCCTGGAAGAGCGGCACATCACGCTGCAGGTTACTGACGCCGCACGGAACCTGCTGGCAGAGATGGGCTTCGACCCGCAGTTCGGGGCTCGTCCTCTCAAGCGCGTCATCCAGCGGGAGATCGAGAACCGTATCGCCCACGGCATTCTCGATGGCACTATTCGCGAGGGCGATACGGTCGTGGTCGACGCGAAGGACGGCAAGATCGTCCTGTATCCTGTAAGAGCGCAGGCACAGGAAGAAGCCCATGCGTATTGATGAAGGGAGCAGAGAGGAGCACGCGCACCAGAGCGATAAAGTAGAAGACGTACAAAGGAAGAAAGACAATCTACAGAGTTCATCGCGAGAGGGTATCTTCGCTACCCCTGCTCTGAACAGTGCAACAGGGCAAGCCCACCTGGCACCCTGGCGTACTGAACCCGAGATTGGGCAGGAGCGCCAGGAACAACTGAGACGCTGTCTTGCGACGACCCCAGATATCACGCGAGGCATCTATCCCTTCAAGGGAGTGAAATTGAGTCGTGCTGATGTCGAGTGGCTCCTGGCAGCACAAGAGAACGAACGTGGTCTCACAGCGCCCAGCAACGAGCAGCAGAATCGCCAGGGGCTGGACCTGAGGGGTGCGGATCTGCGTTATGTAGATCTGCATGCCCTTCCACTGGCGCGTCTGCGCGGTAGCCTCACCCGCCAGGAATGGGATGAGGCCACTGAAGAACAACGCGCTGCCGCAGCAATTCTGCTGACGGGAGCTGATCTGAGCGAGGCGCACCTGGAAGAGGCTGTGCTCATCGGGGCATACCTGGAAAAAGCGTCTCTGCGCGAAGCGCATCTCGAGAAAGCCGACCTCGCCAGTGCGCACCTGGATCGAGCATTCCTCGCCAGGGCTCGTCTGAAGGAAGCTGACCTCAGTGAAGCTCACCTGAGGAAAGCCGACCTGAGCGAGGCGCTTCTGCAAGGTGCTACCCTCAGAAGAGCCCACCTGGAGCAAGCCTATCTCAATGGAGGGCATTTAGAGAAGGCCGATCTCAGTGGGGCTCGCCTGGAAAAAGTCTACCTGAGCGAGGCGCATCTGACGGGAGCGAATCTCAGCGAAGCCCACCTGGAAGAAGGCTATCTCAGTGGGGCCTCTCTGCAGGATGCCAACCTGAGCGGGGCGCACCTGGAGGGGGCGTACCTCAACGAGGCGCACCTGGAGCGAACGTTTCTCTACAAAGCCCACCTGGAGCGAACGTTTCTCTACAAAGCCCACCTGGAGGGAGCCAGACTCAGCAGAACGCCTATTGAGGAGGCGCGGCTGAGAAAAGCCCTGGAAAGTGGTGAGCAGCATATCGGTCCGTCGCTAGCAGACACACAATGGGGTGATGTCAATCTCGCGGTCGTACAGTGGTCGCAGGTGGACCTGCTTGGTGATGAGTACGAGGCACGCCAGACCTCGCGCGCCGGCAAGAGAAAAAACAGCGAGACCCGGTTGGAGGAGTATGAGGCAGCGGTGCGGGCCAATCGCCAACTCGCCATGGCGCTGCGGGCACAGGGACTCGATGAGGAGGCGGCGCGCTTCGCCTACCGTGCGCAGCTCCTGCAACGCATCGTCCTGCGGCGGCAGCGCAAGTTCGGACAGTATCTCTTCTCATTGTTACTCGATCTTCTGGCAGGATATGGCTATCGACCGGGCAGGAGTCTGATGGCCTATCTCGTCGTCATCTTCGGCTTCATGGGTCTCTATCTGCTCAACGCCCATGGTACCGCGGTCCATCTCACCTGGGATGAAGCACTGGTCTTGAGCGTGAGCAGCTTTCACGGACGTGGCTTCTTACTCCAGAATGTGACACTAGGAGACGCCTTTGTTCGACTGGCTGCCGCAGAGGCGGTACTGGGCCTGCTGATCGAGGTCAGCCTAATTTCGACCTTCACCCAGCGCTTCTTCGGGAAGTGAGGGGATACGTTGGTCAGCAAAAATCCTGGCGAGACGGTAGCCGTGCAGATTTACCGGGGAAGTCAGCAAATGACCGTCAACGTGAAGCTGGGCGAGCTGCAGGCCAGTTAGATGTAGGGGCGACTCTTGTGGTCGCATTGGTAGAGCGTGGCGCTTTCGCCCTCGTTCCCTCTCACCACCGTGAAGCGTGCAAGAAAAGGTGGGATGTAGCTCTATCGAACCATGGACTCCCAATAGAACATGTTCGAATTTCTCCTGAGCTCAGCACGAGATGCAATTTCCAATGAGACCATTGATATTGCAGTGCTGTGATTGTATCATGAAGAACGGCATACATTGATCGTCAAGCGTTTTTCGTGTTCAAAACAACCTTGAGGAGGAAGAGCTTTGCCAAGTCTTGATCAAGCACAACTTCACCAGATGCACATGTATTGGAATGCGGCTAACTACCTGACAATCGGTCAGATTTATCTCCAGGATAACCCCTTGCTGAAAGAACCCTTGCGTCCGGAACATATCAAGCCCCGATTACTTGGACATTGGGGTACGTCACCTGGCCTTAGCTTCATTTATGTCCACCTCAATCGGCTCATCCAGGAGCACGATGTCAACATGATCTATCTTGCGGGGCCAGGACACGGTGGGCCTGCCATTCTTGCGAATGTATACCTCGAAGGGACCTACACGGAGATCTATCCTGAGGTGACGCAAGACCCCGAGGGAATGCGTCGCCTGTTTCGCCAGTTCTCAACACCTGGAGGTATCCCGAGCCATGTTAGCGTTCCCACTCCAGGCTCCATTCACGAAGGAGGCGAACTGGGTTACGTCCTTTCTCATGCCTTTGGTGCAGCCTTCGACAATCCTGATTTAATCGTTGCTGCTGTCATTGGGGATGGTGAAGCAGAGACCGCGCCACTTGAGGGCGCCTGGAAAAGCATTCGCTTTTTGAACCCGGTTCGTGATGGTGCTGTCCTTCCCATTTTGCATCTGAATGGCTACAAGATTTCTGGTCCCACCGTTTTGGGACGTGAGAAGGATGAGACTATCGAGAAACTCATTACTGGTCATGGCTACGATGTCCACTTCGTGGAAGGCGATGATCCGATGGAAATGCACCAGGCTTTCGCCAGAACCTTAGACACCTGCTATGCGAAAATACGCTCCTATCAAGAAGAGGTACGCGCTCATGGCTTCACGCAGCGGCCAAACTGGCCTGCTATCATCTTGCGTACGCCCAAGGGTTGGACAGGACCAAAAGAGGTAGATGGTCTCCCGATCGAAGGCACGTTTCGGGCCCACCAGGTCCCGGTCGCAGAAGTGAAGACGAACCCGGAGCATCTGAAAATACTGGAAGCCTGGATGTACAGTTATCGACCGGAAGAAGTGTTCGACGAATCTGGTCGCTTAGTCCCGGAACTTGCAGCGCTTGCCCCCAAAGGTGACCGGCGTATGGGAGCCAATCCCCACGCCAATGGGGGAAAACTGCTGATAGACCTTGATATTCCTTCGTTTACCGACTATGCGATTGAAGTCACAAAGCCTGCAACGGAGCGCCACGAGTCTACTCGTCAGCTGGGCAAGATGATGAGAGATATGTTTACAAAAAACGCCGAGCAGCGTAATTTCCGTTTCTTCTGTCCTGATGAGACCAATTCGAATCGTCTTGGAAATCTCTTCGATGTCGAGAATCGCACCTGGGTAGAAAAAATCATCCCGATTGACGATCACCTCTCTGCCGATGGGCGTGTGATGGAGGTCCTGAGCGAGCACCTTTGTCATGGCTGGTTAGAAGGTTATTTGCTCACAGGGCGACACGGCTTGTTCGCTACCTACGAGTCATTTGCCATGGTCTCCGCTTCGATGACGGTTCAACATGCGAAGTGGCTGGAGGAAGGGATCAAACTTGCCTGGCGCAAGTCGATTGCATCGCTGAACATCCTCTTGACGTCAACCTGCTGGCGTAACGACCACAATGGTTTTAGCCATCAAGGACCGGGCCTGATCGACGCAGTCCTCTCGAAAAAAGGAAATGTTGCGCGCATCTATTTGCCACCAGATGCGAATTGCCTGCTCTCTGTCGCAGATCACTGCTTCCGCAGCCGGGACTACGTGAACCTGATTGTCATTGATAAGCAGCCACAACTCCAATGGCTCAATATGGAGGAAGCGATTGC
>Ga0209577_10001651_pt1 | contig 22027 bp, 19 predicted proteins | sample GraSoiAngelo_109_FD_185874 | JGI IMG/M metagenome (GOLD analysis project Ga0209577, IMG submission 185874) | Grasslands soil microbial communities from the Angelo Coastal Reserve, California, USA - 14_0903_12_20cm (SPAdes) (version 2) | ecosystem: Environmental > Terrestrial > Soil > Grasslands...
GGTGTGGCGGAAAAAGAAAAAGTGCGCGAATTCCCTCAAGAGGACGCCCGCGGGTGCCGACCTTCCGGTTAGAGGGACGTCACCCGCCGAGGAGGCGCGCGTGGGCGAGGAAACGAAGGCCGCAGAGGACGTCGCACCTGCCGCTGAGGTCGGGCCCGCAGTTGAAGACGTCGACCCAGCAGTTGACGTCGACGTCGACGGAGCGGGCCTCGATCAGCCGGAGGACGAAGCGACCGAGCACGCCCTCCGGCTGATGGACGAGGCGCTGCGCCGGAATGAGGTAGGCCGACGCTGGCTGGTGGCCGGCGACCCCTGACGGGGGGCGGTCAGGGGACCGGGCGCCACACCTCTTGGTGGTGGCAACAGGGACACACGAACAAGTGGGCGCCGCCCATGCGGACGACAGCCACCTCGAGTGGGATCGGGCTCCTGCACTTGCGGCAGGAGATGACCGTCGTCACCACAGCATTCGAAATGCTCGATGCATTTGCAATGCTCAAGGCTTGACCGTCGCTCACGTCGTCGCCCCTTTGATCGCCCAGCCGAGTCCCCCCCCGAGAACCTTGCCCCAGGACGCCTGGGGAGAGCTAGAGGGACAACCCTGTGAATTGCGCGCTCTTGTCCACAGCCCGCCTTGTTACGGGAGGACGAACAGCGGAGTGCCGAGGGGAAGGAGCCGGCGAGCTTGGTGATACCGCTGTTGCTCACGCGGATGCAGCCATGACTCACGGCGTGGCCGATGCTGCCGGGGGCGTCGGTGCCGTGGAGGCCGACATTGCCATCCCCGCCCATGAACGAATAGAGCACGTCGGAGTGGGCCGACGTCGCGTAGGCGAATGGGCCCAGGTAGGGCTGCCAGATGGGCCGCACCAGCTCGGTCAGGTAGAAGGTGCCGAAGGGCGTCGGCGTGCCGCCCGTGCCCACCGCGACCGGCTCCTGCAGCACGATCTGGCCGGCGTTGCCCACCGTGATCTGATGGGCCGCCGTCGACACCCGGATCCAGTAGTTGACCGGGTACGGGTTGAGATCGGACGCATTCACCCACCCGACGGCTCCATTGGGACGCACCGGCAGCAACACCTTGTACCGGTTGCCGTCCTGGCCGGCGACGAGGAACACGCGCTGGAGCCCGTGCTCGGTCTTGTTCCCCATCGTGATGAGCGGTGTGGGCGCCGTGGGCGAGTCGTACACGCCGATCTTCGCCGGGACGACGTCGGCCACGGTGTAGGGCGGACCCGTCAGTTGGATGTTGTTGTCCACGACCGGCCAGAGCTGCGGCCCGCGGGACACCGACTGGGCCATGACCTGGGGCGGCGCCGTCGTGCTGGTCGTCGTCGTGGTTGGGGCGGGCGGATCGGCGAGCGCCCGGTAGAGGGGCAGCTCGGGCGCGGCCTGGCCACAGCCGGCGAGGACTACCAAGAGGAGGGCTGGAAGTGACCAGCGCAGCCGGGCCATGAAACGTGAGTTCGGCACACTAGGTGACTAGCCCTGCCCTGTAGCGACGGGTTACGGATGTTTTACGCGCGCATTGCGGTCTAAAGAGGGGCGAGGTGGGCGCCGACGCTCAGTATCGGCAGGGGGCGCTGGGGGCGTCGCCCTTCCGGGGAGCGAATGACAGACGACACGGTCAAGGCGGACGAGCCCACCCTCCGGTACTCGGAGGAGCCTTTTCGCGCCATCGTGGATTCGGCGGCGGACGCCATCGTGTCGGCCGACGCCACCGGCCGGATCCGCTCGTGGAACGGGGCGGCCGGGCGCATGTTCGGCTACCGCGCCGACGAGGTCATCGGCCGGCCCCTGACCATCCTGATGCCCGAGGGCGTGCGCCAGGCGCACGAGCGCGGCGTGGACCGCTTTCGCTCGACGGGCGAGGGGCGCATCACCGGACGAACGGTCGAGCTGGAGGCCCTGCGGGCCGATGGGTCCACGTTCCCCGTCGAGCTCTCCCTGTCGACGTGGGCCAGCGTCGACGGGCCGTGCTTCACCGGGATCTTGCGTGACGTGACCGAGCGCCGCCGAGCCCAGGACAAGCTGTCCCACCAGGCCCTGCACGACCCGCTGACCGGACTGCCCAACCGCACGCTCGTCCTCGACCGCATCGGCCAGGCCCTGGCCCGGTCGGGCCGCCACGACTGGTCGGTCGCCGTGCTGTTCTTCGACGTCGACCGCTTCAAGGTGGTCAACGACAGCCTCGGTCACGGCGCGGGCGACGCCCTGCTGGTGCTGGTCGTGGAGCGCCTCCAGGGTCTCCTGCGGCCAGGCGACACCATGGCCCGCCTCGGCGGTGACGAGTTCCTCGTGGTCTGCGAGGAGGTCGACGGCATCCAACAGGCCCGCCAGCTCGCCGACCGGTTGTCGCGCGCCTTCGGCGCGCCGTTCGTGCTGGGCGAGCGGGAGATGTTCGCCACCGCCAGTGTCGGCATCGCCCTCGGTCGGGTCCCCGACGCCACGCCCGAGAGCATGCTGCGGGACGCCGACGCCGCCATGTACCGGGCCAAGGAGCGAGGTCGGGCCCGCTACGAGGTCTTCGACGAGGACATGCGCGCCCAGGCGCTGCGGCGCCTCGACACCGAACACGCCATGCCCCGTGCCCTCGAGCGCAACGAGTTCCGCATCCTCTACCAGCCGATCGTCTCGCTCGACACGGGGACGATGACGGGCGTCGAGGCGCTGGTGCGCTGGGAGCACCCCGACCACGGCCTGATCACGCCGGCCGAGTTCGTGCCCATCGCCGAGGACAACGGGCTGATCGTCCCGTTGGGATCGTGGGTCTTGGGTCAGGCGATGGAGCAGGCGGCGTCGTGGCACCGGGAGCACCCGACGAGGCGCGATCTGCACGTCACCGTCAACCTCTCGGGCCGCCAGCTGCAGGACCCCGGCCTGGCGTTCTCGGTGGCCAACGCCCTCGACGCCCTGGAGATGGATCCGGCCGCTCTCACGCTGGAGATCACCGAGAGCGTGCTCATGCACGACCGCGACATCAGCCTGGCGCGGTTGTTGGATCTCAAGTTCCTCGGCGTCCGCCTCGCCATCGACGACTTCGGCACCGGCTACTCGTCGCTCGCCTACCTGCAGCGCTTCCCGCTCGACGTGTTGAAGATCGACAAGGCGTTCGTGGACGGCGTCGCCCACGGCCCCGAGGAGTCGGCCCTGGCCGCCGCCATCATCCGCCTCGGCCACACCCTGCATCTGCGCACGGTGGCCGAAGGCGTCGAGTGCCCCTCCCAGGTCGCCCACCTCCGCCGGCTCGGCTGCGCCGAAGCCCAGGGCTTCCTCTTCGCCCGCCCCCTTCCGGCCGACGAGATCGCCGACTGCCTCGCGCCCGGCTTCTTCTCGGACTTGTCCGGCGCCTAACCCTCGAGACGTCAGGCGGGCATGACCGTGCCGCCGTTGGGGCGGAGGGTCTGGCCGGTCATGTAGCGGCTGGCGTCGGAGGCCAGGAAGAGGACGGCGTTGGCGATGTCGTCGGGGTCGCCGACGGCGCCGAGCACCGATCGGCGGCGCATGCCGGCGTTGACCGCCTCCATCCGTTCGGGTTCGCCGCGCTGGGTCATCGGCGTCACCACGTAGCCGGGGGCCACGCAGTTCACGCGCACGCCGAGGGGGCCGCCCTCTTGGGCGGCCACACGCGTGAGCATGGCGACGCCGGCTTTCGCCATCGAGTAGACGGCGAGGTTGGCTGCCGGGTGGTCGATGGCCGCCGACGCCATGTTGACAATGCTGCCGCTGTGCTGCTCGCCCATGACCCGCAGGGCGGCCTGGACCCCGAAGAACACGCCCTTGAGGTTGACGGCCAGCACCCGGTCGAGGACGCCCTCCTCGATCGACGTGATCGGCCCACCCGCCCCCATGATCCCGGCGATGTTCGCCATCACGTCGACGCGGCCGTAGTGGCTGACGGCCTGGTCGATCAGCGCGTCGACGTCGGCCTTCTTGCTGACGTCGGTGGGCACGACCACGGCTTCGTCGACCATCTTCAGCGTCTTCTCGAGGTTCTCCTCATCGCGGTCGGCGAGCACCAACCGGGCCCCGGCGTCGGACAGGGCGACGGCCGTGGCCCGTCCGATGCCACTGGCGGCGCCGGTGACGACGGCCACCCTGCCGTCGACGCGGAACTGCTCAACGGTCACGCGCGCGTTGGCTCGACGCCGTGGATGGCCTTGGTGACGTTGCGCGTCGCCTGGGCCAGGCGCTCGCCGTGCTCGATGACGTCTTCGCCCCCGAGAACGCCGCGGAAGCCGACGAGGAACAGGCCGAGCTCGACGCGACCGGTGGGACCGAAGACCGGCGCTCCCATGGTGTTCACCCGGTAGCTCATCTCGGGCTCGATGTCGATGAGGAAGTAGTCGTCGCGGCTCAACTCGTCGAGCAAGCGCTCGAGCATCCCGCGCACTGGCTGGTTGCGGCCCTCGTCACCGAGCGACGCCAGGGCCTGGCCGACCTGGAGGCGGGCGTCGGCGTCGAGGTTCACCGAGTACCCACGGCGGCGCACGGCGCCGAGCGCTGCCTGGTAGCGGTCGAGCTGCTCCTCGCTCGCCCACGAGTGCTGGCGCTGCAGCCACCCGTCGATGTCCTCCGGCGACGCCCACGCCATGAAGATGCTGCCGATCGGCGGCACGAGTGGCAGGCGCTGTCCCAGGGAGACCGTCGTGCCGAAGGGGAGAGGCGCCCCGCTGCGGCTGAGGATGACGATCTCCTCGCCGACGACGGTGCTGGCGATGCACTCGAGCGATAGCTCCTCGGCCATCGCCCGCATCTCCTCCCGGGCGAAGTCGACGGCCTGGAACTGGCCCTGGGCGGCGCTCCCGATGGCGACGAGGGAAGGGCCCAACATGTAGGTCATGCGCGTCGGGTGGCGCAACAGGTAGCCGGCGTCGGTGAGCGTCATCAGCAGGGCGTGGCACGTGGCTTTGTTGAGATCGAGACGCCTCGCCAGCTCCGACAGCGTGAACGACTCGTCGGGGTGGGCGGTCAAGAAGTTGAGTACGGCGACGACCCGTTCTGCGCCCGGTGCGGGACGAGGCGTCATGATGCGGCCGCCATCGCCTTGGCCACCTCGGCGCCGATCACCTCTGCGAGGATGCGGTGACCCTCGTCGTTGGGGTGGATGCCGTCGGCCAAGTGCTCGGGTCCGATGAGCTCGGCACCCGAGATGACGACGGCGTCGCGCTCGGCGGCCTCGGCCTCCATGGCCCGCCGCAAGTCACCGAGCGTCGCGCCGAAGCGGTTCGGGGTCATCTCGGCGTCGGGTCGGATGACCGGGCTCACCACGACGACGGGTGTATCGGGATGGCCTTGGCGCACCACGTCGATGAAGGCAGCCACGGCGGCCAGCATCATGTCGACCGAGTGAGGTGTGCGCGTCCAGCAGTTGGTGCCGTGGGTGATCGTGATCACGGCGGCGTCAAGCCCTGCGATCTGCTCCGCCGATGCCACCTCGCCGCGCGCCGCGCCGGCGTAGCCCATGTTGACGACGTCGAGTCGCTGCTGACGGCCGGCGACCGCTGGCCACGCGTACGCGGGGCCCGACGCCGCCCAGCCCTCGGCCACCGAGTCGCCATACGCGATCCAGCGGGGCTGGTCGGCGGGGGCCGTCTCGATCCGGCCGCCGACGCCGCTGAGCGACTTGATCGTGGGCTTCATCCCCTCGGGCAGATACACGATCGCCCGCTCGTCGCCCGGCCAGCCGCCCAGCGCCAGTCGTACGCGGCCCTCGCCGAGCTCGGCCTTCTCCTCGTCGACCAGTTTGCCGCCCCGCCACAGCGAGAACGTGCGCCCGGCGCCGTCGCCCCTGTACCCGAGGTCTTCGGTGGCGGTCGCGTAGGCGACGTCGACGGCGTCGGCCTCACCGACGATCTCCAGCCGCACCCCGACCGGCAGCTGGGCCGTGTGCCACGTGTCCCGCGGAATCCGCGTGTCGGCCGGATCGGCACGCGGATACGGCACCGAAGACGTGCCGGTGAAGGCACAGCCTCTGATGAACGGCGCCGCTTCCATCGCGTCTACAGCTCCATCGGGTACGGAAACTTCACGCCCACTCCGCCGTCGACGATCAGCGTCTGGCCGCTGACGTACGACGAGAGATCCGATGCCAGGAAGAGGATGGCGGCCGCAATGTCGGCGGGGATGGCCACCCGGCGCAGCGGTGTGTTCTCCTCGTTGCGGTGCTTGAGCTCCTCAGGGACGAGTTGGGAGATGCGGGGCGTCCACACCATGCCCGGCGCAACTGCGTTGGCGCGCACGCCCGACGGTCCGAGCTCGACGGCCAGTGACCGCACCCACGACATCAGGCCCGCCTTGGCCGCCCCATAGGCGGCGTGGCGGGGTGCCGAGAAGATGCCGCTGACTGACGCCACGAACACCATGGCGCCGCCACCGTTGTTCGCCATCGACTTGCCGGCAGCCTGGGCGAACAAGAAGGCGTGGCGGAGCACCATGCCGAACGTCCAGTCCCAGTTCTCGTCGTCGGTCTCGAGGGCGTCGATGTAGCGGGCCATCCCGACGATGTCGACGAGGCCGTCGATGCGACCGAGCTGGCGCTCGGCTTCGGCGACCGTCGACTCGACCTCGCCGCGATCGCGGGCGTCGGCCACCCACGGGATGCCGCCGACCTCGTCGGCGACCTCCTTGGCCAGTGCCTCCTGGTTGTCGATGCAGAAGACGCGCGCCCCGGCTTGCGCGAGCGCGTGGGTGGCCTGGCGGCCGATGCCCTGGCCGGCACCGACGACCACGAAGCCGCGGCCGTCGAGACGGAGGAGTCCTGGGTAATCCGGGACCGGTGAGTCGTCCGACGAAGTCACGTCGGTGCGCTCCTACTTCCCGGCGACCGTTGCGTTCACCTTGTGGCCGCGCTTCTCGAGCTCGGGGATGATCTCCTTACCCAGTAGCTCGATGGTGCGCATGACCGACTTGTGGGGCAGGTAGCCGAACTGCACGTAGCACAGCAGCTGGTCGACGCCGATGTCGGCGTAGTGCTGGATCTTCTTCATGCACTCGTCCGGCGTGCCCACGATGATCATGTCCTGCTTGTTGAAGTCCCGGGGGTCGAAGTCGCCCTCGGCGTTCTTCTTGAGGAACGGGAAGTAGGCGTCCTTCTGCTCCTGGCCGAAGTGGGGGAACTCCCACTCGAGGGTGAACTCGGCCAGGTTCTGGTACCACCACCACACCGAGTCCCACACCCGGTGCTCCTCGGCCTGGGCCTCGTCGTCCATGAGGTGCACGAGCGTGTACGCCGCCACCCGGTTGTTGGCCACGCGGGTGATGGGCTCGGGGTTGGCGGCCGCGGCGCGGTACTGGTCGATCTGCTTCTTCATCCGCGAGAGCGGCTGCATGATTGCGAAGGAGAGCAGGCCCATGCCCTGGCGGCCGGCGATCTCGGCCGAGCCGTCGCTGGTGGCGGCCATCCATGGCGCCGGGTGCGGGTCCTGGTACGGCTTCGGGCACACGAGGCGCTTGGGGAAGTCCATGAACTCCGAGTGCCACTCGGCGTACTCGTTCTCCCACATGTGCACGACCGACTTGATGGCGTCCTCGGCCATGGCCCGGCTCTGCTCGCGGTCGACGCCGAACGCCGTCTGCTCCATCGGCGTCGAACGGCCCGTGCCCCACTCGACGCGGCCCTTGGAGAGCACGTCGACGGTGGCGACCTTCTCGGCGACGCGCGCCGGCGGCGTGAAGCCGTGGGGCATGAGGCAGACACCGAAACCGAGACGGATGTTCTCGGTGACCTGGCTCAGGGCGCCGTGCACGACCTCGGGCGCCGAGCAGTGCGAGCGGCCCTCACGGAAGTGGTGCTCGACCAGCCAGATGGTGTTGAAGCCCAGCTTGTCGGCCAGCTGGATCTGCTCGAAGGCTTCGGCGTAGGACTCCTGCTCGGCCCGCCGCTGGTTCTCGGGGAACTCACCGGGCCACGGGCGGGGGACGTCGATCTCGTAGAACAGGTCCAGCTTCAAGGCTTCCGGCCTCCGTATCGAGGATGACGGTGTTCGACTATGCAAACACCTAATTTGAGTATTCGAACGCAGCCTAAAGATGCCCGGACCCGCCGTCAAGCCGAGCCTTAACGCGAGCGAGCCCCCCGGGAGGCACCCGAGGGGCTCGTCGATCAGGTCGGAGCTCAGGAACCGACGGCCGAGCCGACGCTGCTGAACTTGGTCGAGGCGCTGTTGCCCAGGAAGGCGATCGCCACGATGCAGATGACGGCGATCAGGGCCACGAGGAGGGCGTACTCGACGAGGCTGGCGCCCCGCTCGTCGCTCCCCAGCCGGGCGCGCAGGTGGGTTCGGAAGTACTCCCAGGTTTCGATGAGGGCCATGAGTAGTGAAACGTCCTTGATCCGGTGGGCGGTCATCGAGGATTTCGACCGGGAAGCGCAGGTAGTGAAGACAAAATTTCCGTAGAGGTCAGATAACTACGTTGGAAATGGCCCGTTCGAGGGATGGATGTCGACGTCCGGCGCTCCGAAGATCAGTGCGACCCGTCATGTTCTGTCAGCTCAAGTGATCGAGCCGCAGGCTCTCGACGACACCCGCGTCGAGCCGGCGGCGGAGCCTGCGCCCGAACCGACGCTCGATCTCGCCGGAGTCGTCGTCCGGCTGGCCGACGAACTGGCCGACGAGCGGCGGCTGCGTGCCGTCGCCGAGGACGGCCGGCATGACGCCGACGCCCGGGTGCACGCGGCCGAGGCAGAAGCCGCCCGCCTGCGCGTCGAGGTGACGGCCTCCCAGGCGCGCATCGCCGAGCTCGAGGGGGACCGTGACGACGTCATCCGCCGGGCGGAGGCGCTCCTGATGGCCGTGCGGGAGCGGGCCGACCAGCGACTGGCCTCCGAGCTCGAGGCTGCGCGCCACCACTGGAGTGAGCTGCTGGTCGAGGAGCGGCGGCGGGGCGACGCCCTCGAGGGCGAGCGGGCGGCGTTGGTCAAGCGCGTCCATGACGCGTGGATGGCGGCGGCCGTGCTGCGACGGGCGCGGCCGTTGAAGCCACGATCGTCGACGCCGACGACGGTGGCGGCGGCCGAGGAGGAAGTGCTCGAAGCCTTGGAGGAGGACGAGACCGATCCGGCGTTCGCCGCCGAGTCGCCGGATTTGGCCGACGAGATCGAGCAGCTGCGTCAGCGTCTGCGGTCCCGCTCGCACAGGCCGGCGGACATCTCGACGGTGGAGGACAGCGTCGAAGACCTGCGAACGGCGCGTCTGGCCCGGGATTCGGACACGGGCGGCCGCCGCAAGAAGTAGGAGGGCCCCCGGGTAGACATACGCCGATGGCGCGGCGGGGCGGGCGCAGGTGGTGGGACTTCTGGCTGATTCAGGCCGTCATCTGTTATGCGCTGTACAACGCATTCGAATGGGTGCGGTCCCAGATCGAGGGCTCGCGGGTGGACGCGATCATCCACGCCCGCAACGTCATCTCCGCCGAGCGCTGGCTGCACATCTTCCACGAGGCGCGCGTCGAGCACTGGATCGTGCCGTGCGCGCCGGCGTGCAACGCGGCGACCGTCTCTGACCTCGAGCGCAGCGCCATCAGATTCTGGAACGTCTACTACGGCCTGATGCACTTCGTGGTGCCGGCGCTGGTGCTGATCTACCTGTATCACTGGCACTTCCAGCGCTATCGGCTGTGGCGCAACACGGCAGGGTTCATGCTCGCGATCTCGCTGTTGGGCTTCTGGCTGTACCCGGTGCTACCGCCGCGGCTCCTGCTTGCGCACTTCGGCTTCTTCGACGCGTCGCACTTCGGCGGCATCGGTCCTATAGGGAAGGCCGAGGCCGGGCCGATGTCCAACGCCTACGCGGCGATGCCCAGCCTGCATATCGGCTGGTCGACGTGGTGCGCGTGCGCGGCCGTGCCGGTGGTCCGCAACCGGGTGATGAAGGTGCTGTTGATCCTCCACCCGATCGTGACGTTCTTCGCCGTCGTCGTCACCGCCAACCACTACATCCTGGACGGCGTCGGCGGCCTGGTGACGCTCGGGCTCGGTTATCTCGTGGCCCGGGCCGTCACAGCGCCACCCGCCGACGTCGTTTCCAAATCGGTACGCGCGGCATCGGATAGTTCGTCCGATCCGACGACCACGGTGCCTCTGGCGCCAGAATCAAGCGGGCGAGGGGCACCAACACGTCGTCGTAGTTGACGCGCCAGCCTGCGAAATCCCGCCACGCCTGATCCCGGTCGGCCCGCAGTGGAAGGCCGTCGGCCGAGAGCTGGTCGTAGACCGCGTCGTACTCCTCTCGCGTGACACTGATCGGGTCGTCGGGGGCGGGGTTGGCGTTGTACGGGATGCCGAATGTCTTGGCAATGCGGCGCAGGCAGAGGTATCCGGCCCGGATGCAGAGCTCGGCCCGTGACTCTCGTGGCTGGTCGAGGGTGGAGGCTGCGAACGAGGCCGAGTCGAGCACGGCGCCCGCAGACGTCAGCCAGCTGCGGTGAGGCAGCGGCGAGCGGAAGTTGACGAGGGCGGGAAAGGAGGTATGCGTCTCCTCGACGTCAGCGAACCACTGCTCCCACAAGCCGAACTGGGGGCCGAGTTGGTCGAGGCCGTGGATGATGTAGAAGCGACGGAGCATCTGCTGCACCGACGGCGGATTGCCGGCACGGGTCTCGAGCAGCGTGACCAGCTGCTCGCGGCGCGAGAACGCCGCGTACAACGACGGCAGGTACGAGATGAGCAGGGCGACCAAGCCGAGGCCGAGGGCGGCCTCGGTGTAAGCCAGAACCGTCTGAGGTATGGCCGGTGGCGCCTTGAAGCCGAAGGTGAACAGCGACCCACCCTCGGTGAAAGCGCCGCGCAGGTTGACGTCGCCGATGGCCCAGTACATCGCCGTGTACCCGAACAGGACGAGCAGGAGCCACACGAACGGCAGGGTGAGCAGGCCAACGGGGCCTAGAAACGCCATGATTCGGTCCTGGGTCTCGAACGAGCGCGCTCGGCGTGCGAAGAGGACGAAGATCGCCCGCCAGCTGATGAAGACGAACCGCGTCAGGGTGGCGGACTCGGCGCGGGGGAGAACGACCGTGACCAGGGCGGAAAAGAGCACCCAGAGAACGAGGGCGACGCCCGCGATGAAGGCGAGCGCGTGCAGGGCGATCATCGCCCCATCCTTACCTGGACACAGTCGCTTTGTGCAGGCGTTATCGTTCGCTCGTGAAAGAGCTCGTCTACCACCGCCAGCTGCTCCCGGCGCTCGAGCGGAACGCCTCGAGGGTCGGCTTCCACGACGGCGACTATCACGGCACCTGGGACCAGCACGGTGACCGAGTGCTGCGTCTGGCCAACGCTCTGGACACCGAGCTCGGTGTCGAGCAGGGCGACCGGGTCGCCATCCTCGCCCTCAACGGCCACCAGTACCTCGAGCTCTACCACGCGTGCTACCTGGGCGCGGGCGTCGTCAATCCGCTGAACCTCCGTCTGGCGGCCAAGGAGCTGGCGTTCATCCTCAACGACTCGGGCACCGAGGTCGTCTTCACGGACTTCTTGTTCTCCGGGCTGTTGGAGCAGGCCCGGCCCGAGCTCGAGCACCTGCGCACCGTCGTGCTCATCGGCGAGGGCGACGTACCCCACGACGTGAAGTACGAGGACCTGATCAGCGCGGGGAAGCCGTCGCTGCCCGAGGAGCCCGAGGAGAGCGACCCCGTCGTCCTCATGTACACCGGCGGCACCACCGGCCTGCCCAAGGGCGTGCTGCTGAGCCAGCGGGCCGAAATGCTGAACCTGTACCACGTGGCCGTCGCCGTCGGACTGGGCGAAGACCGCGTGTACCTGCACCAGACGCCGATGTTCCACGCCGCGTCGATGGCAGCCGTGTTGGGTGTGCCGGCGCTGGGTGGACAGTCGGTGTTCATCCCCCTGTTCGAGCCGGGCCAGGTCATCGACCTCATCGATCAGTACAAGGTGAACCAGACGGTCATGGTGCCGACGATGATCGCCATGGTCCTCCAGCACCCCGACTGCAAGCCCGAGCGCCTGAAGTCGCTCGAGTACCTGACCTACGGCGCGTCGCCGATGCCGGGCGCGCTGCTGAAGAGGCTCATGGAGATGTTCCCGGATCTCAACATCACCCAGGGTTACGGGATGACCGAGTGCTCGTCGGTGCTGACGTTCCTAACCGAGGAGGACCACCGCAAGGGCGGCGAGCCGTTGAGCTCAGCGGGCCGGGCCATGATCGGCGTCTCGATCAGCATCCAGGACGACGAGGGCAAGATCCTGCCGCCGGGCGAGAGCGGCGAGGTGTGCGCCCGGGCCGGCAACTTCATGGACGAGTACTGGAAGCGGCCCAAGGAGACCGAGGAGGCGTTCCGCGGCGGGTGGTACCACACCGGCGACATGGGCAAGCTCGACAAGGAGGGCTACCTGTACCTCGTCGACCGGGTGAAGGACATGATCGTCACCGGCGGCGAGAACGTGTACTCGGTCGAGGTCGAGAACGCCATCGCCAGCCATCCCGCAGTCGGCCAGGTCGCCGTCATCGGCATCCCGAACGAGAAGTGGGGCGAACAGGTCCACGCCATCGTGGTCCTGAAGGAAGGGCAGACGGCGACCGAAGAGGACATCGTCAACCACGCCCGCGAGGCGATCGCCGGCTACAAGCTTCCCAAGTCGGTTGAGTTCCGAGACGAGCCGATCCCGTTGTCGGGCGCCATGAAGCCCCTGAAGCGCGAGCTGCGCAAGCCCTACTGGGAAGGCCAGGAGCGGGCGGTCAACTAGACGTCGGCCAGTTCGACGTCGACACCGAACTCGGCAGACTCTTCGCTCACCAGTTCGGCGATGTGGCCGGCTTCTCTGACGTCGGCTTCGGCGGCGCGCAGGGCGGCGAGGCGTTCGCTCGTGTCCCGCACGGTCACTCTCGCGACCTCGGCGCGGAGGGATGCTTTGGCCTCGGTCTTGGCCCGGCGGACCTCGGCCGTGACATCGGCGGCGACGTCGAGGACGAGTGCGGCATCGCGGGCCCCGGCCGCGATGCGGACCTCCTCACCTGTCGGCCAGGCGGCGGTGTGCACCGAGCCGTCCTGCCACCACGACCAGACCTCGTCGGTGACGTAGGGCAGGATCGGGGCGAACAGGCGGAGGAACGTCGACAGGGCGACCGTGAGCGCCCGGTTTGCCGACGCCGCGCCCTCCTCGCCCTGGGTGCCGTAGGCCCGGCCCTTCACCAGCTCGAGGTAGTCGTCGCAGAACGACCAGAAGAAGGCCTCGGTGCGGTCGAGGGCGGAGGCGTAGTCGTAGTCGTCGAAGGCGGCGGTGGCCTGGTCGACGAGATCGGCCAGCTTGGCGAGCATGGCGTTGTCGAGGGGCGCGGTGATCTCGCCTTCGGGTCCGAGTCGTGAGAGCACGAACTTGGACGCGTTGAGGATCTTGATGGCCAGACGGCGGCCAATCTTGAACTGGTTGCGGTCGATGTCCAGGTCGCGCCCGGGGCGGGCGCCGCACGCCCAGTAGCGGACGGCGTCGGCGCCGTGCGTTGCGATGAGGTTGATCGCGTCGTCGGGCGCGTTGCCCGCCGACTTGGAGAGCTTCTTGCGGTCGGGATCGCGCACGAACCCGGAGATGGCGACGTGGCTGAAGGGCAGGTCGTGGAACTCGAGCTCGGCGCGGACGACTGTGTAGAAGAGCCAGGTGCGGATGATCTCGTGGGCCTGCGGTCGCAGGTCCATGGGGAACGTGCGCTCGAACAGGTCGGGGTCGCGTTCCCAGCCCGAGACGAACTCCGGACTCATCGACGAGGAGGCCCACGTGTCCATGACGTCGGGGTCGCCGATGAAGCCGCCGGGCTGACCGCGCCGGTCCTCGGTGTAGCCGTCGGGGACGTCGGTGGACGGGTCGACGGGCAGGCGCTCGTCAGCCGCGGCGATCGGCGCGTTCCAGTCGACCTCCCCCTCTTCGTCGAGGGGATACCAGACCGGGAAGGGCACGCCGAAGAAGCGCTGGCGGGTGATGTTCCAGTCGCCGGTCAGGCCCTCGACCCAGTTCTGGTAGCGGATCTTCATGAAGTCGGGGTGCCAGCGCAGCGCTTCGCCCCGCTGCAGGAGGATGTCCTTGGGCGGGAAGCGGATGAACCACTGCCGGTTGGTGACGATCTCGAGGGGCCGGGTGCCGTTCTCCCAGAACTTCACGGGGTGGGTGATGGCGCGGGGCTCGCCCACGAGGTCGCCCGAGCCGTCGAGGAGCTCGACGATGCGCTTCTGGGCCTGGGCCGACGTCTTGCCGACGAGCTCGGCGTAGGCCTCGCGTGCCCCGCCGGGGTCGGTCGACTGCCACTCCAGCTCGCCCCACTCGACGGGGCGGAGGCGCCCGTCGTGGCCCATGACGTTGCGCACCGGGAGGCCGAGCTCCCGCCACCACACCACGTCGGTCGTGTCGCCGAAGGTGCAGATCATGGCGATGCCGCTGCCCTTCTCGGGGTCGGCCAGCTCGTGGGCGAGCACTGGCACCTTCACGCCGAACAGCGGCGTGGTGACCTCGGTGCCGAACAGGGGCTGATAGCGCTTGTCCTCGGGGTGAGCGACGAGGGCGACGCACGCGGGCACGAGCTCAGGTCGGGTGGTCTCGATCTGGACGTCGCCGCCGTCGGGCTTGTGGAAGCGGAGACGGTGGTAGGCCCCGGGGATCTCGCGGTCCTCGAGCTCGGCCTGGGCGATGGCCGAGCGGAAGTCGACGTCCCAGAGGGTGGGCGCCTCGACCCGGTACACCTGGTCGCGCTTCAGCAGCCGCAGGAAGGCCAGTTGGGAGATGCGGGTGACGTCGGGGCCGATCGTCCGGTACAGGTACGACCAGTCGACCGAGAGGCTGATCCGCGTCCAGAGCTCGCGGTACTCCTTCTCCAGCTCGACCGTGAGCGCCGCGCACAGCTCGATGAAGTTGGGCCGGGAGACGGGGATCGGCTTCTTGGGCGGCTTGTCAGGAGGCCGGAAGTCGGGGTCGTAGTGGAGCGTCGTGTCGACGTAGACGCCGTAGTGGATCTGGGCCCGGCGCTCGACGTTGAGCCCGTTGTCGTCCCAGCCCATCGGGTAGAAGACGGCCTTCCCGCGCATGCGCCGATAGCGGGCGATGGTGTCGGTGTGGGTGTAGGAGCAGACGTGGCCGATGTGCAGGCGCCCGCTGACCGTCGGGGGCGGGGTGTCGATCGAGTAGACGTCGGCGCGCGCCTTGGAGCGGTCGAACCGGTAGGTGCCGTCGGCTTCCCACCGCTCGATCCACTTGTCCTCGAGCCCGTCGAGGCTCGGCTTCTCGGGAACTTGGGGGCCCATGTCCGGCCGTTACGGTAATGAACGTGCTGCGCCTGCACGACACAGCCGAGGGGCGGGTCGTCGACGTCGTCCCGCGCGAACCGGGCAAGTTCTCCATGTATGTCTGCGGACTGACGGTCTATGACCTCCCCCACATCGGCCACGGGCGCATGGCGCTCGTCTTCGACGTCCTCCGCCGCTACCTCGAGTGGAGCGGACTGGACGTCAAGTTCGTGTCGAACATCACCGACATCGAGGACCGCATCATCGCCCGGGCCAACGAGCGCGGCATCCCGACCGAGGAGCTCACCGAGGCGTACGAGAAGGCGTGGTACGAGGCGAGTGACGGACTCGGCATCAAACGACCGGACGCCGATCCTCACGCCACCGCCTACGTCGACAAGATGGTCGACTTCATCGCCGAGCTGATTATGCGGGGCCATGCCTACGAGACCTCAGACGGCGTCTACTTCTCGGTCGAGACGTTGCCGGGCTACGGCCTTCTGGCCCGCCAATCCCTCGAATCGCTGCGGGCCGGTGCCAGCGAACGACTCGACGAGCCCGAAGACAAGCGTGGGCCGTTCGACTTCGCTCTCTGGAAGAAGGCCAAGCCAGGCGAGCCGACCTGGCCCTCGCCGTGGGGCGACGGGCGGCCGGGCTGGCACATCGAGTGCACGGTCATGTCGCTCGCGCTCCTTGGCGACGACTTCGACCTGCACGGCGGCGGCCAGGACCTCGCCTTCCCCCACCACGAGAACGAGCGGGCGCAGGCGCTGGGTGCTGGTCATCGCTTCGCTCGCCGTTGGGTCCACAACGGCTTCGTCGAGGTCAGCGGCGAGAAGATGTCGAAGTCGGTCGGGAACTTCAAGACTCTTCCCGACCTCCTCGAGCGCACCGACGGCCGCGCTTACCGCCTCCTGGTCCTCCAGTCCCATTACCGCTCGCCGCTCGAGGTCACCCCCAACTCGATTGCCCGCGCCGAACGCAGTCTGGCCGGGCTCGACGCCTTCGCCCGCCGCACGGCAGACCTTTCGGAGACGGATCCCGATCCGGGGGTGCTCGAGCTATTCCGCGAGCACATGGACAACGACCTCCAGACGCCCGCGGCGACGGCGCTCCTCTTTGACACAGTGACGCGGGCGAATGCGGCGCTCGACAACGGCGATACGGAGCGTGTCGCGCCGCTCGCCGCGGCCGTGCGCGCGATTTCCGCTGCCATGGGCCTGGAATTGCGCGCTGGAGATGACGAGGTCGACGCGGCGACGGCTGACCTCGTCCGTCAGCGGGACGAGGCGAGGGCCTCCAAGGATTTCGCGGTGGCTGACCGCGTCAGGGACGAGCTTGTCGCCGCCGGCTGGGTCGTGGAAGACACGCCGGCGGGCACACAGGTGCGCCGGGCCTGACCTCAGGCTTCGGTCGTGGCCTGCGTGCGGCGCCAGCCGACGAAGCCGGCCGCGGCGAGGATCACCAGCGCGACGAGCAGCCCGAACCACAAGCCGGCGCTGGAGCTGCCGGCGTTCTTGGGCCTGATGAACTGGTCGCCCAGTACCTGCGGCGCGCCGTATCCGGTCTGGCCGACGACGTGGCCGGCGGCATAGGAGGCCCCGGCGATGACGGTCAGGGCAATTCCCACAGTCAGTGCCCCGACGACGCAAATGCGCATCCAGCGCAAAACTCAACCCTCCGACGGTTGGTATTTGAAGCTGAAGCCACTGTACGGACCGCCTGTCAATCAGGCAAGGGCCGCCGACGCAATAGCGCCCACACCACGCCGCCGATCACGATGACGTCGGCGCCCATGGCCAATGTCGCCGGCCAGTACCAGACGGGCCCGCGACCGGCAGGCAACCGGAGTAGCCCGGTCGCGGTCGAGCTCGTGCCGGCTGTTCCGCGCAGCCAGCCGGGCGCCGACGGGCGCGTCCACGTCGCCTTTCCGGACGGCGAAACCCACGAGAGGGGGGCCACGACGGTGTCGGCCGGCACGCGGCGACCGTTGTCGGCGACGACGGGCCCTCGCCAGTCGCGCACGCGGTACAGATCCAACGAAGGCGTCGAGAGCGTCCGCTGCATGCCGGGGTCTTGGTCCATGGCCGTGTAGTCGCGCCAATCGACTTCGTGCAGCAGCACCACCCATCGGATGCCGAGGGCGCGGAGCGACCCGCTGGCCCGATCGAGGTGATCGAGGAGGGGCGGCACGTGGTCCTCGCGCGGGTCCCCCTGCTCGCGCGCCTTTGGCGAATCCGCGAACTCCGGGTTCGACGAGGCCAGGACGTCGCCCCCGAAGTAGTCGGGCACGGGGTTCAACACTCGGTGGTTGTCGGCGAAGTGCAGGTTGAGGTACTCGTGCCATGGCAAGGCGAGCAACGGCCCCGGCGCCCGCTCGATTTGCGCGTGTGCCGCCGCCCAGCCAGTGGGGAACGTCGCCGGCTCGAGGGCGCCGTTGGCGCCCCACAGCCCCGGGGCGGCGAGCACCACACCCGCGACCGCGGGCAGCACCTCGATCGTGGGCTGCAACGAGGCGGTGGCCTGTGACGCCAGCCGCGCCGCGCCGAGCGCTGCTGCCGGCGCCAGCCACGCGAGGAACAGGCCGAGCAGGCGCTGGCTGTCCCGGAGGGCGCCGCCTACGCCCGTAGTGGTCAAGTCGGCGAACAGCGAGCGCAGCCCCGGCATGCCGCTGACCAGGGCAAACGTCACGCCGACGGCGGCGGCGCCGGCCGCTCGCGCCCGCCACGGGGCAGGAAGACGCCGGGCCCCGACGATCGCCAGCCCCAGCAGAGCGGCGCCCAACAGCGCCCCACCGGCCCCCTCGGCGCCGAGCTGGCTGGGACCACGCCAGAACCCGCCACCCGCGAACACACGCAGGACTCCGAACGGAACCGAGGCCCGGGTGGCGTAGTGGCGGGGATTGGACAGCGGGCCTGCGGCGCCCAAAGTGAAGATGCCGGGGATCAACCACGGCAGCTGGGCCACCAGGAAGACGGCGGCCACTCGCAAGGCGCGTCCGCCGCGGTCGGCGACGAGGCCACACGCCACGAGCACGAGCCCGAACATCCCGCCGGTGACACCCGTGGCGCCGATGGCCACCGACCACAGCCACGTGCGCCGAAGGTCGTCGCCGGGGCGGAGCAGGACCGGGAGCGCCCACGGCAACACGGCGAGGGCGGCGACCACTCCCCAATGGCCCACCGCGACCCGCGTCAGTGTGAACGGGTTACCCGCATAGAGCAGCCCGGCGCCGAGGCGAGCGGCGACGCCGGCGTCAGGGAGCAGGCGCCACACGCCGGCGAAGGCGATGGCAAGCGCGCCACCGAGCAGAAGCTTCCCGGCGAGCGGTCCACCGATCAGCGTCGACGCCCAGGCCAGCGCGGCACCAAGCGGGACGCGTCGGGACAACTCCGGACCGAGAGCCCACACGCCGCGAGGCACCGGAATCGTCGGCGTGAAGACGAGGTCGAGGTTGAGCAGCGACCCCGGCGCCAGCGCAGGACCGAGCACGAGCCCGGCGAGGGCACCCCCCGCGAGCCATGGCGCCGCCCGCAGCCGCGCCGATCGCCCCATCCGTCGAGAGAACTCGCCGACCGTCGCGCCGTCAAGCAATGAGAGCGGACCAGACGGATCAGCCCGTTCGGGCCGTACCACTAATTAGTTCTTTCTCACCGAGCGATATGTCGCCACCATGTTGTGTAATCAACGAAGCGCGATCGCTGACATGGAGGCGAATTAAGGGACGTCCGATTACCGGTATTTCGGTACTTGTGGCGTCAACTACCTCAAATCGGCAGATCGCGCGGGCCCGAGGAGAGTCGTGCCGCCGAGTGCGCTGAGCGTTGTGGTCCCCGCCTACAACGAGGCGCGCCGGCTCACATTGTCCTTGCCTCCACTGCTCGATGTGGTCAGCGACGCCGACGCCGAGCTCATCGTGGTCGACGACGGCAGTGACGACGGCACGGCCGAGGTGGCAGCCGGCCTTCTGGCCGGTGTGCCCGGGGCCAAGGTCGTGCGTCTTGCCCTCAACAGCGGCAAGGGGGCCGCCGTGCGAACCGGCGTCAACCATGCGCGCGGTCGGTCGATCGTCTTCATGGACGCCGACCTGGCGACGGACCTGCACGACCTCCCGGCCCTGCTCGACGCCTTGGAGACGGCCGACGTGGCCATCGGGTCGCGGGTCGTCGAGGGTGCGACCGTCGACGGTGCCTCGAGCGCGCGTGCCCGCATGGGCCGTACGTTCAACAGGGTCGCACGCGCCGTGACCGGTCTGGACCTCGGCGACACCCAGTGCGGCTTCAAGGCGTTCCGGGCGCCGGTGGCCCAGCTGCTCTTCCACCTGGGCGTTGTCGACGGCTTCGCCTTCGACGTCGAGATTCTGGCCTTGGCCCGGCGCATGGGCTATCGGGTCGCCGAGGTGCCCGTGCACTGGCACGCCGTCGAGGACAGCAGCGTCGACGTGCTGCGCGACCCGGGGCGCATGGTCCGCGACGTCCTCTTGACGCAGGCCCGTTGGCGCCGGACCCGCATCCTCACCGTGCTGCGCGCCCTCGAAGGCGATGGCGTCGTCGAGGTGCTGCGCGCCAACATGCGCGCGTCGGACAACGTCGTGCCTTGGAGCGAGGGAGCGCTCGCCCTACTGCCGTGCAGCGAGGTCCGGGTGGCCTCGTCGATCGTCGACCGTCTCCGCCGCCGCCAGCCCGAGCTCCACGTCACCGCCACGGCGGTGCCGGCGACCGCACTGCTCGAACCGTACGGCGACGAGCTCCGCCAGGCACTGACCGCGTAGCAGGAGCTCCTCGTGTCCAATCGAAGCGAGCTCCTTCGCCTCTTCCTCGCCGAGCAGCGCGACCCGGAGCCGTTCTACCGGCGGCTGGCCGCCGACGCAGTGGCCCGCCTCCCCTTCGACCTTGCGGGCGCGACCGTGCTCGACCTGGGTTGCGGTCCTGGGCACTACACGCGTGCGCTGCGTGGCGCGGGCGCCGTTGTCATCCCCATCGACCTCGATCCCGACGAGTTCGGTCTGCCGGGTGGTCCCCCGGGCGGCGAGGTCGTCGGCGGCGGTGGCGCCATTCCTCTGGCGACGGGATCGCTCGACGGCGTCCTGTGTTCGAACATGCTCGAGCACACGCCCGACTCGGACGCTGTGATCTCCGAGATCGAGCGCGTCGTGCGCCCTGGCGGATGGATCTGGCTGAGCTGGACGAATTGGTACTCGCCGTGGGGCGGCCACGACATCAGCCCGTGGCACTACCTCGGCCCGCGGCTGGGCCTGGTCGTCTACGAGCGCGTGCGCCACCGCCATCCGAAGAACGAACCTGGCGTCTCGCTCTTCCCCGTTCACGTCGGCAGGACGTTGCACGAGCTCAAGCAGCGGCCGGGCGTGCGCGTCGTCGACGCCGTCCCTCGCTACTACCCCTCGCAGCGCTGGATCCTGCGGGTACCGGCGTTGCGCGAGGTGGCGACATGGAACTGCCTCGTGGTCCTCGAGCGGACGGCGGCCTGAGATGCGCGTCCTCTTTCTCAGCTGGCGTGATCTCGCCCACCCGCAAGCGGGCGGGTCCGAGGTTCTCGTCGACCGCCTGGCCGTCGGTCTTGCCGAGGGCGGCCACGAGCCGGCGGTCCTGTGTGGCGGTCCGGTCGGGGCCCGGCCCTACCCGATCGTCGACGCCGGCGGCACCTACAGCCAGTACCTGCGAGCTCCGTTCGCGTACCGGCGGCATTTCCCCAACGTCGACCTGGTCGTCGACGTGGAGAACGGGATTCCGTTCTTCTCGCCGCTGTGGCGCCGCCAGCCTGTGCTCTGCCTCGTGCACCATGTTCACAAGGACCAGTGGGCGATGCGATTCCCCGGCCCGGTCGCGCGCCTCGGGCGCGCTCTCGAGGGCCGGGCCATGCCAGCCGTGTACGGGCACTCGCTGTTCCTCGCCGTCTCGGAGTCGACCCGGCGAGCGCTCACCACCATCGGCGTTCCCGAAACCCGGATCCGCGTGATGACCGAGGGCGTGGACGTCAGTGGTGTCACCACCCGAGGTGAGGACCGGTCGCCGACGCCGCTGTTCGTCGTGCTCGGACGGCTCGTACCTCACAAGCGCGTCGATCTACTGCTGCGCGCCTGGCGGGTCGTACAGCCCATCGTCGGGGGCGAGCTGGTCGTGATCGGCGACGGTCCCGAGCGGCGGTCGCTGGAGAGGCTCGACGGGCCGGGGGTCACGTTCGCCGGCCACGTCAGCGATGCGGAGAAGTGGCGCCTGCTGCGCCGGGCCTGGATGCTCGTGCACGGCGCCCTCCATGAGGGGTGGGGGATCGCCGTGGTCGAGGCGGCCGCGTGTGGCACGCCGGTGCTCGCGTTCGACGTGCCCGGCGTGCGCGATGCCGTCGTCGATGGCCAGACCGGCGTCCTCGTCGACTTCGAGACCGAGCTCACCGCCGCGTGGGTGCAGCTCGCAGCCGACGAGCAGTGGCGGGCCCGGCTCGGTGCCGCCGCCCGTGAGCGGGCCGCCGCCCTCACCTGGGACGCGACGGTGACGCAGTTCCTCGCCGTCGCCGAAGAGGCCGTCGCCGCCCAACGGGCGGCCGCGTGAACGTTCTCACTCCCGAGCGTCCGGTCGTCGCGCCGGCTCCGGAGCCCCGACAACGACCGCCCTCCCCCGATCGCGCCGTCGCCCTATTGGCGTCGTTGGCGATCGTCGTTTACGGCTTCCTGCAAGCGCCCGGCCGCATCATCGCCGATACCAAGCTCGACTTGTACGTGGCGCCCGGCGAGTTCCTGCGGCGGGCGCTGCACCTCTGGGATGCCCACGCCGGCTTCGGTCAGATC
>Ga0209577_10001652_pt1 | contig 22019 bp, 22 predicted proteins | sample GraSoiAngelo_109_FD_185874 | JGI IMG/M metagenome (GOLD analysis project Ga0209577, IMG submission 185874) | Grasslands soil microbial communities from the Angelo Coastal Reserve, California, USA - 14_0903_12_20cm (SPAdes) (version 2) | ecosystem: Environmental > Terrestrial > Soil > Grasslands...
CAATATCGATTTTGCTGATTCTGGTCCACTGCAATGGTTGTGTTCGAGCGAAAGGCACTGACAGAGCCAAGTGGAAAAGACTCATCGAATGGAAACTCCCTCGAATCATCTAAACTTGGGGAGAGCCATGAGGATCGAAAACAATACAAGAGAAGCCTTGTCTCGGCTCCTCCCTGGGCGAAAAGGAAGCCAAATAAGATGTTCCCAGGACCCAAGAGGAATCCTGGGAACGCTCGCGGAACCGACCGGAACCGACGGGTTTCGGGTCCTCTCTCACCAATTTTATACCTCTTCCTTGCTCCTTCAGGAAAACTGTATCACAAGCTCCAAGACCTTCTCGCTGAGGATGAAAAAGCCCAGAGAAGCACTCCTCCAATTCTACAACAACGGAGGCCAGGACCAAGAAATCTGGCATATGGTCTACCCGCTTCAGAATGGCCGACTGTCCTACAACGTGTGCTTGAGAAGAAAGAACCTCTCCGAACAATTGCGAATGACTATGGCGTCTCTCATGAAACGATACGGCGTGTGTATGGGATACCCACATCGTAACTGAGTCAAGGCCACTACATCGTATACCAAGCGGGCTGAGAAAACGAGCTTCAAACACTGCACGCTTGGGTTACGATGTCCTGGCACTCACTGGGCTACGATGTGGGTATCCCATACACGTGTGCTGCTCGGTGCGCCTAAAAGGCCTATTTTAGAACAGATATGCCACGTAGCCAGCACAGGGAGGAATTACGGCCAAAGACTTCGAGATGGCTCAGAAGGTTGATGAACTCTGGAACACGTTTGATTGGAAGCCTCACTAGTCTTCAAGCACGGCGACGGCCCGCACCGGCGACCCGGTACCTTCACGGATGCGCAAAGGGAAACCGATAAAGGTAAAGCGCTTGCCTACTACTTGATCGAGATTAGCTAGGTTCTCGTAATGCGTGATGCCATACTTCCGGCACATCATGTGGCATGGATACGTACGACTGGCAGGATTGTCCGGGCTGGGGGAATCCACACCGAATGTCTTGATGCCCTTTTCAACCAGCCACATGCTCCCGAATTCATCCAGGCCCGGATACTGGCTGAGATATTCCTTTGTCCTGTTGAAGCGATTGAATGTGCCTGTGTAGAAGAGTAAAATGTCGCCTTTGCGAACATCGGCACCAGACTTGGCGATAGCCTCATCGATATCGGCAGCATTGATAGAGGTGCGAGGCTCTTTGTGCGAGACATCGATGCAGGAGGCATCACCATAGAACAGATCGAGTGACATTTTCTCAATCGAGGGGGCTTCAGGACGCGGGTCCAGGTGGCTCAGGGCATCGACATGGGTCGGGCCATGATCGCTCATCAAGAGGCCCCTGGATTGATAGGAAAAGCCGCCCTCAAAGTTCTTCGCTGTCTCCTCGTGCGAATGATGTTCCCATATGACGGTCTTCAGATGTCCTGGGTAGACATACATTCCCTGGTAAATCTCTTGCGAGAGGTCAATGAATCTGGGCATAGATTTGCCTCCATGAGAGTACATGTGCTTTCAATAGCTACCTTGCAGCAGCCGCGTTGGCTGCTGTCTTGCAGTAGTTGCTATTAATACATCACCATGCCAGCAGAGACGTTCAGGTCTTCTCCTGTTATCGAAGTTGCCCTGTCGGAAGCCAGGAAGACGGCCGCAGCAGCTACGTCGTCAACTGGAATCAGGCGACCAAGCGGCGAACTGCTTGTAAATTGTCGTCGCGCCTCATCGAGGCTGATGCCTTTTGTCTCTGCTTGTTTGCGAATCACCCACTCGATGCGCTCACCCTCAACCCCACCAGGAGAGACCACATTCACCCGTATACCGTATGGCCCCACCTCCCAGGCAAGTGTCCTGGCGAGGCCGACGAGAGCCATCTTGCTGGCAGAGTACGGCGTACGACCAAATAAGGGTCGCTTCCCGGTCATAGAGCCGATGATGACGATACACCCTGAGCGCCGCTCAATCATCGTAGGAAGGAACGCTCGGCAGCACAGGTATACGCCAGTCACGTTGACGGCGAAGGTCTCCTGCCAATCGACAGGCGTGATTTCCCACAGAGGGGCAGTGGGACCACCGATGCCGCTGTTGTTCACAAGTACGTCGACTCGACCGAAGTGACTTAGCGCCTGCTCCGCCAGGTTGTGTACGCTTTCTTCATGACGAACGTCTGTCGGCACAACCAGTGCCTTACGCCCCAGGCTCTCCACTGCCGCTTTGGTCTCAGTGAGCGCCTCTATCGAACGAGCGGCAAGCACAAGGTCGGCACCTTCTCTGGCATAAGCTAAAGTAATTGCTCGCCCAATGCCACGACCGCCTCCAGTGACAACAGCTACTTTATCCTTGAGCATGGATGGAAATACCTGCCTTTCGTTTCGCTCAATCTATGTAGGGGCGCAATTGCTCTTGAAACCGGTGCAAATGACGCTAGCGAACCCCTGATAGCAGCTTGCCAACGAGACTGCGCCTCCACCTTACGGGTCAGGCAAGATGCAAGGAGGTGCCTACACTTCGTGTCATGTACCGGAACAAGTATCGCGCCTCTGCATTTTTGCATTAGGGCGTTTTTGCCTGAGCTTGCGTTACCCACTTGACGATCTTCTCTGGTGTCATCGGCAATTCATCGATCTTGACGCCCAAGGGCTTGAGTGCATCCTCTACCGCCCGCGTCACCGCAGGTGGCGCCACCATACGTCCTCCTTCGCCACCACCTTTGACGCCATACGCCGTGAAAGGTGAGGGTGTCACATGATGATAGATCTCGATATGCGGTACTTCGGCAACGGTTGGTACCAGGTAGTCGTTCATTGTTGTCGTCAAGTTTTGGCCTTCGGGGCTGTAGCGCACCTCTTCGTACAGGGCTACACCGATGCCCTGCGCGATGCCTCCCCGAATCTGGCCTTGCAATGAGCGTGGGTTTACCACTGTACCAACATCATGGACAGCAAGGTATTTGAGAAATTTGACCTGGCCTGTTTTGATGTCAACCTCTACAATGGGAATATGGGCGGCATGGCCCATAATCGGATAGAACACACCCAGGTCTTTACGATCCTCCGAAGGGGCCGTGGTGTAGGGATGGTCATAGGTGAAGCTGCCCTCCAGGCCGCTCTCCATATCCGCTGGCAGGTCGAATTTGTTCCAGTAGGCCTTCATGCCAATATCAGTGAGGCTCAGCGAACGATCAGTGCCCTTGACCCAGACACGCCCTTCTCGAACCTCCATATCATCGAGGCTGGCCTCCAAAAGATGAGCAGCGATCTTGTACATCTTCTCCTTGACCTTCGCCGCTGCGCCTTGGACCGCTCCTGAGAGCATCACCGTCATACGGCTACCTCCTGGGCCAGCGCTGGGCAGCCCCTGGGATGTACCTTCGTAGGCGACACTGACCGTCGTTGGGTCTACGCCAAACTCCTCACCGACGACCTGTGACACAACGGTCTCAGGACTATTGCCCCAGAAAGGAGAGAACATTGTCACCGTGATGCCGCCGGTTGGTCCTATGCCAATACGCACACTTTCGGCAGTGGTTGTCAGGCCCGTGGCGGGACCAGGGTTATGGAACCAGAACTCGGTCGCGCTGTAGGTACTGCGCTGTTGACACGTAGCCAGGCCGATGCCGATGTAGCGTCCGAGCTTTCGTGCACGCACCTGCTCCTGACGCCAATAGTCTAGGTTAGCATGTTGCAGCGCCATATCCAGGACACCGGGATAGTTCCCACTGTCATAGACGTTGCCCGTCGGCATCTTATAGGGGAACTGATTGGGCTGGATGAAATTCCGGCGGCGCAGTTCTATACCATCAATACCCAGCTCATCGGAAGTAGCATCTACCAGCCGCTCCAGCACCCAGTTGCCGACATCTGAACCAGCACCCCGGAATACCCCCTGCTGATTCTTATTGGTCAACACCGCCTTGATGCCGTTCTCAAGGCTGCCGATGGTGTATGGGCCACTGATCTGCGACATCATGTTCGTGTTGCCTGTAATAGCGAACACGAAATAGGCTCCATAATCATCAATCGCATGCAGGCGCAAGCTCAGGAACTTGCCCTCTTTGGTGACGGCAAGCTCGGCATCGTAGATACGATCAGCGGCTTGAGCATCATTGGCCGCCAGGTTGTCGATACGATCTTCCATGAACTTCACCGGGTGCCCGCTGACCTTCGACAGTGCGCCCGCGATGGCGATCACTTTGCTCGTTACATGCTTGCTACCAAAGCTGCCACCTGTATACATGGGATAGAAGTTGACCATATGGGGCGCCAACTTCAGGCTCCCCGCAATCAACCACCCTACATAGTTGAGCATATTGGTGGTCGACCAGACCTCCATGCGACCGCTAGGGGGGTCGTACTTGCAAACCGCTCCGGCTGGCTCCATGGGCGCAGCAGTGGCGCGCGGCCAGCGCAGGCGTCGCTTCATGATATGATCTGCGCGGGCAAAGTCACCATCCACGTCGCCAAAGATGAAGACGTGCTCATAGACGACGTTTGAGGGGAGATTCTCATGCACCTTTGGCGCATCCGGCTTCATTGCTTCCAACACATCGATCACTGGTGGCAATGGCTCCCACTCGATCTGCACGAGTTCCAGGGCATCCTCGGCGATATAGCGACTTTCGGCAGCCACCGCGACCACTGCTTCTCCGGCATAGCGCACCTTGTCGACAGCGATTGCATGCTCGACGACCGGCTCGGCACAGAAGGCTGGCAATGGATCGAGCCCCTCGGTCGCCTCACGGCCAGTCAATACAGCATGGACGCCCGGTACCTTTTTGGCAGCGCTGGTATCGATCCTGACGATACGGGCATGAGCATAGGGGCTGCGTAGAACAGCGGCGTGGAGCATGCCGGGCAACTTCACATCACCAGTATACTCCGCTCTACCCGTGAGCAGATCCGGATCTTCCCGCCGCTTGATATCTTTGCCAATCCATGTATGGCTATTGGTTGTTGTTGTCACAGTTTTTCTCTCCTCTAAACCTCGGACAGAAACGACGCTTCGCGCCTGGCACTGCGTGCCCATCCGTCCGCAAGGAATGTCTCCTTTTGAAGGTCAAGCTCCAGTACCCGACGGTACAGTGGCACTTGCCCCAGCTACAGCCTGGGAAGCGCTTTGCACCGCTTCGATAATCTGCTGGTAGCCAGTACAGCGACAAATGTTGCCCGAAAGCGCGCTGCGAATCTCTTCTTCGCTGGGATGTGGATTGTGCTGTAACAACTCGTAGGCGGTCATCAGGAAACCGGGGGTGCAAAAACCACACTGAAGTCCCTGCTTCTCCCAAAAAGCCTGCTGGAGGGGATGCAGCTCACCACCGCGGGCTAATCCCTCTACGGTCATCACCTCGTGGCCGTTGGCCTGCACTGCGAACATCAGGCACGAGCGTACACTCTGCCCATCCACCAGCACGGTACAGGAGCCGCAGACACCATGTTCACAGCCCAGATTGGTGCCCGTCAATCCCAAATCTTCGCGCAGCGCATCTGCAAGCAAGCGTCGTGGCTCGACCACCAAGCGGTGGGTCCCACCATTGACTGTCAAGCGGATCGTCACAAAATCTTCGTCTTGCATCATCGATTCCTTTCTGCTCGCTCTGCGGCACTAGCCAATGCCTGTTTGGTCAGAACACTAGCCAGGTGGCGGCGATAGTCGGCAGAGCCGTGGATATCGGAGGGTGGATTGTCCAGTCCAGTGATGACGGCGGTGGCAGCGGCATCCCAGGCTTCGTCGCCAGGATGTTGCCCACGCAGCAGCGCTTCTGCAGCTTGAGGACGCACTGGCGCGGGACCTACGCTACACAGTCCCAGGCGGGCGTCGGCAATGGTGCCATCCTCGTCCAGCGTTATAACGGCAGCGACACCTGCCAGGGCGTAGTCACCTTCACGGCGAGAAAACTCCACAAACGCACTCCCAGCTCTCGAAGGCAGTCCAGGGACCCGCAGTTCGGTCAACAATTCACTCGCTTTGAGGTCGGTCGAGAGATAGCCTTTGAAGAAATCCTGGGCAGAGATGGTACGACTGCCGGAGCGGCTACGAACCTCAAACGCTGCATTCAGGGCGAGCAGCACGGCTGGCAATTCGGCGGCTGGATCAGCGTGGGCAATGCTGCCACCAACGGTGCTGCGGTTGCGGATGGCAGGATGTCCAACACAATGCGCGGCTTCTACGAGAAGCGGCAGGCGTGCTGCTGCGGTGGTGTCGCGCTCTAAGGTCGCGTCGCGGGTCATGGCACCGAGCGCCAGACCACCATCCCAGGGGCGCACGTAGGCCAGTTCACTGATGCCGTTAATATCGACGAGCATATCGGGATGGGCGAGGCGCATATTCATCAGCGGTACGAGGCTCTGGCCCCCTGCCAGTACCCGTGCCTCATCTGCGTGTTCGACTAAGAGTGCCAGCGCCTCTTCGACACTCTGTGGGGCAAAATAACGGAATTTGGGCGGTTTCATAGACTTGGCGCACAGACTGCATCCGAGACTGCCGTCTTATGAACCTAAAATACTTTCGTTGGAAGAACGACAATTTACGAGGCGGCAGCAGGTGCGCTCACTCCTTTCTTGTTTGTATACTTGACCTGGATGGAAATCCCCCGGACTTCCTTACCCACAAGGGGCGCTACTTCTCCCAAACAAATAACTCTATGATATAGCCATCAGGATCGCAGACGTACATTTGCAGAACACCATCACCGCGAGGGCGTGGCCCCCCGACAATTTTAACATTGTGAGCCTGCAAGTGTCGGCGTACTTCTTCCAGGTTGGCGACTTCGAAGGCAATATGCGCACCGTAGCCAACGGACAGTTCATCGGGGCGGTAACCCCCAGGTTGCACCTGGGCAGCACGTCCAGGCTCAGCCTCACCGATCAGGTGTATCTCTGCACGTTCCTTACGAAACCAGGCACCAGGGAAGGTGAAATTGCTTGGACGGGGCACTTCCTCCATTCCAAGTACCTGACCGTAAAAACGGCGTGATCGCTCGACATCTTTGACAAGCAAAGCTGCGTGATCCAATCTGCGAATCTCCACAGGCCTATCCTCCTTTGGACACTACGCAGCAGAACGGTCATACATACATGCATGCAGGATTGAAAAGGGGTAAACAAATGTTGCGCTACAAGAAAATACTTGGAACTTTGTTGTGTCGAGTACGTGTACATCATACATTGGCGAGTTTGTGAATGTCAATGGCTTTTCCCTCAAGCAGCAGAGCCTCGCGCAGCAAATGTAGTAGGATCAGCCGTAAGGGTTGTATACTACAACAAGGCGTTTGTTCGAGAAGCACACAGATTAATCGTGACTTGTGTGTAAGAAGCATCAGAGGGCACAGTCGATGAAACCAGATCAGCAGTACGGTCCGGTCGGCAATCGGATTCTCTTCGAGAACGACCTTGTGAGGGTGTGGGAAATATCGCTGGAACCAGGAGACCATCTCCCTCTGCACTCTCATGCACTTCCTTACCTTGTTGTCACTATCGAGGCAACACACGTTCGGGTGGTCGAGCACGATGGACAGACATATGATCCCACAGATGCTCCAGGGGACGTCACCTTCCGCGAAGCAGGGCAGATTCATGAACTGCAGAACATCTCGCCGAGCCGGTACGTGAATCGCCTGATCGAGATCAAGCAGCCACATAAGCGAGAGGAATAGCATCGCAAATCCTCTAATACTACAACCGTAGTTATGAAGGCGCATGAGAGCGTGGACGAGAGCGTCGCCTGTGCGCACGGCGTCGATAATGGCTTTGACGAGCCCACAGTCGCTTCCTGCGTCGAAACGTCGACCAGACTAGCCGCAGTTCAGGAGACCGCACGGGTAAGGGGAGGGCGATTTCCAACACCCGCCGCACTTCCCACGGGTTGCGCAACGAGATTTCAGCAAACAAGCTGTGGAGTGCGGAGCGGCCTCACAAGTCATCTTGGTCACATCGCTTGCTTGCTGGTGACGGTGGAGAAGTTCCCTTTCGTCCAGAAACCATGAATGCAGCGAAGAAAGATCTCGAGCCAATTTACTTGAGAGGTGCTTCTCGTTGCGCATCCCGTGGGTACTTACCCTCCAAGAGGGTAGACCACCACCGTGGGAAACACAACCGTAGAAATACCTATTCAAGTTCCAGGAGAACTACCATGCTCACCTCAACGTAATCACGTGAGGGGTTGTGCTGGCTCCTTGGTCTCGCTGTTGGAGGATGATGAGAGACAAGGACGAACGGAAGGTCCATTCTTGCTGAGTAAGTAGGTAGAGGAGGGGATCAGCAAGGTCTCACTCAAGGGAGTGTGCGAGCACACAGAGACACGAATGCCAGCGCAGGCAGGAGACGTCGGTTCGAAAGCACAAATATTCAAATATAACTATAAAATGTATAAATAATCGTACCGGAACCGACGGGTTTCCAGTCCTCTGTCACCAATTTGCTCCCTGTGCTGGCTACTTGGTACATCTGTTCGTAAAATCCATTCTTTTCTAAGAACGGATGTGCCAAGTAGCCAGCACAGGCCAAGAACGTACCTCTTGATACCAGCTCATCCCGATGCGAAGCCGGCTACCAACTCCACAGTTCAAAAGTATACGGTCCAAGAAGGTGATGACCTCTATAGCATTGCTCAACAGTTCTATGGGGATGTAAAGTTGGCGGGAATGATCTACCAAGCTAACAAGAAGGTCCTCGGAGGTGATCCTGACACACTCACTCCAGGAATAGAGCTCACTCTGCCATCCCGTTGAGGCAGGCGTGATGATTTCTTTAGGGGCAGTCCACTTCTTGCACCTGCAAAGTGGTAAATGACCCGAAATGTGAGCGCTTGACCCGAATGTTGAGCGGAGACGGTCTCCCGCCTGAGAGCATGGCGAGAGAAGCGGTTCGCAATGCTTGACAGTTGGAAATTCACGATGCAATGGACGGGAAATTTCCGCCACGGCACGGCTGAAAAGAGATGGAAAGATCGAACGAACATGAGAGGATCGAGAACTCCTGTGTCGAACTGATCTCGCTCGTTTTCCCGCCTAGACTGGTGCAAAAAGCGGGAGGCTTCCTGCCCGAATTTACAACCACTGAGCGAGGCCGTTCGCCTCTCGAGTGGTTTCCCAGGTGGCCAATGGTTGTGCTGCTCAGGATTGGGGGCAAGTGCTCACCTTTCGAGTCTGGCACAATTTTGGTGATTCAAGCTCATCAGCAGGTTGTCCTGAAAATCTTCATCCGCTTCAGAAGGACTTTCTTGAGTCCTCTTCATAGCTCTGCAATAACCAGATCACCAAAAGTGAGCCAGAGCCCACGGGATGCGCAACGTGTACGACTTTCTGTATTGTATGGATGAGGTACATCATGGCGCAGTTCTCCACTCCCCATCGTCGTCTAGCAAGCAAGCGCTCTTTCAAGTGATGAGTTCGGAAAAAGCTCTTCTATGCCTGGCAATCAGGGACGAGAGGGATGGGGAGCGAACCTCGTGTTGGTCTTCTCCTGCTGGCAGGCTCGGCACCGCCCGTTGGAAAAGTCGCGCAGGATCGCAGAAGGCAGAAGGAGGCATCATCACGAGCAGGACACTCGTGATGCAGGTGCTTGATCTGATCGCGCTGCGACTTCCTGGAGGCTGGGGCCCACAGTCGGCCCTGGGTGAGCCTGGGATGGGTGCGCCGATCCTGCTGATATTCGGAGAGCGCCTCTTGCTTCATCAGCGCCACATAGTCCTGGAAAGGCATCGTCTTTCCATACAAGCCCTTGATTGGAACCGACTTGATACGTCCTCCTGGCTGCCAGATGTCGAAGCACTTCTCGGCGGCGTTCACCCAGCAGGTGACCAGGTTTTCCAGCCAAGCTTCGGCTCACATAGGAATCTTCTCGGTTGATCGTCAGCCTCCCATTCGCCCGGATCGTCCGCGCAAAGGCTTGCTGATTGATCTGCACGAGCCAGCGGGAAGTCACGACCGTCTCTGGAACGCTCTTGAGCGAAGGCTCGGCCGGACAGGCCACACGCGGCGGCTGGTTGCCACAGGAGCGTGCCTGGTTGGGCCGCTCGCTGTTGGAGTGGGAGAGATACGAGAAAGTTCGCTCAGAGACCTCCGAGAGCGTCCCTGGCCGATGCACGAGGCCCCCACTCCTGAGGCACTCGAGCGATGAAATCTCTCGAGCGTCCCGCATTTTTGTCTGGACGATGCGGCGGGATCACGTTAGCCGTTACCCCCACACACCAGAGGAACCGCACCAGCGCGGAGGGGAAATCCCGTCCCGAAGCACTCTCACCAAAGCGTGGGTCATTGTCAAAGGTGAGCATCTGAGGCAAGCCATGTTCACACAAAAATTGGGCCACGGCTTCTAACAGGGTTTCGGCATCGAAATCGCCACGTACCTCGCGGTGCAACCAGATCGAGGTGAAAGCCGCGACGAAGTTCGCAATCTCGACGACATGCTGCCGCTTGCCCTCGGCATCGGATGGCACGTGACTTCCGTCTTTGAGATCGAACTGGACTTCCTCCCCTGGCTCTCGCAGCTCTAAAGGTTTGAGCTTGCGTCGGCGATCCTCTTCAATGCAGCCTGCCTGGCGCAGAATCTTCCAGACCGTGGTCTGGGAGCGTGGCATGCGCGCACCTGCGCCTTGGAGTGTAGGGTCGCGATGCAAATACTACAGAATTGCTTCAGGCCCTGGGACGCGCTGCAAGTTTTCGGGTGGAGCGACTCGAATCTCCAGAATGCGTTGCACGACGGCAGGTTGGGAGGCGATGGAGGAAGGTTCGGTGCGCCGCGCTCGTGAGCGGGAATGCAGGGCCAGAACATCAGCAGGATCGGCCTGGCGTAGGAGCTTTCGCCACTTGCTTACCCAGGAGCGCGACATGGAGAGCGAATCGGCCAGCTCTTGAGAGGTCCACTCGGGATGTAGCTGGGCTAGCCAGCGTAATGCTGCCCGTTTCGCGATTAAATCCGCGCGCCGCGTGCATGGGAATCCCTCCTTTCACGGGGTGGATAGCGTGATGACTGCTCCCATTTTATCGTCTCCGTCACTTCTTCGCTCTTCATATCTGTTTACTTGCTACGATACCATGTGGAGTGGAGAACTGCGTCATGATGTGCCTCATCCATACAGAAAGTCGTACACGTTGCGCATCCCGTGGGAAGAACCGATCTTTGGTGAGTCAATTCGGAGTCGTGAAATAGAAAGCCACTAATAAGGCCTCCAGTCTTCAATCACCATTTCAGAGGCAGGCTTTCCCCCGCCAAAACGTCGGGCGCTCTGTTCTCGTGCTTCACGCTCTTCTGGCGATAGTGGTTGTCGTGTTGGGACATGACTGATTTTGCCTTCGTGAAATTGATTCTGCGCAAGCTCATGCGTCGTAAACGGGAGGTTTATGGGGGTCGAGGTTTGCAGGCGCTCGATCCTATCATGTAGAAACTGTTCGGGCTCCCTGCCGCTTCTGGGGGCTGTCACAGCAAGCGCTGCATAATCCTGATCCCTCAAGGTGATTTGGTATGTCACCTACCTCTTCCTGCGGATGAAAGGCCCCTTTGTTCCAGTATACCATTTCAAATGGTTATGACTGGAGGTAGCACCCTGTCATGTAGAGAGATGACAACGCTGAAGCCAGTATATGAAACGATATCAACGTGTAGGCCTCCGATTCCTCCTTGGAGCAAACTATGCTATACTATGGCTAAGGAGGATAAGACGATGGCACAACAATTGGAGCCGGTCACATTTGATGAGTTCCTCTCGAATGCAGCTTCGATTTTTGCACAGATTGAACGAGAAGGGAAAGGCGTTGTTGTAGAGCACGATGGGGCTCTTTTTTCTGTCGAGATGAAGCAACCAAGAACAAAAAAGAGAGGCCGGGGAATTACATCGCAGGACAGCCTCCTTCATATCATCGGTATTGGAGCTTCTCAAGGGCCAACAGATACATCTACGAACAAGCACCGGTATCTAGCCGATGCAGCCGGCGATCTCCATGATGTATGAGACGCCTTTTTGTTGATACCTCAGCCTACTTTGCGCTCACCGATCAAAGAGATGAGAATCATGAAGCAGCGGTCCGTTTCATCCATCAGCTTATCAGAGAACGCGCAGAGCTACTCACTACCAACTACATTGTTGCAGAAACGCATACACTCCTTCTCAACCGTATCGGATACGCAACAGCACTCAGGGTTCTGGAGGAACTCTACAAGAGCCAGACGAGGATCTACCGCGTCAGGGAGGCTGAAGAAATAAAAGCGCTCGCGATTATCAGAAGGTATACAGATAAAGAATTTTCGCTGGTGGATGCCATCAGCTTTGCGACGATGGAACGCTTCCATTTGACCGAGGCATTTGCTTTTGATCACCATTTTGCTCAGTACGGACTCTCACTCTTGCCTGTGATGAGGAGCAGAGGGTGACATTTCTGCTAGGATATCTCCGGTAGTTGTAAACTTGCCGCAAGCTCATTATATATACGTGAGGATGGGTATTAAAAAAATGAACGAATGGCTGTACCTGCTCACTTGCAGACCGCAGGACACTTTGCACAGAGGGAGGGCATGATGAACCAGCATCTGTCTCCTGCCGTATCGCCTCATGCTCCGCGCCTGGCAGACCTGCTGATCCGTGCAGCCGCTATTTACTCCATGGCCCAAGATCGCGCGGTCTACCGGGCTATCGCCATCCGTGATGAATGGATCGTGGCGGTTTCTCAGGACCCCCATGGCCTGGATGGGTTGATCGGCGCCGATACCCACGTACTCGATGCCCCGGATTTGACCATCCTGCCGGCTTTCGAAGATACCCATAACCATCTTATGTTCGCTGCGCAGAATATGGGCCTGGTTCCTGTTGACCGGGCGCATACGCTTGCCGAATTCATCGACTTGATCAGACAACGCGCGGCCCAGACACCTGCAAGCACCTGGATCCAAACCTCTGCTGCCTGGCATGAGGTCAACCTGGCAGAGGGACGTCTGCCAACCGCGCCTGAACTCGATGAGGCGACACGCGAACATCCGGTGGTGGTCAGGCGTGGTGGACATGTGGCAGTCGCCAACTCCCTGGCACTCACACTGGGGGGCATCACGCGTGACACACCCGACCCTCAGGGAGGCACGATCGTGCGCTTCCCCGATGGTACCCCGACCGGCGTCCTCATTGAGGCCCCGGCTTACGCACCCATCACAGCACTGGTACCTGCCAGTACATTTGAACAGATGGTTGAGGGCTTGAAACGGGTATGCTAGGAGTACAACTCGTACGGCATCGGGACCGTCCGTGACCCGATGGTGATGCGTGATCAGATGCCTGTGTACCAGACACTCTGGGAACAAGGTGAGTTGACCGTACGCAGCAGACTTATGTTCTCGCCAATGGCCGCCACGCCTGCAGAGAGGATGGCCATCATTGAGGGTTTTGGTGTGCGCAGTGGCTTTGGGGACGATCAGCTCAAGCTTTGGGGACTCAAGTTTGTCCTGGATGGCGGAGCCGAAGGAGGTGCCCTCGATGAGCCTTATGTGAACAATCCTGGCTACCGGGGGCACTTGCTCTGGAACCCTGACGATCTGCTCACCCTGGCCAACTTCGCCGTACGTCGGGGTTGGAAGATTGGCACGCATGCGATCGGTGATCGTGCTGTGCGCACCTTGCTGGATGTGTACGAGCAGGTCATCAAGGAGAATCCTGGCCTCAAACCCGGCACACTTGTGCTTGAGCATGGTTTCCTGGCCGATGCCACACAACGCGCGCGAGCCATTCGGCTTGGTATCCCAGTTACAATCCAGCATCCGCTCCTGTACACACTGGCTTCGGTGCTTCTGGAGAGCTGGGGCCAGGAGCGCACTCGTGAGATCATGCCTGTCCGAGCCTGGCTAGAAGAAGGGGCCTCGCTCTCCGCAGGCACTGACCACCCGGTCAGCTCGTTCAACCCGCTGCTTTCGCTATGGGGCATGGTGACCAGGGGCACGTTGAAAGCCGGCATTCAGGGATCCGAGTATGCCATCGACCAATATACTGCTGTGCATCTATACACCCTTGCTGGTGCCCAGCTCAACGGCGAGAGCCATCGACGTGGCACACTCGAGCCGCGCAGGCTCGCTGACCTGGTGGCTTTCCGGTCGAACCCTATCACCTGTCCGATCGACGACCTGCCGTCGCTGCAACCCATCTTCACGATGGTGGGAGGTCGAGCAGTCTACGATCCCGAGGCCATGCTTGGCAAGCCGAGCTAAAGCACGTCTTTCTCGGTGCAGATCGATGCTGCTCCTCATGTGGTCTTAGCAAGAAAAATCGGGCTGCGCAATGGTTCATCCCTAACGGGCAGAGCATATCTTGCAGAGTCACCGCAGCGGCGCTACTCTTGTTCAAGGTTCTCTTTCATCCAGGCGGCGAGCGCGTCATCCAGCGCCTGCAAGGCGCTCTCGAGGGTGGCATACACCATGCGCCCTTCCCATATCATCCCTCCGCTGTCCAGGGCGCGGATGAAGGAGCGATGAGCGTCGTCGTAGCCGATTTCGATCCAGCCATGCATCTTGACCCACGCAGTCAGGTGTGGGAACGCCTCGTCCACAGAGCGGTTCATGAGCTATTCTCCTTGCGTGTCGTGAATTTCGCGCAATAGCGACAGCGTCCCAGCACTGCTTCGCTTCACAGAAGTGGCCATCTGGGATGTACTTTAGTTTACCTGGGTCTCTCGCTGGCTTACCAGAGTTCAAAGAACTGCTCGGTACCCAGCGTGGGTATAAGCGCACGGGCCAACTCTGTCACGGGTCCTGTCTGCCCCAGTTCCAACCAGTCGTCGATACCTCCCAAAGAGGACATCCGCTCTGAGCCGAACCGTCGCTGCTTCGGATCCAGGAGGGTGAAGCGTAGCACCGGCGTGAAGCGGGCGTGGCGCTCCTCCAGGGCCCGCAATTCCTCGGCGAGGCCCGGTCTCGACAGGCCGGGGATGTGCAGTTCGCTGACCAGCGCGTTGTAATCGGGGCCGACTTGTTCGTAGACCTCGATCCTGTTGCCCTTGACGGCCACCCGGTACCGGCGCGCCTCAGGGTGCTGCTGCACCGCCGCCTCGACGGCCGCCACCTCCTCTGGCTGGATCAGTGCAGGGCGGTCTTTGGCCAGGGAGACCACGCCGTTGACGCTCTCGCTGATCGTGAAGCCGGGGGGAAGCTCCGTGACCGGTTCGCCTTGACCCTGACCCGGGCGACCAAAGTAATAGCGTGGCTTGCCGGTCCTGGTCTGCCCGCGGTACAGTATGTAGGTCACTCCTTTGCGATTGGTATAGCTGACCGGCATCTTGATCCTCCCGTTCCTTCCCTCAACACGGTATTTATGCCTGTGCTGGCTACTTCCTTCGTCAGTCCCTGAAAAGCTCTTCAATTTGGTCACATGGCTCCCTGAGACTTTCATGCTTTTCTCTGCCTTGCAGAGGCATCCCGCTTGGGACATCTGTTCACAAAATCGGAGGGCTAAGCCAGTACAATGGCTCTCATCTGCCATCTTGCTTTTACGAAAAGATGCACGTGTCAGGAAACTCAAGAACAGGCAAGCTCATGCTCAATGAACATACATGCATCTACACATCAACCAAACAGAGAGGTAACATATTTTCTTCGTCTGTGGAAGGAAAGGCAAAAACACCCTCTCACCTTGACACGACCATTCTGTTCCGCCGATTGAGCTTCATCAGTCCCTTGTAAACGCACTTGCCAGGGTTTATGCTGCTCTTTGATAGTCATGGTGTAAGCCACCTAACACGGGAAGAGAGATCACCTGGTTCGGCTGGTTCGGTGGCGGAGTAGAAAGCGCTGACGAGTCTGGTATCTTCTGCTGAAGCCCCTGGTGGGGGCGAGCTTGATTAAAGTACAGGACATAGCTCCTGAGAAGCTGGGCGAGTTGCTTCTCATGGAAGATCAGAAAGTGGTCCAAACATTCTCGTCTCACGCTCCCCAGAAAGCGTTCACACACGGCATTCGCTTGTGGAGTCCGGTACGGCGTTCGAAGCATTTTGATGCCACTTGTTGCTGCTACTCGTGCAAAATGTTGCCCGAATTTGCGATCATTATCCCGGATCAGATATGTGGGCGTTTGCCCATATGGAGTAGCCTCCCGCAGTTGTTGCGCGACCCAGGGATCGGTGGGAGAGCGCGTCACATTGACATGAATGACTTTCCGTGACTTCAGTTCGATGATGAAAAAGGCAAACAGCGGACGAAAGAAGAGATCAGTGACCTGCAAGAAATCACAGGCCCACACCTCTGCCGCATGATTGCGCAGGAATGTTTTCCAGGTCTGCCCACCGGCTCGTTTTGGGCGAACCTGCTTCATATACTTCTGAATGCTCCGTTTACTCACTCGAATATCCAGCTTAAGGAGTTCCCCACGGATGCGCTCAGCTCCCCAAAGTCGGTTGTTTGCTGCCATCTCCTGGATCAACGTGATTGTTTGGCACGAGAGCCGAGGCTTGCTTGAGCGTGCTTTCGATCTGTGCTTCCAGAACAAGCGGAAGAGCTCACGATGCCAACGCAGAAGCGTCTCTGGCTGGACGAGGAAAAGCACTTGTTTCCAGGTCCGAACCATCCTGGCGAGAACCACCAGGAGAAACCGATCGGTCTTCAGATAGACGGGGTGTTTGACCTGTCGACCGAGGATGATCAGTTGGTGCCGTAACAGGGCGTTTTCCGCAAGGAGTTCGGATTTTCCTCTCGTCATGTCGGCAAGCGTGCCCAGCACAAGGGAAGTCGTCGATGGTTTGATCCAACGAGAAAAATATGCTTGGAGCGTGCGACAGCTGGAACGGATTCGTTGCTTGAATAAAGTGAATACACAACCCACGAAATTGAACCTCTCCTTCGTGAAAATAGGCACCTAGCCAGAAAGTACGAGTAGCATGGACGTTGTTTATTGTACTCGCATCTCAGGTGCTTAGGCAAGAAGGCCTGTTCTATCGCGTGCAATATGCCAATTTCCTGAACAGATGTCCCAAGTAGCCAGCACAGGTTGATCCGAAAGAGCACGCCCTCTGGACGCTCCCAGACCTCTACACCTACCTGGTCGAATATCTCTATGTGGTCTATGACCAGAATGAGCACAGCAGTCTTGGGATGTCCCCTCAGGCGGCCTATCTGTGGGGCATGCGGCAGGGCGGTGAGCGAGAGCATGTCCGCGTGGCCTACAATGATCGCTTTTTGAAAGAAACCTGTCCCACGACGGCCAAAGGCACGGCTGTGGTCCAGAAGGGCAGCGGGATCAAGGTGAACCATTTTTATTACTGGAACAATGCGTTTCGCAGTGGGGAAGTCGTCAAAACCGCCGTTCCTATCCGGTTCGACCCCTTCGACATCAGTACGGCCTACGCGCAGGTCCAGGGCCAGTGGGTCACCTGTCGCTCGTCGTATGTGGGCCTCTCTGGGCACACGGAGCGCGAACTCTTCCTTGCTACGCAAGAACTGCGGCAAAGCGCGAAGCGCGATGGAGTCCGTGCTGAGCTGTCGGCAGCCAGGCTTGCCGACCTTATGAGCAACGCGGGAGCCCATGAGGAACTGCTCCGTCAGCGGTGGAAGGATTTGGAAGGGAAAAAGGTGCATGCCCTCATTGCCGGTCAATCCGGGCACCCACTGACAACTGTCACAAATATTTGGCCCATTGTCGCACATATTTGGCAGTGACCGCTGTAGTAAACACAGCGGTGGATTAGCCCTCCAGGTCGTAAGCGGTGGGATGGCGCGGCTGGTAGATCGACAGCTCAGAGCCGCTCGGCAGCTTCAGCGAGGCGAGCACCCCCCAACCCTGGCGGCTCGGCGGGTGGGAGATGGTGACGCCCCTGGCGGTCAGGTCCGCCAGCGTCTTGTCGAGGTCGTCACACATCAAGTAGAACTCGTGCTTGCCCGGCCCATCTGTGGGATGCACGGCGATCTCGGCTGGCGGCAGCTGGAAGATCAGCCAGCCATCTCCGGCGTCGACCCCTGCAAATCCGAGCACGTCACGGATGAAGACCCGATCAGCCTCCGCATCGGTGCTATAGAGAATGATGTGCGCTCCGTTGATCATGTTTCCTTTTCCCTCTCCTGGTCATCGACCGTTTCGTTTCGTTCTGCTCTGTCCTCCTCTTCGCCCATCAGGACAACATCCTCGTATTGGTGAGAGTCCCGACGTCGAAGGAGTTGACCTGCCGTCGGCACTAGCCGTGATAGTCATCCCTCGCGCGCGCCCGTGTTCAGAGATCCCCTTCTCTCCCGAGACATCCTACTGCTTGCACCTCACGTTTGCAAGAGAAGGCTACGCTCCTATCGCATCCCTTGTATCGATGTGGTGAGGAGCTCTCTTTAGGACAATCCAAATAACTGCGCTAACAAGGGAAGGTGTTTCCAAGTAACTTTGATCACAATCCAAATAACTATGAGATCCTCCAATGTATTGCTACCTTCCGATTGTACTCTAGTGTCAAAGTCATCTGCAAGGAGAAGTGGAGCATTGGTGACCTGCTCTTAAAAAGCTCATTTTCTGAACGGATGGTCGAAGTAGCCAGCACCTAGGCCATCTCAAGTGCATTTATCGAAGCAACCGTGAATGAAGTGATCAGTAAGCGCTTTGTGAAAAAGCAACAAATGCGCTGAACAAAAGTAGGAGCACATAATTTACTTCAAGTGCGAACTCAGGTATTAATGATGACTTCTATCTATACGTTATGGATGTAGTTCATCAAGCGTGACGATACGGCTCATTTGATATGCTCGTGTAGCCGCAATCCCTATTTTAAGAGCCGCCAGCGCATCTGTACCCCCAACTGATGGCGGCTTGCCTGTCCGTAAACAGTCGGCAAAGTGCTGTATTTGAGCACGGTAGGCATCGCCGAAGCGTTCCAGCAAGTACGGCACGGTATCGTGTTGAGCACCATTGCGTGTGAGCAAGACCACGGGTGTATACTGATGAGTGCCAATCGTGACGGCACCCTCAGAGCCAAGCACTTCGGTGCGAATATCATAGCCATAGAAGGCGTTGCGGCTCACTTCCACGTTGCCCAGCGCGCCACTTGCGAAGCGCAGATTCACCACGGCGTTATCGATATCGCCGAGCGGCTTCAGCTGCTCGCATACCAGCAGCGTTCCCTCCGCTGATACCCGTTCGACCTCGCTACCCATCAGCCAGCGTGCGAGATCGAAATCGTGAATCGCCATATCAAGAATCAAGCCACCACTCTGGGAGGGGTCGGCATAGTCCGGTCGTGGGCAGAACGGATCGCGTCCGACAGACTTAAAGGTAACAGGACGCCCAATGTTTCCGGCATCGATCAATGCTTTTGCCTTCTTATATGCTCCATCAAAACGGCGCATGAAACCGACCTGGAGCGGTATTTGCGTCTCAGCGACAACATCGAGCACGCGATGGGTCGCGTCAAGCGTCAAGGCCAGCGGTTTTTCGCAAAAAATAGCCTTGCCCGCCCTGGCCGCGGCTACGACCAGTTCAGCGTGTGTCTGAGTGGGTGTGGCGATCACCACTGCCTGCAATTCAGGAAGGGAGAGCAGTTCGTGTGCGGAGGCTGTGGCGTGTGGCACGTTGAACTCACGAGCCGTGCTGGTTCTCAGCTGTTCAGCGGTCTCTGCCACCGCATAAAGCTGCACTCCCGCGACCTGCGTCATCAGTGTGTGTGCATACAACTGGCCCATACGGCCCAGTCCAATAACTCCAATCTTAAGCGGGGCAAACATAGGTGCAGACATCCTTTCTTCTCTGTTGACACGCCTACGGCGGAAACCATGAGGAGGGCACCGCCCTCTGTTTAGCTCGTCACCGAGCGCACGTTCCCCCCACTGATATTCAATATCGTTCCATTGCAGTAGGCCGCCGTTGCCAGATAGAGTACGGCTTCTGCCACCTCTTCAGGCTCCCCCAACCTGCCCAGCGGAACACCGCGCCGTTGCAATTCGAGCTTCTCCGCCGTCTTGCTGTCCGTCCCGAATTCTCGTGCGTACCCCTCCATCAGCCTTTCCACCAGCGGCGTCCGCGTCATGCCCGGGGCGACCGCGCTGACCAGAATGCCATCGGAGGGCAATTCCCTGGCGAGCATCTTGACCAGGCTATGCACCGCGGCCTTTGCCTGAGCATAGGGACCCAATCCCGCGTCAGGTTGCAGACCCTGATCCGACCCGGTAAAGATGATCGAGCCCCCTCCCTGCTGCTTCATCAGGGGAATCGCTGCCTGGCAGGCGTACACGTGGGTAAAGAAGTTGAGCGCGAATCCGTGGTGCCAGTGTTCTGCTGTGAGCTCCTCAAACCGCTGCGCAATGAGGAAGCCAACGTTGGCCACCAGGATATCGATGCGATTCCCGAAAGCGGAGAGGACCTCTGCGATACCGGATTTGACCCCCTGTTCGGTACTCAAGTCTGCCACCGCTGTACTCACGCTGATCGGTGGTGTTCGCTTCCCACGCAATTCATTCGCCAGGCGAGAAAGCCCTTCCTCGTTGAGATCAAGCAACGCGAGGTGGGTGCCCGCCCCGGCAAATGCCCGTGCGATCGCCGAGCCGATGCCACCGGCTGCACCAGTGATGCACACCACCTTTCCCGTCAGTTCCTTCGTCGTCATTGCTCTGCTCCTTCGCTTGTTCTGAAAGACACTTTATAGGTCATAATAGGTCCATCCATGCACGCAACGCTCAAGCTAGTTCATCGAGAGGTTGATACCGACATAACGGTATTCCTTTCCTGGAGATGCAGCCGTCAATCCAGGTTGCGGAATTGAGCCACGGTGGTCTCGAATGAGCGCTTGGCTTCTTCCTCAAGGGAGAGGCGACGATACTCCCGCGAGATAATCTCGACGGCGTAAGGCCCCCGGTATCCCGCCTCGCGAATGGCCGAGAGAAAAGCCGGTATGTCGAGGGCACCTTCGCCACACAGGCGGCGATGGAAGCGCGTGTCGTCCCACAGCGTTCCAACCACATCTCTGTCGGCATCATCGAGCTCGACCGCCTTGATACATTGCTGAGGAATCTTCGCCACTTCGGAGTAATCAATTCCTCCGCGTGCCATGTGCCAAATATCTAGATAGAGACCCCCGTTTGGTTGCGGATCCGTGCTGACGAGTTCCAATGCCGTGGAAAGGGTTCGGATGTTGCTGAACGGCATGATTTCGAGCGCAATCGAGGTCCCGTATGTCGCCGCTTCTCGTGAGAGTGCCGCAAAGGACTCAATCATTCTCGGCATATCGAGAGCCACGTCATCGAGCAGGGGTTCCTCAATGCTTGGCGCTATTTTTATACAGCGTGCCGAAAGCGCCTCAGCCGCCTCAAGCAAGTCTTTGCGAACCATGTCGGATTCGGCCCGGGCCCGCCCCTGGGCGTACCAATCGGACAGAAATTCGAGTTCAATATGGTGCATGCCGTTGGCGTCCAGAATTCGTCTCATCTCCGAGAGGCCAAGACGGTTCGAAACCGCCATAAGGTCGGCATGCAGCAAACCCAGGCCACGATAACCCGCTCTGGCAGCAACCTCGACCCGCTTTTCGAAAGGAAACGGACTGATTTCGTTTGGGGCCATCGGATACACGTCTCCTGCGATAGTCCAGTAAGAGGCAATGAGTTCAATGGTGCGTATCAAAGGTGGTCTCCTTTAAGGACGCTGCGTCCTCCTATATTAAATAGCAACCACGACTTTCGCGGTCGCCCTGTGTTCTACCAGTGGCATAAGCCCCTCTTCCACCAGCGCGTCGAGGCTGATGACGCGATAGCTGATGCGCTGGGCGAGATCCGTCGTAGAGAGCAGCTCCAGCGCGTTGGGCAAATCGATACTGCATATCTGGCCATTCGTGGTGACGATATCCTTCTCCTGCACGATCGCCGTATCCAACACCAGCCTCACCGGGGCCACGGGAATGCCGACCTGGAGGAGCCGCCCACCTCTACATACCGAGGCAAGTGCCTGCGCGATCGTCTCGGGAACACCTGTCGCATCGATGGCGACATCGACTCCTCGCCCACCAGTCAACTCGAGAGTGGCGGCAACTGGATCATCTGCACGGGCGTCGATCTGGGAGAACGCGCCCAACCGCTTGGCGGTA
>Ga0209577_10001653_pt1 | contig 22014 bp, 22 predicted proteins | sample GraSoiAngelo_109_FD_185874 | JGI IMG/M metagenome (GOLD analysis project Ga0209577, IMG submission 185874) | Grasslands soil microbial communities from the Angelo Coastal Reserve, California, USA - 14_0903_12_20cm (SPAdes) (version 2) | ecosystem: Environmental > Terrestrial > Soil > Grasslands...
CAGATTCCGCGTGGCCGGTGGTCTCGGTGATCACTTGCTGGTAAGTTGCGGTCTCGGCAGAACCGCCGGCGTAGCCCGCCGTAGTGCGGAGCACACCTTTGACGCGCTCAAAGACGGCCTGAGTTCCCCAAAAGCAGCCGCCCGCAAACACCGCCGTCTGCATTCCTGTGGCGCCGGCGAGCGGTGCGTCCAGCTTGGCCGGAGGAATCGGCGCATTCGCCGCGTTTCCAGAAACGGCCATGATAAAGATTGTAAGGCCGAGGGCCAGAAATGGGACAAGCAGGCGGGCGGGCATAAGGGCCTCCTCGAGTGGAATCTCTATTCCATTCTCCACTATACAGCAGGTCCGATTACGCTGGCGTCACTACTCTTTCGCGGGTGTCCCCTTCCCGAGGATATGCGCCACGTCCTGGTTATTCTCGATACAGAAGTACTCCATGATTTCGGTGTTCTGAAGCAGTGGCGATTGCCCGTACATCGTGAACGGCCGGGCATAAGCGCCGGGATCGTCAATGGTGACCTCGTAGTCTAGGTGCCCTGAATCAGGGCGCCGATAGCGCTCGATTACGTGCAGCTTCTCCGTATGCGGGTGGCCGATCCCATCAAACCAAAACTTGTCGTTGAATCCCACTGTGTCGACGACCAGCGTGTCTCCCTGCCATGTACCTCTCGAATCGCCGAACCAAGTGGGATCCAGGTCCTTGGGGTGGCCGCTGCCGTCCAGGAAGATCTGCCGGTAGGTATGCACGTTCCCTTCGATCAGGAAGAGGATGAGCTTAGGGGTCTGGATAATCTTGAACGGAAACGGAGACTGGCGTGGGATGCCCGAGGGCAGGCAACTCGCATTCGGGTCGTCTTTCGACAGCCGCTTCCTGGTGAGCTTGATAGCCCATGGCTGTAACGGGAGCTTCTCGCCGGGTTTGAGGGCGTTCGAAATATCACCCATAAACTTGGGCTCCGGCCCCCAAAGTCCGGACAGGTCTGGCTTGCCATCGGCAGTGCGCGGCGCTGGCCCGGCCGACTTGGCCTTCAGGCGTTCCAGGCTGCGCATCGGTACGCCTCCGCCCGCTGGATTGACACCTGCCGGTTCAGGTTGGCCCTGGGCGAAGGCAGAGGTCACTGAGAGAACCAAAAAGATCGCCAGGGAGAGCGCAGTCAGCATGGAGCAAGCAAGATCCCTTCTCATTGGGCTCCTCCTTGCTCGGCCGCTATTCCGGCCACCATCTTCCGGCCGTCGGAGAGCGTAACGGTTCTGGCATTGGCCATCTTGGTGCCGTCTTTGGCAGGGGCGACGAATATGCTGACCTCATCGCCGACTTTGAGGATATCTCTGGTCCAGCCCAACCGCCGAAGCGCGTTGGGGCTGGCGAGTTCCAGGTTCCAATTGGTGACTTTTCCGCTCGTGTCTTTTACATCGACATAGAAACGGGCGTGAGGGTTGGTCCACTCGACTTTGGTCACCACGCCGCGCAGGGTCGTCGACTTGCTGGGATCATATTGGGCTACGAACGCATGATGAGCGACCGCGGGGATCACGACAACGAGCAAACCAAGAACGCCGACCAACATACCGAGCTTATCTTTTCCCATGGCACGCCTCCGGCCTCGGATTAGCTCAAAGCAAAAGTTTCAGCGCGAATTGGATTGCCGAAGTTCTTTTTGATTCGGACAATTACTCCCGGAGTTCTACTTTTGATTCTCGAGGCCCACTCTTGTACACGGTTATTACGATTTTCAGAGCCAATTGTCAACCAGTTTGCCGCTTTGGGCCTCTTTGGACGGGCGTTCCAGCCCGAATTGTGACCGCACAAGATAGACGTGACCCCTGAATTCTTTTGGAACAGATCTTATAAGAGAGCTAATTTCTGAAGTGGCTAAGGGCTTTGGCGATAGGCAATATTTAGCCCTTTTCCGATGGGTATGGTAACGGAGGAGAAGCCCACCAGGCCAGCAACAAAATTCAGGTAGTCGGCAATTTCTTCGGGATGTGAGAGAACATTATCAGCCAGCAGGAGTACATCGGGTTTAAGTTTCGGTATTAGAATCTCGAGCTGTTCGGGCGCGCTGATGCGGTCGGCATCGAAAAAGACGCAATCGAAAGGCCCTTCAAGTGTTCTAACTGTGGCGGAGGCCTCGCCCCCCAGGAGAGTTACAGAATTCAGCAGACCTGCTCGCATTAGGTTTTTGCGGGCCATTTCCAGCTTCAGGGGGTTGCGCTCGATACTCACCAGCCGGCATTTCGTTCGAGAGCACAGTGCATCCGCCAACCAAATCGTGCTGTAACCATTGGATGTACCGATCTCCAAGATGCTTTGCCGGTGGGTTGCGCGAACGAGAATATGAAGCAGAGCGGCAGTTTCTGGCTCGAGGTTCAACATCTTTCGTTTACGGTCGGTTTCGCGTTGATCATTTTCTTTGCCAAAACGCTCTATTTCGAAGAGGAGCGCAGCGAGCTCCCGGTCGAGATTCATATCGGGCTTCGCATTAGGGGAGAAGGGCACCGGCCAAATCTCCACGGGGATGCTTCTGCAGTGAGCCAGCCTAAGGATACTACGTCATTCCTCAGCTGATGCGATGATTGCGCGCCGATTAGACTCTCTGCCCACGGATGTAGCACTTTTTCCATTCGCATAGCCTACCGCCAAGGCGAATTGACACAGCCGGCCGGGCGGAGCAAACTTGTTCGGCAAAAGGCAGGGGAGGAGAAAAATGAGACTTCGTTTCGTGACATTGGGATTGGCGGCGGCACTGATCGCGCTCGGCGGGGCGTTTGCTCAAAACGTGCCGGAGCAATTGGTCTTGAGCGGCAAAGCCGCCGAAAAGATTCAGGATTTCACCACTATCAATCTGGCTACCGCGGAGCGCATTGCGGAGTCGTGCGAGAAGGCCGCAACCGCGCAAGGCGTGCAGATCAGCATCATGGTGCTCGATCATGACGGCAACCATGTTTATTTTGATCGCATGGACGGTCAGGGCTATCTGAATATCATCACGGCCGACATGAAGGCGCGCACAGCGCTCATGACTCGCGCACCGAGCAAGCTGGTTATGAACCGGGTGATCCAGGATCCAAACGCGGAACTTCAGCTGATACAACTCGGCGAATTTGCGAATTCCGGCGGGCTTCCCGTCGTGGTCAACAAACAATTGATCGGCGTGGTCGGCGTCGGCGGGTCCGCGCCGCACCCGCCCGTTTGGAGCGATGAGATTTGCGGTCACAAGGCACTGGAGGAGGTGATCGGTCCGTCGGTGGCGCCGCTGGTTGAGGACCTACCGCCTCGGCAGAACCCTAATCCTGGGAATGCGCCAGTTCCGAAGTTTGCGACTGCCAACCCACCCAAAACGGCGCTACCAGCCGAATATGTAGTCGGCGGCAAAGGCGCGGGTAACGTTTTCGACGGCAATCAGATTTCGCTGGCAGCCGCAAAGAAGATCGCCCGCGTCTGCCGCGACTGGGCGGCCTCGAAGGGCGGCACGGCGTCGATCTACGTCCTCGATAATGCCGGCGAATTCGTTCACATGGAGCGGATGGACGGCCAGATCTTCAATAACATCCGCACGGCGTTGTTGAAGGCGCAGACCTCGCTGAAGACGCGCCAGCCAACATCCATTGCGAACGCGCAGCTCAAGAACAATCCGGCCGGGATTGCGCGGCAAACCACATATTTCAATCTCTTCACAAACTCCGGCGGCATCCCGATCGTTGTGGACGGGCAGATGATCGGCGCCGTCGGCGTGGGCGGCGGCGCGGGTGGGGGAGATGAGAATTGCGCCATCGAGGGGCTGAAGGCGACCTTCGGCGAGCACGTTACGCTGCCAGTCTATCCGACGACGGCGACCGAGGCGGGACCCCGGGGCTAAGATCGCTGCAGCCCGTGGAAAACGGCGCGCGCTGGGGATCGGTTCTCTACAACTAGCGCGCGCAAAAGCTGCTGCTAGAAGAATTGACTTCCCGGACCGGAAATCAGTCGGGTTCGGAGTAGAATCGCGCGACGGCATCTGCGATCCAGCCGGGATTCTCCCAGTCCGGATATTTCAGCTGAAATTCCGGCGACAGCAACTGTAGGGCCTCTTTGGAAGATTTTCCCTGAGCCTTGAGTTCGGCGACGCGTGATTGTAGTCCTTTCAGGTAAGACTGTTCCTTGCTGACAAGTCCGGCATCACCGACCTCGCCGTGTCCTGGCACAATCGTGCGCGGCTGTAGGACCTCGAACTGATTCAAGATGGCCAGCCAATTCTTCCCGCTCGCGTCTGGGTCGGGAAAGATAGGGAAAAAGCGGTTGAGCACCACATCGCCCGTGAAGAGAACTTTATCCTCCTCGATGTAGATGGCCGTATCTCCTCGCGTGTGTGCGGGCCCGACCCAAAACAACCGAGCTTTCACTCCGCCCAAATCGAGTTTCATCTCGTGGTCGAAGAGGATATCGGGCGGACGGGGCTTGACCTCCTGCAACAGGGCTTTGATTTCTGGAGTGCGATTACTGAAATTACGTATAAATTCGGGCTGTTTGTGAACTACCTCTTCCTGCTGCACTTCGGAGCGAATTACCCTGGCGCTTGGCGGGAACGCCTGAGCGCCCGTGACATGCTCCGGATGGAAATGCGTGGTCGTGAGATACAGATCGGCATTCTTGCTGACCTTGGCAAGTTCGCGGAGGACGACTTGTCCATTCCTCGGTCCCATGCCAGCATCCACCACCAGCGTCGCACGGCTTCCAACAATGATGCCGATATTCGGAACAAGATTCACACGCCCGTCCGGAATCACATAGACATGGTCAGATACTCGGACGGTTTTGTGTTCCTGCACCAGAGGCGCGGGTTGGCTCTGATTGTGACCGAGCGGGGCCGTCTCCTGCGCTTTGCCTGCAAGAGCGGATGCGCAGATGAGTCCGAATAACGCAACGATGAACCTAGTTGCTGACCGACGACGTTGGAGAAACGAAGCCATGGATTCCTCTCGGAAGCTATAGTGAAGTGCGACTCTGGTCCGGGGGTCAGGTCGCAGTATACACCCGAGCGCCTTCGTGGACCGCAACACCGCCGGAGAGACCGGAGAGATCCCTCGCTGGCACCCCAACGCGCGCAAAACCGGCTCGCGCCGGGGACCCCGCCTCGTTCCGGTTTGTCGCTCGGACCTAGATCCTAATCGAATCGCCGCTTGACAGGGGCGGTACGGTGCGGGTAGGTTCGCGGCGCTATGGACTTGGAGTACTCCTTTCCGTGGCTGGCCCTGCGTCTGACGCCCGGGCTTGGTGGCGCACGGCTGGCCGACAAGCTGCAGCGGCAATTCGGTTCACCGAAATATTCCACGCCTCGCTGACGGAGGTGGAGGCGTGTCATTTGGCGCAGCGCTGGAGCAGACGATCTTTTCGAAAGGCATTTCGCGACCGGCAAAAGGAACTGGCGCAGGTGCGCACGGCTGGCTGCCAGCTGATACATTGGGAGGAGAGCGAATATCGCAAGCGCCTGCTGGAAATTTACGCCCCGCTGCCCTTGCTCTATGTTCGCAGGAATGAGCAAGTTCTGAACTGTCATGCGATTTCTATCGTGCGGGCGCGACGTCCGACCCCTTATGGTAATCAAATAGCGGAGCGATTGGTGCGACCTGGCCAACCACGGGCCTGATCGTTGCGAGCGGACTGGCGCGAGGGATCGACAGCTCAGCCCACCGCGGCGCCTGCGCCGACTCGTGCGGAGGGACGATCGGCGTCCTCGGTTCCCGTATCGACGTATATATTAGAAGAGAACCGAAAGCTTTTCGAGGAGGTCGAGAAGCGCGGCACCATCATCTTGCATCGAAGAGTCCGATTCACGTCGACGAACTGGTGGAATCGACAGGCTTGAGTTCTTCGGAGATGCTCGCCGCGCTGTGCGAAATGGAGATGCGTGGGATCATCCGGTAGATGCTGGGAAGCTGTTTGTGTACGTTCTTATTTAGTAACGAGTTTTGCTTTAGGTAGCGGAAAGGAGAGATAGTTACCCGCAAGAGGGGTTTTCAGTCTACAAAAAGGACTTATGGCACGCTCACTGGTCATCGTCGAATCGCCGGCCAAGGCGAAAACGATCAACAAGTATCTGGGCCGCAATTACACGGTCAAGGCGTCCTACGGCCACGTGATGGACCTGCCCAAGAAAGAATTGGGCATCAATATCAAGCGCGGCTTCGAGCCAACGTACGAAGTCAGTCCCGAGAAGACGCACGTCGTGGAAGGACTCCAGAGGGCGGCGCAAAAGTCCGAGGCCGTCTATCTTGCGGCCGACCCGGATCGTGAAGGCGAAGCGATCTGCGCGCACCTGGCGGAAGTTCTGAAGCCCACTATGGCCGCGAAGAACGGTTCGAATGGGGCGGGCAAGAAAAAGAAGAGGAAGCCGCGCAGGGGACAAGAGGAGACCGAGCTACGGCGGAATCATATTTTCCGGGTAATGTTCAACGAGATCACGCCGCGAGCAATTCGCGCGGCCTTCGAGCATCCCGGGGAGATCAACGAGAACCTTGTGAATGCGCAGCAGGCGCGGCGCGTGTTGGATCGCCTGGTGGGCTACAAGATTTCGCCGCTGCTGTGGGACAAGGTGCGGCGGGGCTTGTCGGCTGGACGCGTGCAAACCGTGGCGCTGCGGCTGATCGTGGAGCGAGAACGCGAGATTCGCGCGTTCACGCCGGTGGAGTACTGGACGCTGCATGCCCAGCTTGCCGCGGCCGAGCCGCCTTCGTTCGAGGCCAAGCTCGCCAAACACAAAGGCGAAGACATCGAAGTCCATACGCAGGCGAAAGCCGACGCGATCATCGCGGCGGTAGAAAAAGCGCGTTGGCAGATTTCCGAAGTTACGCAAAAGGAGAAGCGGCGCCACCCGCAGCCGCCGTTCACGACCTCGAAGCTGCAGCAGGCGGCATACAACCGTCTGCGCTATACAGCGAAGCGCACCATGGTGCTGGCGCAGCGGCTGTATGAAGGCGTGGAACTGGGCGATGAAGGCTCGGTTGCGCTGATTACGTACATGCGCACCGATTCGGTGCGCGTGTCCAATGAGGCGTTGGGGCAGGTGCGTGAGTTGGTCGGGACGCAGTTCGGGCCGAATTACCTGCCGGAGAAGCCCAACTTCTACAAGTCGAAGAAGGAAGCGCAGGAAGCGCACGAAGCGATACGTCCGACGGACGTGGCGCGCAAGCCTGCGGAGGTGAAGCCATTTCTGAGCGACGATCTTTTCAAGCTTTATCAGCTGATCTGGCAGCGGTTCGTGGCTTCGCAGATGGTGCCAGCGGTCTTCGACCAAACGAGCATTGACATCACTGCGGGTGACTACCTCTTCCGAGCGACCGGTTCGGTGATGAAGTTCGAAGGCCATCTGGCGGCGTATCAAATCTCGACCGAGCGCGAAGACGATGAGGCTCCCGAAAGCGATGAAGGCCGCAGGCTGCCCCCCGTGACCGAGGGCGAAATCCTGCGGCTCGAAGCGCTTCGGCCGGAGCAGCACTTCACGGAGCCGCCGCCGCGTTATTCGGAAGCGACGCTGGTGAAGGAACTGGAAGACGATGGCATCGGGCGGCCGTCCACCTACGCGTCGATTATCTCCACGATCGTAGAGCGCGAGTACGTTAATAAGGACCAGGGGCGTTTTACGCCGACGATGCTGGGTGAAAAAGTGAGCGATCTGCTTGTGAAGAGCTTCGAGGATATTTTTGACGTGGGCTTCACGGCGCGCATGGAAGAGGAGCTCGACGAAATCGAAGAGGGCCGGCTGCGCTGGAGGGATTCGGTGAAGGAGTTCTACTCGCGCTTCGAGCAGGATCTGGAACAGGCTAAGGGCGATATGGAGTCGTATAAGGCTGGCATTCCCACGGGGCGGAAGTGCGAAAAGTGCGGCCAGGGCGAATTGCTCGAACGGATCAGCCGACTGGGATTTTTCCTGGGCTGCTCAAGATATCCGGATTGCGACTTCATCGAGGACCTTTCGCCCGAGGTCGGCGGCGAGGACGCAACGGAAACGCCCAGCTGCGATAATTGCGGACGCGAAATGGTGGTGAAGCGCGGACGCTGGGGCGCATTCCTGGCGTGTTCGGGTTATCCGGACTGCAAGACAACGCGGCGGCTGATTTCGGGAACGCGGCGTGCTCGTCAGCCCGACGTGCCACTAAACGAGAATTGCCCCGAGTGTGGATCTCAGCTCGTGCTCAAGCATGGACGCTACGGCGAGTTCATCGGCTGCACGGGTTACCCCAAGTGCAAATTCATCCGCTCCAAGACGCTGGGCATCAACTGTCCGAAATGTGGAACGGGCGAACTTGTCGAGCGCCGGGCGAAGAAGGGACGGCGCCGCGTCTTTTACGGCTGTAACCGCTACCCGGAGTGCGATTTCACCACGCCGTATAAGCCGATTGCGGAGCCCTGCCCGAAATGCGGCGCTCCGTTTATTGTGGAGAAGCGTACTAAGACCGAGGCTGTGCGGACCTGCCTGAAGGAAGGCTGCGACTGGGAAATCGCGGCGCCGGAGTCGGAACACAAAGAAGCCGCGCCTCAAGAGGTCAGCGTATCGGGTAAGCCGTGAGCGCTCGGCGGGCTGGAAAGAAAGAGAGATTCTTCGTCGCTGCGCTCCTCAGAATGGCACCGTGAAAAAAGCCGAGGGGCAGCGCTTGCGGGCACGGTAGAAGAATGAGATCGGCGATCAAGAAGTTTCTGGCATACCTGCGTTCGGTGCGCAATGCCTCGGCGCACACCCTGCGGAATTATGGGAGCGATCTCGAACAGTTCCAAGTTTATCTTACACCGCCCGATAGCCCTCCCGTGCAGCTTACAGACATCGATCATCGCGTGATCCGGGAATATCTCGGCTATCTGCACGATCAGCACCTGCAAAAAAGCTCCATGGCGCGCAAACTGGCGGCGCTGCGTTCGTTCCTAAAATTTTGCGCACGCGAAGGTATGGTGCGGGAAAATGCGGCGCGCCTGGTGGCTACGCCGAAGCTGCCCAAGCGCGTGCCCTCGATTCTCAGCGTCGGGGAGATGAACGCATTCCTCGACGGCCTGGCCACAGTCCCGAAACCTCAGGCGAAGCGCCGCTCGGCACGGTCTTCGGAGGCGGCGCAAGATTCGGCGCTGCTCCTCGAGCGCGACCGCGCGATTCTCGAACTGCTTTACGCTTCGGGGCTGCGCGTGAGCGAACTTACCGGTCTTAATAGAGACGACGTGGATCGCAAGAACCTGATGCTGCGGGTCATCGGCAAAGGGAACAAAGAGCGCATTATTCCCTACGGCGCGAAGGCGGAGGAAGCGTTGGGGCGCTATTGGCCGATTCGCGCCAAGTTATTGGCGCGTTCGGGGGAGGGCGCCGATGGGCGCGCCGTTTTTCTCAACCACTCGGGGCGGCGCATGGGCAACCGTTCGGTGGGGCGCGTGATGAAGAAATACGTCCGCCTGATGAACGTCAACTGGGACCTCCATCCGCATTCGCTGCGACATGCGTTTGCCACTCATCTGCTGGCGGATGGCGCGGACTTGCGCGCTATTCAGGAACTCCTGGGCCACAGCTCGCTCTCCACAACGCAGCGCTATACGCACGCCTCCATCCGGCAGCTAATGGAGGTATACGACAAAGCGCATCCGCATGCCTAGATTTAGCGCGAGGGCCAACGGAGAGCTTCGATCTCTTGCACCGGTTCGTCTGCACCGGTTCGTCGCTCGAGAGCCCGTCCCAAAGAACGTCTAGCGTGTCAGGGAGGTCCCTCGCTCACGCTGTTCGCGTGGAACGCCGATGCTGGTCGCATCGGCGCTTTACACCGATTTAACAGGCAAACAACGGCGTCCGTGAGATAAGCTCCGGCCTTTACACAGGGGTCTCAGCAACGTGAGGCGAATTTCGAGCTTTATGTTCCTGCGTGGCTTCGCTGTGCGCCACACGCGCATGTTTTTGGCCGTGGCATTGGCGCTAATTGCGGCCCCTGCAATCGACTTCGCGCAAACCGATGAGATCCAAGTCTACGACGCGGAGATTGCCGAACCGGGCGTCGTCAACTTGATGTGGCATCAGAACTTTACGCCGAGCGGGATCAGGGAGCCGGCGTTCCCCGGCGCGATCATCTCGGATCATTCGTACAACGGCGTTCCCGAATTTGCCTTTGGAATCAGACCCTGGTTCGAGCAGGGACTTTATATGCCAGTCTATAGCTTCTCCAGAGGGCGGGGTGCGACACTTGACAGTGTGAAACTGCGCGAACTTTTCGTCAGACCGCATGCGGGCGATCACACCTTCTTCTACGGCGTAAATTTCGAATTCAGCTACAACGCCTCGTATTGGGAAACAAGACACTTCACTTCCGAAATTCGGCCCATCGTGGGACTACATTTGCATCCGTGGGATATCATTATTAATCCTATTCTGGATACGGACTGGACTGGGGTCAGGAACTATACCTTCGCGCCGGCGATGCGCCTCGCTTACAACCTCCCCCCGAAATGGACCTTTGCCGCCGAGCACTATACCGGGTACGGGCCGCTGCATCAGTTCTTTACCGTCAGCGACCAGTATCACGCGCTGTGGGCCGTCGTGGATCACAATGGCAAGCTCCTGAATGTGGAAGCGGGCGTGGGGTTTGGCCTGACGCCTGCCACCGATAAAGTGACTTTGAAGCTGATGCTCTCGCGCGACCTGAATTCCCGAGGCGCCGCCTCAACGGATGACCAGAAACGGCCCGGCGCAGCGCCCTGAGTGTTTTTCGCTGCGAGCTTCCAGGTACCGCGCCTTCTCTGCTAACCTTCCCAACTATCGAGAGGATTTAATTCAAACAAGCGAGGTCTCTGCATGACCACGAGCGGCTTGGTTGAATATAAAGACGCCAGCTCGGAAGTGCGCTTGGTTTTTGATGACATCGTGGCCACGCGCCAAACCGACTGGATCAATACTTGCTGGAAGGCGCTGGCGCGCGACCCGGTGACGCTCAAGCGTACGTGGGAGTCAATCAAGCTGATCATGGTGCCGGGCGCTCTGGATGCGCTGACCAAAGAGATGATCTATGTGGCCGTCAGCGTGACCATCAGTGCGGGTACGGTATCGCCTCGCACACTGCCGCGGCGCGCAAGAAAGGCATGTCCGAAGCGATGTTCGCCGAGCTGATGGCGGCGGTGGGCATGGCGAACGAGACTAACCGGCTGGCCGCGGGCTACCAGGTGGAAATCGACGAGCAATTCAAATAGAGGCTATGGTGCGACCGCAAGGCTGGGTAGAATGCGGGGCACCGTCTGACCGGGGATCTCAACCCGCGAAGCCTCGGCGGCTGCGAGGATCAAAATGAAAATGCGCAGAATTCTGATTGTTCTGCCCGTCGTGATGGCAGCTTGCTCCGTTTTCGCCGCCCGTGTGCAAGGGCAAGGCAATGCTGGAATTACTTTTACCTCGGGGCCGCTAACCAAGGGGAAGGTTTTCAATTTCGAGAAGATCACCGAGGGCGTTTACTACGCCACGTCCACCGGCGCCATGATTACCGGCAGCAATGACGTAGTGATCGTGAACGACAATGATGTGCTGCTCGTGGATGCGGGCGTCACTCCCGCCGTGGCGCGAGCGCTTGTGCAAGACGTGAAGTTGCTCACCAATAAGCCCGTTCGCTTGGTGGTGAATACGCACTTTCATTATGACCATACCGACGGCAATTCCATTTTCGGGCCGGACGTGCAAATCATCGGGCACGAGTACATCCGCACGGCCATCTTGAACCTAGACGTGCTGCACCGAGAGCCTTTCAAAACTGCGCAAGCGAACCTACCGGACCAGATCGAGTCGCTAAAGAAGCAGATAACCGCGGAGAAGGATGCGCAACAGCGGGCGACGCTGCAGCAGCTGCTTGCAGCCACAGAGGCCGAACAGCGGCAATTCGCGGATATCAAGCCTACGCCGCCCACGATGACCTATTCGTCAAACCTGACGCTCTTTCGCGGCCAGCGCGAAATCAGGCTCCTCTTTCTCGGGCGGGGGCATACCCCAGGCGATACCGTTGTCTTATTGCCGAAGGAACGGATTGTGTGTACTGGCGACCTGATGGAGTCGCGGTTGGCGTACATGGGCGACGGCATCTTCGATGAATGGACCACCACACTCGATGCGCTGAAGAAGCTCGATTTCGACATTGTGTTGCCCGGGCACGGTGTGCCGTTCCACGAAAAATCCCTGATTACGGCGTATCAGAGTTACTTGAAGGACTTGATGACGCAAGTCGCCAAGCTGCGCGCGCAGGGACTTACCGCAGACCAAGCCGCGCAAAAGGTCGACCTTACGTCGCATAAGGCTGATTTCCCGCAGATCACCGGGCCAGGCGCGGATCTTCGAGGGATTCGGCGGATGTACCAATGGATGGACGAGCGCCGCAAGTGAGGACGAAGGCTGCGGCAGAACTTCGTGCAATCGTTTCCGATAGCTTAGAAAATCTTCGGGCGGTCTCTGAGCAAGAGGTCTTGTGCGATCGAGGTGTGGGTAAATAGGTCAAGAAGAAAATTCTCGGTCATCTTATCGACTCCGCATTCAATAACGAGCAACACTTCTTGCGTGCACGGATGACCGAACGCTTGGTCAAGACCGTTCCGCCCGGTCGCTTGAACGCCAAATGTGCGATCGGAGATAGTGATCCCGTCACACTGGAGTTGCTGATGAATGATTACGTCTTACACCTCGCCATCACTTGAGCCAAATGACGAAGGGCAAGCGGTTGAGTTCGATGTCACCAAGGGCCCAAAGGGCCTGCAGGCAGCGAACGTTACCGCCCTCTAATCCGAATGGCCTTACGCGAAGTGCATGATTTGGGTCGGACGATATGCCCGATCAAGATGTGCTGCTCAGTGCGTATCCGTTGATTGATTCGACCGGCAAATCGAGAAGCAATCAGCACCGGACACCGGACGCGCAATGACGCGCAATGACGCAAACGTTGACGGCGCGCGAGGCGGGCTCTATAATGCTGATTTCCCATTTGCAATCGGAGGCAGGATGTACGCCGTAATCCGCAGTGGAGGCAAGCAATACCGGGTCGCGCCGGGGGAAACCGTGAAAGTGGAAACGCTGCCCGGCAAGGTGGGCGGGAAGGTTACGTTCGGCGAAGTGGTCGCCGTGAGCACAGACGACCAGAAGCTCCTGACGGGCAGAGACGCTGTGGGAGCCACAGTTACGGGCAAGATCGTGTCGCAGGGACGGCACCGGAAGCTCACGGTGCTGAAGTACAAGCGCGGCGGACAGTACAAGATCCAGCGGGGGCACCGGCAGAATTACACGGCGGTTGAGGTTAGCGACATCGCGCTCTGACTCTTTTAGCGACAAAAGCCGCGTGATTCGGAAAGGGCTTTTGTCGCTCGTTGGGCAAGCTTCGGAGACGGTACCCTTATGGCACACAAAAAAGGCGGCGGATCGTCTGTAAACGGACGCAACTCTCCCGGACAGCGGCTGGGCGTGAAGCGTTTCGCCGGCCAGCTCGTCAATGCCGGAACCATTCTGATTCGCCAACGCGGCACGAAGCACAAGCCCGGCCTGAACGTCCGCCGCGGGAAAGACGACACGCTGTTTGCCTGCGTAACCGGCTATGTGCGCTTTCAAGACAAGGGCCGCTCGGGCCGGTTCATCAGTGTGCTGCCCCCGGAGCGCGTAGCAGAGGCCGCACAGCAGCCTGCGCCCTCCACGGCCGCAGCAACAGCCGTGGAAGCGCCTGCCGCAGATTGACCCCAGGTTCCTAGGCCGCGCAGAGCGCGGCCTTTCTTGCCCTTTTGCTAAAAGTGAAACTCTCTTGCGGGCTAACTAAGTGGTGTGAAAACCCACGATTTGAGGCCTCAGCGGCTAAGGCCCTTCTCATTCCGAGCGGCGTAATATGTCGCGGCTGAAGCCGCGACCCACAAAGTACAAAATCTCCAGGGCCGCTCGCGATCTCTTTCAACGTCGGCGCGTTCGCGCCGGCCACGAGCGCGCCCTGGGCTATAAAGGGGCGGCGAAGCCGCAGTTCAATTCGCCCTGCCAGTGTCGTATGCTTCTCTAGCTAGGAACGGGAAAACATCCGGAAAACATGTTTGTCGATGAAGCCAAGATTTACGTCAAGGGAGGCGATGGCGGAAATGGCTGCGTGGCCTTTCGGCGCGAGAAATTCGTGCCGCGCGGCGGGCCTTCGGGCGGTGACGGCGGCTCGGGCGGCAGCGTGATCCTGGAAGCGACGCAGCACGACAACACGCTGTTGCGCTATCGCTTCAGTCGCGAATTTCGCGCCGATCGGGGACGCCATGGCGAAGGTTCAAATCGCACGGGACATTCCGGCAGCGACATGATTCTGCCGGTTCCCGCCGGCACGATGGTCATCGACGACAACGGCGAACGGCTGGCCGATCTGACGCGCCCTGGACAGCGAGTGACTGTGGCGCACGGAGGCCGGGGCGGCCGCGGGAACCAGCATTTCGCCAAACCGTGGCATCAGGCGCCGCGCGAATCCGAAGAGGGCCAGCCAGGCGAGGAGCGCCACCTGCGGCTCGAGCTGCGGCTGCTGGCCGATGTGGGGCTGGTGGGATTCCCGAATTCAGGTAAATCCACACTGATCTCACGGATCTCGGCGGCACGGCCGAAAATTGCGGATTATCCTTTCACTACGCTCGAACCGCACCTAGGCGTGGTCTCGGGGGAACTTTCGGGGGCCGCTTCTGACAGAAGCGGACCGAGCGGCGCGCATCGAGATCTTGGGCGAACGTTCGTCGTGGCTGATCTGCCCGGGCTCATCGAAGGCGCAAATCAGGGCATTGGGCTGGGCACGCGATTTCTGCGCCACATCGAACGAACTCGCTTGCTGGCCCATCTGGTGGATACGAGCGACGCTTCGGACCGCGATCCCGTTCGCGATTTTGAAATTATCTGTGGCGAGCTCGCTTCTTTCAGCGGGGCGCTCGGGGCAAAGCCGATGATCGTGGTGGCGACGAAACTCGACGCCACCACGGACCGTTCGCGGCTGGAAAGGCTGCGCGAGCATTGCGCGGAGCGCAAGCTCGCTTTCTACGCCGTCTCCTCGGCTACCGGCGAAGGCATAGCCGAACTTGTGCGCGGCATGGCCGCCGCACTGGAGCGGCTTGCGCCGCCGGAGCCCGCCGAGGAAAGCGAAGCTGATTCTCAGAGCAAAGCGAGTGCCGGCGCGCCGTACTCGCCTGGTGCAGAAGCCAAGAGGGCTTCGGGCGCGGAGAAATTTTGAAAGCGGCGGAGCAAAGTTGAAAGCGAAGATCGCCGCCGCGAGCGGAGTGAAAACCGCCGAAGGCCGGCGCGTGGCGCTTTTTGGCGGCACTTTCGACCCGATCCACTCGGGCCACGTGGCCGTGGCGCGCGCCGCCGAGCGGCGTTTTCACCTCGATTACGTTTTCTTTATTCCGTCCAGCCGGCCGCCGCACAAGCCGGCCGCGGAACTTTCCGCCTACGAGCACCGCTTTGCCATGGTTGCCCTGGCGTGCTCGGCCCATCCGCGGTTTGTGCCTTCGCTGGCGGAGGCGAGCGTGAATGGCGCGGGTCCGCGCGTTTTTTACTCCATTGATACGGTGCGGCGCTTCCGGCAACAATTCAACCGGCGCGGCGACCGCATTTACTTCATGGTGGGCGCCGATTCCTTCCTGCATCTGCAAACGTGGAAGGATTACGCCCAGCTGCTGCAATTGTGCGATTTCGTGGTGGCCAATCGCCCGGGATTCCGAATTGGGGCGCTGCGTGAAGTGATACCGCCTGCGCTTCTGGCACCGGCAGCCGCAAAAGCCACCCGCGATTCGCGCGTGATTCGTCTGCGGGATACCGTTGTCTATCTGCTCGAAACCGTAGCAAGCCACGTTTCCGCGACGGACGTACGGCAGCGGGCCGAGGGGGGGCAGTCGGTCCACGGCCTTGTGCCGCCCCGCGTAGAGGAATACATTACTAAGCAGGCTCTCTACAGACGGGCCCTCTACACTTGAGTACGGAAACCGTTCGCCCCGAACTGCTCTCTGCCATCGAGGCCGCCCAAAACAAGAAGGCCGGCGCGATCACTGTGTTGGACCTGACCGGCCTGAGCGCGTTCACCGATTATTTTCTGCTGTGCACCGGATACAGCACGCCTCAGGTGGAAGCCATTAGTGATGCCGTCGAAGAAGCGCTGACGGCGCGCGGGCTGCGCCCGCAGCATCGAGAGGGACGCTCCGGCGCGGAATGGCTGCTGCTCGATTATGGCAGTTTCATCGTGCACATCCTTACCGAGCGCCTCCGCCTTTTCTACGATCTTGAGCGCCTTTGGCGCATGGGCCACCGCATTGACTTCGACGAGAGTGCGCCGGGATCGTCTGCCCCTGGGAATGCGGCCCGAGGCGTTTTGCCGTGAGCGAAGTTCCCGTCTGGATCGCGCACGATCCCGTTTCCGAGCATGTGCGCGAAGTGGCGCTTAAGGTGGCGGAAACTTCCACGACCATCCTGATCACGGGCGAAAGCGGCACCGGCAAAGATCAACTGGCCCGACTTATCCATGAACTGGGTCCGCGGCGCGACGCGCCTTTTCTGAAAATCGATTGCGCGAGCCTGCCGCAAGAGCTCGTGGAATCGGAGCTCTTCGGGCATGAACGAGGCGCCTTTACCGGCGCGGCCGAACGTAAATTGGGGCGTCTGGAGATGGCTGGCCCGGGAACCATCGCGCTCGATGAAGTGGCCGCGCTTTCCACTGCCATCCAGGCCAAACTCTTGCGGGTGCTCGAAGAGCGGAGTTTCGAGCGGCTGGGCGGCACGGAGACACTGAGCATCGATGCGCGCCTAATCGCGCTCACAAACGCAGACCTGCAGCGCGCCGTCCTGGCGCGACGATTCCGCGAAGATCTATATTTCCGGCTGAGCGTCTTGGCGATTCACGTTCCCGCGCTGCGCGAACGGCGAGCGGATATCCTCCCTCTGGCCGAGCATATGCTGGCGCGGCTCGCCACGGTTCATGGGCGCGACGGCGCTGTGCTGAACGACGCGGCGCGACAGGCGCTCGAGAACTACAACTGGCCGGGGAATATTCGCGAACTAAAGAACGCCATCGAGCGCGCGATTATTTTTGGCAAGGGCACAACGCTTTTGCCCGAGGACTTGCCGGAGAGTATCCGCACGGCCGATGCGGGAGCGGTGGCGGGCATGCGGTCTCTCGAAGATATCGAACGCGAGGCGATTCAGAAAACGCTCGAAGGCACGCACTACAAGATCACGCGCGCGGCGGAAATTCTAGGTATAAGCCGCAAAACATTGCTCGACAAACGGAAGAAATACGGGCTGCAGTAGAAACCGAAACGCAGATTCCTCGTCGTCCGCAGAAGCAGCGGCGACGGAAACCGGCGTAGGCGGGCTCCTCGGAATGACATTGAGGTTTTGCGCTCAGCAATGCGGATTCAACTTTTATTGCTGGGGAAAACGCGGCGTCCAGAAATTCGTGAGTTGATGGATGACTACGTGGCGCGCATCCGGCGCTACGCCGAGATTGAGATCCACGAATTGCGGCCGGACTCAGCGGCGAGCCGGAAGCGCCTGGACATCGGAGCAGGCGGAGTGGTCGTGCTGCTCGATGCAGCAGGGGAAAAGCTCAGCTCACAACAATTCGCGGAATGGATCCGATCATGCCGCGATCGGAGTGCGCGTGAGCTGATCTTTTTGTGCGGCGCCGCGGAGGGATTCCCAGAGGCGCTGGCTGGACGCGCGTCGTTGCGGATTTCCCTTTCGCCACTGACGTTTTCGCACGAGCTGGCGCGCATAATGCTGACGGAGCAGATTTACCGGGCATTCACAATTCTCGCTGGGCACCCTTACCCAAAATAGAACCAGCCGCCTTCCGCTCTCCCCTGGGCAGGCCCGGGCAGGCCGGGCAGGAAACAAACTTGACACCGGGAGCGCCGGTGGGTAGCCTGTAGGCATGGGAGAGTGGCAGATCATGTGCGCGTGTTGTTGTCGGATAACAGCGCCGCGGTGTGCCGGCTAGCCCGCTCTAATTAGCTCTCATTCGAGCCCACCGTCGGACGCAAAATTCGGCGGTGGGTTTTTTGTTAGGAATTGCAGGAAGACGAACGAGGATATGAAGGCTTCCAATTCACTGTGGCAGAAAGAGCTTGCCGGGAAAATGCCGGATGCTCTGGCCCGCGAGATCGACATTTTCGAGACCGAAATCACCCTGCGCAAGCAGGGCAAGCTAGAGGAGCGCCTGTTCGCCGAAACGCGGCTTCGCAAAGGAGTATACGGCCAGCGGTACGATAACGGTCAGAGACACGACGGCAGAAAAGTTCAGGAAATGGCTTACCCCTCCGAGTTGACGAAAGGCCTCAACACCATGTGGGATGCGCCGGGAATGCAGCGCATCAAAATTCCCGCGGGCGGATTAAACGCCCATCAACTCGAGACTCTCGCCGAACTGGCTGAGGAATATTCCGACGGCATCGCACACGTCACTACCCGGCAGGATTTTCAGCTCCACTATGTGCACATCGACGACACGCCCAGCTTGATGCGTCGCCTCGCCGCGGCAAATATCACCACGCGCGAAGCTTGCGGAAACTCAGTGCGTAACGTCACGGCTTGCCCTTACGCGGGCGTTTGCCCGGACGAAGTATTCGATGTTACGCCGTTCGCTCGCGCGCTCTCGAAATTTTTGCTGGGCCATCCCGATTGTCAGAACTTCGGCAGAAAATTCAAACCGTCATTCAGCGGCTGCGGTCAACACGCCTGCGGCCTGGCGAGCATGCACGACCTTGGCTTGATCGCGGTACAAGGAACGGAGAATAGAGAGAGGAAGATTGGCTTCGAAATGTACGTTGGCGGCGGCCTCGGCGCCGTCCCGTATCAGGCGAAACTCTTCGACCCGTTTGTTCCGCCCGAGGAACTGCTGCCACTGGCGCAGGCAATTGGGCGCGTTTTCGCTAAGTACGGCGAAAAGAAAAATCGCAGCCGGGCGCGGATCAAGTTTCTGATTCAGGATCTGGGAATCGAGAAATTCCGGAAGCTCGTTTTGGAGGAGCGCAAGAACCTGCCCCCGGATCCCCGCTGGACCGAATATGTCGAGAGCGCAGCAGCATTCACGGAAGCACCTCTCAAACCGGCCGGCAATAAGCCGCTTTTGGGCTCAACGGATTTTCAGCGCTGGCTCGAGACGAACACCCGTCCGCAAAAACAAGAGGGCTACTCCGTGATTACCATCGCCCTGCCGCTCGGCGATATTACTGCCAACCAGCTTCGGGCGCTCGCAGACGTCGCCCGGCGGTTCACAAATGAAACGATTCGCACGACCGTGGAACAAAATATCGTGCTGCGCTGGATCAGCCAGAATGATCTCGCTGAGCTCTGGCGGGCCCTTCAGGCCGCGGGTCTTGCTTATCCCGGTGCGGAAACGATCCTGGATATCGTCACATGCCCGGGCACGGATACCTGCAAACTGGGCATCTCCTCTTCCCGGGGACTGGCGGCCGAGCTGCGCAAGAGATTAGCGGAAAAGAATTTTCAGTTCGATGAAGCCGTCCAGAATCTGCACATCAAGATCAGTGGCTGTTTCAACAGTTGCGGCCAGCATCACGTCGCCGACCTGGGATTTTACGGCGTAAGCCGCAAAATGGCGGGATACGCGGTGCCACACTTCCAAGTGGTTCTGGGCGGGGAGTGGACGCATAACGCAGCGTCATATGGCATGCCGGTCATGGCGGTCCCCTCGAAGCACATTCCGGAGGTGGTCACGCGGCTTGTGGACCGGTACGCGGCCGGACGGAAGAACGGAGAAGCATTCAAGGACTTCATCAAGCGGATTGGCAAAGCGGAACTGAAGAGTCTGCTGGAGGATCTGGCGCGCTCTCCCGCCGATCCAACCGATCGTTCCATCTTCACGGATTGGGGCGATCCCCGGGAGTACAGCTTGGAGGATCTCGGCGTAGGCGAATGCGCCGGAGAAGTGGTGTCGGCCGTCGATTTCGATCTCGCGGGCGCAGAAAGGGAAGTCTTTGAGGCCCAGGTGGCATGGGACAACGGCCAAGCAGACACGGCGGGAAGACTCGCCTATCAGGCGATGCTGCTCGCGGCGCGAGGCTTGGTCAAACTCGAGTATCCGAATATCTCGCAGGATAGCGATCAGATCGTCGGCGAATTCCGGACGCGATTTTACGATACGCAGAAATTTTTCGATCCTTTCGCCGGAGGCAAATTCGCCCACTATTTGTTTGCCGCACAGCAAAGGAGCCAGCGGCCTCACACAGCCGACTCAGCGCGTTATCTGATCGACGAAGCGCACCTGTTTGTGGAGGCCGCCCACAGTTGCTATCAGCGAATGGGCAAACCGGTCGGCGTTTAGAGGCTAGTACGCGGTATGGCAGTCATGCAGCTTCAGCACGTCAACGTCAAACTGTTGGTAAAAAACCCAGAGGAAGTGGACCTCGGGCCTTTGATTCCGGTGTTTCACAGTTGGATTCAAGGGCAAATTATGGAAGAACTGCTACTGGACGTTGCCGATTACCGGCACGTTCCAGCGGGCCCGGGCGTGGTTCTGGTCGGACACCAGGCCAACTATAGCGTGGACAATACCGACGAGCACCTGGGGGTGCGTTATAACCGCAAGACCGTAGTGAACGGTAGTAATCAGGATGCCCTGCGCCAAGCGATGCGGGCGAGCCTGATTGCGTGTCAGCGGCTGGAATCCGAGCCGAGCCTCGAGGGAAAGCTGCGGTTCAACGGTCAAGAGGTCGAGTTCTTCATTAATGACCGCCTGCTCGCTCCCAATCGCGACGCCGCTCGCGAAACGTTCCATTCGGATTTCGAGACCTTCTTCGAGAAGCTGTTTCGCGGCAGCGAATATTCGCTGTCGTATACGAGCGAGCTGCGCAAACTGTTTGGTTTCTCCTTGAAGACCTCACGGGTCTTTGCTACAGCGGATCTTTTGGCGAACCTAAACGCCTGACAAGCGTCACCTCCCCGTTCTTGGAGACGAGCGGACGGTTCGAGACTTCTCCTTCCGCAAACTGCATTTGCCGTGCTTGACCTTTCGCCCACCCGCCGTCAGTATTCTTCTCTGTTCGAAGAGCAGTCATCGTTATCTCGCGCTATGGCCGAACAAAAAGGTTTGCTCATTATCTATACCGGCCCGGGCAAGGGCAAGACGACTTGCGCGCTGGGCACTGGCTTTCGGGCCGTGGGTCAAGGCCTGCGTGTGCTTATGGTGCAGTTCATCAAGGGCTCCTGGCATTACGGCGAACTGGATGCGGCGGAGATGCTGGGGACAGACCATTTCGAGATTCGGGCTATGGGCCGGGGTTTTGTAAAGATTGGCGGTGCGGAGACGGATCCTGAAGACATACGGCTTTGCGAAGAGGCCTGGGAGTTTGGGCGGGCGCAAATGCAGAGCGGGCGCTACAATCTGATGATCTTCGATGAGATCAATTATGTGATCAGCTACGGCATGCTGGAGGCAGAAAAAGTGGTCGCGGCCCTGGTGGCGCGGCCTGATGGTGTGCACGTGATCTGCACGGGCCGTAATGCACATCCGACGCTCGTGGAAGCAGCCGACCTGGTGACGGAGATGCGGGAAGTGAAGCATCCTTATACGAAGGGAATTCTCGCGCAGCGAGGAATTGATTACTGATCGCCGAGGTAACTGCAACCCCCAAAGGGCCTATGTCCTGGTTCAAGCGCTCGAAAAAATCGATTGAACAATCTACGCCCCCCGACGAGCGGCGCGTAAGGACGGAAGGGCTTTGGACGAAGTGCACCGGCTGCCGGGCCATCGTCTGGAAAAAAGACCTGGAGGCCAACGCCCACGTCTGCGCGAAATGCCAATACCATTTCCGCCTGAACGCGCGGCAGCGGCTGGAATTGCTGCTGGACGGGCGCTGGATCGAGCACGACGCGCAGATTGCTTCGAACGATCCCTTGCACTTTGCCGACACCCGCCCTTACGCCGAACGGCTCAAGGAAGCGCGCCGGAAGCTGAGTATGAGTGACGCCGTGCTGGCGGCGGAGGGCCTGCTGGCGGGGCGGCCAGTGATCTGTTGCTCCATGGAATTTGGATTTATT
>Ga0209577_10001654_pt1 | contig 21984 bp, 24 predicted proteins | sample GraSoiAngelo_109_FD_185874 | JGI IMG/M metagenome (GOLD analysis project Ga0209577, IMG submission 185874) | Grasslands soil microbial communities from the Angelo Coastal Reserve, California, USA - 14_0903_12_20cm (SPAdes) (version 2) | ecosystem: Environmental > Terrestrial > Soil > Grasslands...
ACCAGCTCGACCAGCGGAATCAGCTCCGGCGGATTGAGCGGATGGGCCACGAGGCAGCGATCCTGACGGCGGCAGCGCGCGAAGATGTCGCCGGGCGGGAGCCCGCTCGAGGAGCTGGTGAGCAGGGCCTCGTGCCCGGCCACCTGCTCGATCGACTCGAACAGCCGCTGCTTGGCGAGCAGGTCTTCGGAGATCGCCTCAGCCACCCAGTCTGCGTCCTTCACGGCCTGGAGCAGGCTGCGCGCCTGCACGAACTCGAGCAGCCCTCGCTCCACGATCCCCTGACTGGCCCGCCCCTGCTCTACCAGCGCGCGGGCCCGCTGGGGCACCTCCGCCTCGGCCCGCTCGAGTCCCTGCGCGCTGGCGTCAAACAGCGTCACCGGCCACCCGGCCGCGACGCACAGGGCGGCCCAGCCGCACCCGATGTCCCCCGCGCCGATTACGGTGACCTTGCGCGGCAGCGCCATCAGACCTGAACCTCCTCGGACGCGATCGGAGCCCCCGCGGCGCGCGCGGCCCAGCGGAACACGCGCTCCGAGAGCAGCCGCCGTACGGGCCCGAGGTCCGCGCGCATCGCGACCTTCACGGGCGTGCCCTCCGGGTCGACGCGGGTGTGGCCGCGGTGCTCGGCCTCGTCCAGATCCACGGTGAGCCGCTGCTCCTCGAACGAGAGGAGGCCAGGATGCAGCAGCTCGGCGATCGGGAGCACGTCGTTCACGATGCAGCCCTCCAAGCCTTCGTGTCGCTTGTGGAACTCCATGTAGAAGCGCAGCGCGTCATGGATCCACACCCCCTGCGCCGCACCGGAATGGGCCAGCCGTGTGGCCTCGCTGGGCGCGAGCACCAGCTGGCGCGTCACGTCCAGTCCCACCATCTCGGTCGGCAGCTCGGCGCGCAGCACGACGTCGAGCGCCTCGGGATCGCACCACGCGTTGAACTCGGCGTAGCGCGTCGTGTTCCCCTGCGCGGCCACGTTCCCGATCATCGCGATGTGTCGCTTTACCTTGTCGTGCACCAGCGCCGCATCGCGTCGCAGCGCCAGCGCCAGGCTCGTCACAGGGCCGAGCGTGACCAGCGTGACCGGCTCGGGCTGGTCCGTGAGCAGCCGGTCGAGCGACTTGACGAAGTCGAGGATCACGCCGGCGGGAGGGACCGCGGCGTAGCCGAGCCCCGATTCGCCGTGCGTCTCGCTCGCGACCGCGAGCGGTCGGGCGAGCGGGCGCCGGGCCCCCACGCCCAACGTGGTCCGCTTGCCCGCCCGCCGCGCGATCACCACGGCGTTGCGGTAGGCGTTCTCGACCACCGTGTTGCCGTACGATACTGAGATCCCGCGTACCTCGAGCTCCGGCGAGCCGAGCGCCAACAGCAGCGCCAGCATGTCGTCGATGCCGGGATCGGTGTCAATGATGACGGGAGTGGGGGCGGGGGACGAGGGACGGGTCGGATCGGTCACGAACTGAAGGCTAGGGAGCGCCAACCTCCTTTGCAATAGTGGCGTGCAGATCCCGGAACTCTTCCTCCCCGCCGAATCCGAAGATGCGCTCGATCACGCGTCCGTGGCGGTCGAGCAGCACCGAGTAGGGAAGGCCCCGATAGTGGTACGTCTGCTTCATCCGCCCGCCCCCCACCAGGATCGGGAACGGGGGCCGGAACTGACGCACGAAGGCGCGCATCTTGCCCGCGTCGACGTCGTCAGAAATCGCGGCGATCGCGAAGTCCTTGCGGTCGAACTCGTGGTACAGCGCGGCCATGTGAGGGAACTCCTCGCGGCAGGGGTCGCACCACGAGGCCCAGAAGTTCACGAGCGTCACCTTCCCACGGAACGTCGCGGGCGTGAGCGTGTCGCCGTCGAGATCGGGCAGCGCGAAGCCGGGCGTGAACGGCTCGCGCTCGCCGGCCGCCGGAGGAGTGGCCCCCACGAGCGAATCTGCGTCGAGCAGGGCGAGCCCCCCGCGCGCATCGAGCGCGACCGCGCCCTCCCTGGCGCCGAGGTGGCGGGTCGCGACGATCGCCCCGGTGGCGGTGTCCACCACGTCCAGGCGCAGCCTGGTCGCGCTCGAATCGTCCGATCCCAGAGCGTACAGACGGCCGTCGGGCCCGAGCACGAGCGCCACGTTCACGAGCCGGCTTCGCAGCTGCAGCTCCGTGCTCCCGCGCGGCGGCGGCAGGAACACCGGATCGCCTCCCGTCCCGGTCAATCCCCGCTGCGCGGTCCAGCGCAGCTCGCCTCCCCGGCCATATTTGCGAATCTCGTCGCGCACGAGCGGGGCGAAGTACACCGACCCATCCGGCGCCACGGCCACCGCGCCGGCATTCACCAGGTGACTGAGCAGCGGCACCGCGGGCCGCCGGATGGTGGCGAGCCCCGCGACGGGGCGACCCAGCGTGTCGAGCACCCGGATGAGCGGAGCGGTGTCCGGCTCGGGGCTGGCGAGCTGGGGGACGTAATAGGGCGAGCGCACGGCGACGACGCGGCCCTCTCTCCCCCTCCCCCTCCCGGCTGCCGCGTACAGCGAGGCGACGTCGGGGCTGTCCCACTCCCGCAGCGGCCGGCCCGCCGTGTCGAGCACGACCCCCTCCCCGGTGCGCTCGGTGACGAGCAGCTCGCCCGGGCCGAGCGGGGCCACGGCCATCGGCGTCGCGAGCCGGGGGCTCGAGACCCGGCGGACGACGTGCAGCCGTTCATCGAAGGCGAGGATCCGGCTGTGGTCGGGGTCGGGGGCCCAGGAGAGGGCGAGGCCGTCCAGCCGCGCGGCCGGCGAGCGGCCGAGAAAAAGCAGGGTAAAGCCGCCGGGCGCCGGCGCGCGACAGCCGAGCATGGCTGCCGCGAGCACGGCGCCCAGGGCGCGGCGCATCAGGTCGCGGGTGAGACCGTCTTGATCTCGATCGTGTGCAGCCCGCTCACCATACGGTGCATGCCCGTCACTTTCACTTTGCCTTCCGCAAACTGCTCGAGCTTCGAGTTCTGCGGATCGCCCGGCTTGGAGCTCACCGGCAGGTAGATGGTGCCGTCGCTCGAGAGAATGCCGAGCGGTACGCCGGCCTTGGCGCATGCCTGGGCGCAGGCCTTGTGAGCGGGGCCGGCCGCGCCGTTGGTCGTGTGACAATTCAGGTCGACCACCGAACCGGTGATCGTCATCTCGTTGCCCGCCGTCGCCGCGTGGCCCTGCGCCGCGAGCGGCAGCGCGCACAGGCCCAGGACGGCCGTCGTGGCGAGGATGCGCTTCAACATCGGTTCATTCCTCCTTGTCCCTAGTCGATGTGAACCTCGGAGACTTCGTGTACCATACGTCCCGACCCATGGTTCCGGATTGGCGTATATTGGCGCCATGAGCGCGGTCTATCGTGAGCTGCTGGAGCAATTTGGCTCGGCGTGGGAGCGCGGCGATGTCGATGCGATCGCCGCCGTGTTCGCACCCGACGCCGTGTTCCTCGGCACGCCGTTCGGCGAGCGCACCGCCGGGACCGACGCTATCCGGGCGTACTGGAAGGACGTCCCGCTGAACCAGGCGGAGGTCACGTTCAAGGCCGGCGAGATTCATGCGGCCGGGCCGTGGTTCGCCGCCGAGTTCCGCTGCACCTACCGGCGCCGCCGCACGGGCGAGTGGGTGGATACCCGCGGCGCCATCTTCTGCGAGACCAAGGACGGCAAGATCAGCGAGATGCGCATGTACTGGCATCGCAACCCCTAGACGCCGCTAGATCCCCTGGCGGGCACGGGCGTACTCGAGTGCCTGCTCCATCAGCTCGGCGCTGCGCAATCCGACCCGCATGGCCTGGGTGACGGCGTCTTCCTCCTCCATCCCCAGCTCCAGCATGAAATAAGGAATGAGACCCGCCCCGACGCGATTGCCGCTGGCGCAGTAGACGAACGCGGCGCGCTTGCCCGCGAGCTCGCGCACCGCGGCGACGAAGCTCGTGAACGTGGCGTCGCTCACGGCGCCGTGTCCGATCGGAATGCTGCGATATTCGAGCCCCGCGGCCACCACGGCGTCGGGCGTGCGGTACGGGCGCGGCTCCATCGGCTCGCGGATGTCGATCACCACGGCGCAGCCGGCGCGCTTCAGGGCCGCGAGATGCTCGGGCGCGGGCTGTCCCCCCGTCACGACTCCCGGGATCGGCTCGCAGGCGTTGGGGACGCCGGCGATGGCATCGAGCAGTTGGCTCATTGGCAGGGCCGCGGGTAGCTTTCCACGCACAATCTATCTCATGTCCCCCGGTATGGCGTCTTCCCGCCGTCCCTCGCTGCGCATCCACTTGAAGCCGCACCACAAGCTGTGGCTCAACTGGGACGGTGCGTTCCTCATGGGGCCGCGCTACCTGCGGTTCCTCGACGCCGTCGATCGCACCGGAACCATCCGGGCGGCGGGCCGGGAAGTCGGGTGGAGCTACCGCACCTGCCTGAACCGCATCCGTGAAATGGAGCGGGTGCTCGGCGCCAAGGTGCTCGCCACGACTCGCGGCGGCGCGCTGCGCGGCGGCGCCCGGCTCACACCCGAGGCGCGGCGCCTGGTGAAGCTGTTCGCCAAGTGGAAGCGGGAGGCGGTGCGCCTGAGCGACGTGGCGTTCCGGAGAATCCTGCCCCGATAGGCACCATATTGCCTATCGGCTGGGCGCGCACTAGCTTGCGCGCGTGCGTTCGGGCCCGGTAGTCGCGGCTCTCACTCTCTGCACGGCGCTGCGCCTGCCGGCGCAGGCGTCCCAGTCGTTCTCGACCACTCCTAAGCTCACCGGTTACCTCCAGCCCCGCTTCGAGACGCTGGGCGACACCGCGTCGTTCCTGCTGCGGCGCGCCCGCTTCGCGGTCGAGGGCAACATCACCCCCTGGGCAGCGTACCGCGCCCAGGTCGAGCTGCGCACCATGGGAGCGGCGGCGACACCCGCCGCGTCGCCCCTCACGGTCTCCGCGACCGACCTGTTCATCCGTCTGACGCACCGCCGCTGGGGCGGCACGGTGGGCCAGTTTCGCGTGCCGTTCTCGCTCGAAGGGTTGCTCGGCTCCACCACGTTAGAGACCAGCGAGCGCTCCCGCATCGTCAACGCCGCCAAGCGCGACATCGGTGTGCAGGCCGACTGGGCCCTCGCCGGCCGCGTGGTGCTCCAGGCCGCGGTGGTGAACGGCGAAGGGCCGAACCGGACCACCAGCACCAACCCCGACAACCGCATGGCGTACTTCGCGCGCGCCGTGGTCACGCCCCTAACGGGTCTGGACCTGGGCGGCGCGTTCGAGGGCTACAACGACTCGACCGGCGCAAACGTGCAGGGCATGTACCGGTCGGGTCGCTGGACGGCGCGGGCCGAGTACATCGATGAACACAATCGCACTAGCCAAGTGCATATCAGAGGGTGGTATGGCCTCGCGGGCTACTACGCGATCCCGCAGCGCGTCGAGCTGGTCGGCCGGGTCGAGCAGTTCGACCCCAGTAACCTGGTCGCGACCGATCGCTCCACCGGGTATCTGATCGGAGTGCAGTACTTCATGCGCGGCGACAACTTCAAGATCCTCGCTGACTACGAAGCGTTCCGCGAGCAGGCCGTGCAGGTGAGTAACAACCGCGGCGTGGTACAGATGCAGGTACGCTGGTGAGCGGGAGGTTGTGGAGGTTGGTGGAGGTTGGTGGAGGTTGGTGGAGGTCTGCGCCGGTGCTGGTCGCGGCCATCACCTCCACCATCCTCCACCATCCTCCACCGACCTCCACAACCCAGTCTTCGCAAGTCATCCTCGCCACCACGACCTCCACCCGCGACGCCGGGCTGCTCGATTCCTTGCTGCCCGTGTTCGAGAGAGAGACGCGCTACCACGTGAAGGTGATCGCCGTGGGCAGCGGCCAGGCATTGGCCATGGGGCGGCGCGGCGACGCCGACGTCGTGCTGTCGCACGCCCCCGAAGCGGAGCGCGTGCTGGTCGACTCGGGCTACTTCGTGCGGCGGCGGCTCGTGATGCACAACGAGTTTCTCGTGGTGGGGCCCGCGACGGACCCCGCCGGGCTGCGCGGCCTGAGCGACGCCGTCGCCGCGTTCCGCCGGCTCGCCGAGCGGCGTGCTCCCTTCGTATCGCGCGGCGATCAGTCGGGGACGCACCAGCGCGAGCAGCTGCTGTGGAAGCGCACCGGCATGACCGCGCCCCCCCCCCGCGACGGCTGGTACGTCGAGTCGGGCCAGGGCATGGGGGCGACCCTGCAGCTCGCCGACGAAAAGCGCGCCTACACCCTCACCGATCGGGCGACCTATCTCGCCTGGCGCGACAAGCTGCAGCTCGTGCCCATGGTTGAGGGCGATTCGCTGCTGTACAACGTCTATCACGTGCTCGAGCTCAATCCCAAGAACGCCGCGCGCGTGAACCTCACCGGCGGCAGGGCGCTGGCGGACTTCTTCGTCGCACCCGAGACGCAGGCACTGATCGCTGGCTTCGGGAAGGCACGCTTCGGCCAGAGTCTGTTCGTCCCCGACGCGGGGAAACCGGACCGCTGGTAGCCCTGTCTCACACGGAGACAGACATGTCTCCCCCTGGGGTCACCCCTTAACGCGTAGCGCGGCAGGTAGTCCTACGGGAACCGGCACGCTTCTTGATTGCTTGCCAGGGATACGGGTATATAGAGGATAGACCCATGCTGCTGCCATTGATGCTCTCGCTCGTAGGCTCCGCGCTCGCTCCCGCGAATGCGGCGTCCGCTCGAGTCGTGAGCGACGACCCGCCGATCAAAGTCTGGCTCAATCACGACAACTACTACCGCGGCGACAAGGCGCGCGTCAACGTCCGCCTGGACGACGACGGCTACGTCGTCGTGCTGCGCGCCGACGCCGACGGCCGGGTGCGGGTGCTGTTCCCGCTCGATCCGGGCGACGACGCGTTCGTGCGCGGTGGCGAGACGATCGAGGTGCGCGGCCGGGGCGATCGCGAGGCCTTCTACATCGACGAGCGCGAGGGCTCCGGTCTGGTGCTCGCCGCCCGCTCGGCGACGCCCTTCAAGTTCGACCCGTTCGTGCGCGGCGATCATTGGGATTACAGGGTCCTCGACGTGCGGCAATCCGGTGACGACAAGGAAGCGGCGCTGGTCGACATCGTGCAGCGAATGACCGACGGCCATTTCGACTACGATGCCGTGACGTACGTCGTCTCGGCGCAGCGGGCCTACCGCGACTACTACCCGTCGTATTACGACGTGGGCTTCGGCTACGGCTGGGGCTGGCCGTACCGGTACGGCTACTTCGGCTCCTGCTACGATGCGTTCTTCTACGACCCGTTCTATTGCGGCGCGGCGTACTATAGTCCGTTCTACGATCCGTTCTTCTTCGGCGGGTTCGGTTTCGGCTACCGGCGGCCCTTCGTGTATCGCCCGTACATCTACTACACGGGCGGCGCCGCCTTCTACAACCAGCCGCACAACCTGTTCGTGAACCGCTTGCGGCCCGGCGTCGGCTCCGGTCTGTATTTCAAAGATCGGCTCGGCACCAATGTGAACACGGGTGGCATCGGACCGCGGTCCCGCGATCCCCTGAACCTCGTCTCGCGCTCGGACCCGCGAGCCGTTCGGGTGCGCCCGGCGACGTTCCCCGTGCGCGAGCGGCCCGATCACCCCGATCAGCCCAATCACCCTGACCGGCCCGATGTCCGGAATCGGCCCGACCACCCGGATCGTCCCGATCACCCGGATCATCCCGATCGGCCCGATGTCAGGAGCAGGCCGGACCGTCCCGATCGCGCGGCCGACCAGCCTCGCGCGCGCGAGCCCGAGCGGCGTGAGCCGTCCCGTGGCAACGACCGGCCCGCGGTCGAGCGGCCGCGCGACTCTGGTGGGCGGGACCGTGGCTCGTCCCCGCCGCCCAGCCGTGGTGGCGGTGGTGGCGGCGGCAGCGTCAGTCGGGGCGGTGGTGGCGGCGGCGGTGGCAATCATGGAGGCGGGGGTGGAGGCGGGGGCGGGGGCGGTCGCCGGCGGCCGTAGACAAATCGATTAGGTCGGTTTCGTAGGGGCGCAGCATGCTGCGCCCCTACTTCTTTGCGTGCACATTCCCTCCCGGTGCACATTCCCCCGCCATGACGGACCTGAAACGATCGCTGCGCCTGGTGGACGGCCTCGCCATGGTCGTCGGCATCATGGTGGGGTCGGGGATCTTCCGCACGCCCGGCCTCGTGGCCGCGCAGCTGGGGCGCCCCTGGCTCACCTTCGTCGCCTGGATCGCGGGCGGCGCCCTGGCGCTCGTCGGCGCGCTCTGCTTCGCGGAGCTCGCGACGCGCCACCCGGCGGCGGGCGGGAAGTACGTGTACGTGCGCGAGGCGTTCGGCCCGCGCGCCGGCTTCGTGGTCGGCTGGGTCGAGGGACTGGCGATCTATCCCGCCGCCATCGCGGGCATCGCGGTCGTGGCCGGCGAGTACACCGGGCGGCTGCTCGGCCTCGAGCCGGCGCACACGCGCTGGGTCGGGGCGGGGATGGCGGCCCTGTTCACGGCGATCAATCTCGCTGGCGTCGCGTCGGGGCGCTGGGTGCAGAACCTCGTGACCGGAGCGAAAGTGCTCGCCCTCACGGCCGTCGTGGTGCTCGCGTTCACCCTGGGCAGCGGTTCCGGCTGGCACTCGACGCTCCCCATGGCGCCGACTGGCACCGCCACCCTGGTCGCGCTGGCGCTCGCCTCCCAGGCGGTGATCTGGACCTACTACGGCTATCTCGACGTCGCCAAGATCGCGGAAGAAGTGGTCGACCCCGGACGCACGCTGCCACGCATCTTGCTGGGCGGGATCGGCATCGCCGCCGCGCTGTATCTCCTGCTCAATGCCAGTTTCTTCCAGGTGCTGCCGATCGACCGCATCGGCGCGTCGAACCTGGCACCGGGCGACGTGGCGGCCGAGCTCACCGGGGCGCGCGGCGGCACGCTCGTGGCCGCGCTCGCGGTGCTCGTGGTGCTGGCGTCCTTGAACGGCAACATCTTCGTGACGCCGCGTGTGATCTTCGGGCTGGCGCGCGAGGGGCTGGGCCCGCGCGCCCTGGCGCTCGTGAACGCGGGTGGCACGCCCTGGGTCGCGATGCTGCTGGTGGGGGCGGTCGCCATCGCGCTCGCCGCCACGGGCTCGTTCGAGTCGCTCCTGGGACTGGCCATCACGGTGATCCTCGTGATCGACAGCTTCACGGTGCTGTCGCTGTTCCGGCTGCGCGCCCGCCAGCCGGATGCGCCGTTTCTCGTGCCGTGGTTTCCGTGGGTGCCGCTCGCCTTCGTCGCTGTCTACGCGGCGCTGTTCGTGGGGGCGGCGCTGGGGCGGCCGGGGCTGGTGGCGAAAACGGGGGCGCTGCTGGTGGGGGCGTACGCGCTGAGCTGGACGGTCAAGACTGGTCGGGTGGTGCCGGTTTCCGAGTGATCCGTGGGCTGAAGCCCCGGCTCGGCGCAACGTGCGCCCTTAAGGGCGCACCGGGCCGAGCCCGCCCTTCAGGGCGGGATCCTCACCGGGCGCTCGCGGGTCGATACAGAATCACCCTGGCCCGTTCCAGCGTGACCAGCCCACCCCCGATCATCTCGTCCAGGTCGGGCAGGATCGACTGGATCGTCTCTTCGGTCTCCACGATCTCGATGATGAGCGGCAGATCGAGCGACAGCCGCAGCACCTTGTCGGTATGCATCACGCTCGAGGCACCGAACCCGGCCACGCCGCGCAGCACCGTCGCCCCCGCGAGCCCTTTGGCGCGCAGTTTCTCGAGCAGCGCCTCGTACAGTGGCTTGCCGTGATACTTGTCGCTCTCGCCGATGAAGATTCGCATCAGCGTGCGCTCACCCTCGAAGCGATGCGGCATGGGGCCTCCCGTCACAGCAGTTTGCTCGCCAGCGCCGTTCCCGTGATCACGGCCGCGAGGCAGCCGACGATGGTGCCGCCCATGTACAACCCGGCGTACCAGTACTCGCCGTCCCCCAGCAGCCGAATGCTCTCGTAGCTGAACGTGCTCATGGTCGTGAACGCGCCGCAGAACCCGATGGTCAGGCCGCCGCGCAGCTCGGGGGAGATGACCGTGGAGCCGGTGGCGAACCGCATGATGAAAGCGAGCAGGAACGAGCCCGCCAGGTTGATCGCGAGCGTGCCCGTGGGAAAAGTCCCGCCGCGGATTTGCAAGGCGCCCTGCAGGACGTAGCGTGCCAGCGTGCCGAGCACGCCACCCAGCGCGATGTATACGATCATGACGAAAAGCTCTACAAGGCGGCAACGGGCGGCAACAAGCGGCAACAGGCGGCAAGGAACTCGTCGCCCTTTGCCGCCCTTTGCCGCCTATCTTTCCCGCATGCCGCGTATCGCGATCGCCCAGATCCGCCCCAGCAAGGGCGAGTATGCCGCCAATCTCCAGAAGATCGGCGGCGTGCTGGCGCAGATCGCCAAGCTCGACCCGCCGGTGGACCTGGTGATCTTTCCCGAGACCGTGACCTCGGGCTACTTCGTCGAGGGCGGCGTGCGCGACGTCGCCGTGACCGCGGGGACGCTGTTTCGCGATCTCACCGTCGAGCACGAGGCGGCGGCAGCCCCTCCCATCGACGTCGCCGTCGGGTTCTACGAGGTGTTCCAGAACCACTTCTACAACTCCTGTCTTTACGCCTCACTCGGCAACGCTTCTCCCGGCAACGCCTCACTCGGTCACGCCTCACCCGGGAGCGCCTCTCTCGGCAACGCCTCACCCGGTAGCGCCTCAACCGGCCACGCCTCACCCGGCATCAAGCACGTCCACCGCAAGGTGTTCCTGCCGACCTACGGCGTGTTCGACGAGGAGCGGTTCGTGGAGCGGGGGCGCGACATCCAGGCCTTCGACACGCGCGTCGGGCGCGTCGCGATTCTCATCTGCGAAGACGCCTGGCACTCGATCACGGGGACGATCGCGGCGCTGCAGGGCGCGCAGCTCGTGATCGTGCCGAGTGCGTCGCCGGCGCGCGGCACCGGGAAGGATGAGGAGGGGACCCGCCTGCCCGCCAGCGTGGTGCGGTGGGAGCGGATCCTCAAGGGCATCGCGGACGAGCACGGCGTGTGGGTCGGGTTCGCGAGCCTGGTGGGGTTCGAGGGAGGGAAGGGGTTCCCGGGCGGCTCGGTGCTCGTGAGCCCGGGCGGCGAGATCCTGCTGCGCGGGCCGCTGTTCGAAGAGGCGGTGCTCACGTACGACCTGTGAGCCCGGGCGGCGAGATCCTGCTGCGCGGGCCGCTGTTCGAAGAGGCGGTGCTCACGTACGACCTCGACTTCGAGGAGCTGACGCGAGCGCGGGCGGAGTCTCCCCTTCTAGCCGACCTCGAGGTCAACCTCCCACATCTCATCAAAACCCTCGGGATGCGGGATGCGGGAAGCGGGATGCGTAAACGGCGGCCCGTCAAATTCGACCCTGCGGTGAATGGGTCCCACGCATCTCGCATCTCGCATCCCGCATCCCGCATTCACATCGTCGGGAAGGGTGTGGAGGAAGGAGATCCACTCTCCATCGATCCCGATCTCGCTCGCCGCTGGTTGGTTTCGTTTCTCAAGGACGAGGTCGTGCGCCGCCGGGGGTTCGCCAAGGGAATCGTCGGGCTGTCGGGGGGCGTGGACTCGTCGCTCACGGCGTTTCTTGCGGTCGAGGCGCTCGGCAAGCAAAACGTGATCGCGGTGCGCATGCCCTACAAGACCTCGTCGCCCGAGAGCATGGAGCACGCGCAGCTCGTGATCGACCGCCTGGGCATCGAGGCGCTCACGATCGACATCAGCGCCGCGGTGGACGGCTATCTCTCCCAGGTTGAAACGAACGGCGCCGCCGATCCCACGCGCCGCGGCAACGTGATGGCGCGCGAGCGCATGATCGTGCTGTTCGACCTGTCCGCCAAGTACAAGGCCCTGCCGATCGGCACGAGCAACAAATCGGAGCGATTACTGGGTTACTTCACCTGGCACGCCGACGACACGCCCCCCGTAAACCCGTTGGGCGACCTGTTCAAGACGCAAGTGCGCGCCCTGGCGCGTCACGTCGGTGTCCCGGACGTCATTCTCCAGAAGCCGCCCACGCCCGATCTCGTCCCCGGGCAGACCACCGAGGGCGATTACGGCATCAGCTACGACAAGGTGGACCGCATCCTCTACTACCTGATCCGCGGCCTGAGACCGGACGACATCGTCGCGCGCGGCTTCACCCGCGAGGAGGTCGACAAGGTCGAGCGGCGGCTCGAGTCCACCCACTGGAAGCGGCGGCTCCCCACGGTCGCGGTGATGTCCCAGACGGCGATCGGCGAATTCTATCTCCGGCCGGTGGACTACTGATGCGCGCCAAGCATCCTCGCGACTCGGAGACGGTGATGTCCGAGTTGATGATGCCGCAGCACGCCAACCTGCTGGGCAACGTGTTCGGGGGCATCATCCTGTCGCTGGTGGACCGCGTGGCCGCGGTGAGCGCGATCCGCCACGCCAGCCGGCCCTGCGTCACCGTGTCGGTCGACAAGGTGGACTTCAGGGAGCCGATCCATGTGGGCGAGCTGATCACCGCGTTCGCGCGCGTCAATTTCGCGGGCCGCACCTCGATGGAAGTGGGCGTGAAGATCATCGCCGAGGATGTGCTCACGGGCCAGAAGCGGCATACCAACTCCTGCTACGTCACCTACGTGGCACTGGACGACAAGGGCGTCCCCACCGAGGTGCCGCCGATCGTGCCGGAGACGCCCGACGAAAAGCGGCGGTATGACCGGGCGGCGAAGCGGCGGGCCAGTCGGGTGATGGATCGCAGATACGATACGGGGGCGGGAGAATGAGTAATTGCGGATTTCGGATTGCGGATTGCGGATTGGAAGGGCGATCGTCGAATCCGCAATCCACAATCCGCAATCCGCAATAGGGGCGGCGGGGTGGCCCGGGTGGTGGCGGTGTTCGGCGGCGGCGGGGCCAAGTCGCTCGCTTGCCTTGGCGCCTGGAAGGCGTTGCAAGAGGCAGGGGCGCAGCATGCTGCGCCCCTACAAGTGACGCATCTCGTAGGCACTTCGATGGGCGCCGTGATCGCGGCAGCGTGCGCCAGTGGCGCGACCTACGACGAGATCGTGATCGCGGCGCGCTCGCTGTCGCAGCGCGACGTGGCGCGCGTCGATTCCCTGGCGCTCCTGAAGGGCGTGTTCGCGTCGCACCTGCTCAAACCGGCCGGGCTGCGCCGCGCGATCGAGCGGTTCGTGCCGGCGACGCGATTTGACCAGCTGCGGATCCCCTTGACGGTCACCGCGACGGACCTGGACTCGGGCGAACTGGTCCTGTTCGGTGCGCCCACCGGTCCTCACCCCCTGTCCCCCTCTCCACTACGTGGAGAGGGGGGACTGGGCGGCGAGGTCGGATTGCATGACGCCCTGTATGCCTCCTGCGCGCTGCCGCTCTACTTCCCGCCCGTCGTCATCAACGGCCGGCGGCTGGGGGATGGAGGCTTGAGGGCGGTGCTGGCGCTCGAGGTAGCACGGTCGATCCCGGCCGATCTGGTTGTGGCGGTCCACGTCGGCCCGGGTTTTGACGAACCTCCTCCACCGCCTTCCACCGCCCTCCACCGCCTTCAACCGCCGCCTTTGATCCGCGCCCACGGCGAGGCGATCCGCATCATGATGGCAGCGCAGACGGAGCGCGCGATCGCCGACTGGCCCACGGACGCGCCCAAGCTGGTCGTGGTGCGAGCGGTGGCGGAGCGGGAAGCGACGTTTGCCGTCGGCGCCGGGGAACGGTATCTCGAGGCGGGGTTCCGCGAGACGCGGCGGGCTTTGGGCTGATACATTAACCGCATGCTCGCCCGCGAGATCATGATCCCCGAGCCGTTCGTCGCCGCCGCCGGTGCTACCAGCGCCGAGGTGGCCCTCCTGATGCGCGCCAAGGACATCTCGGTCGTGCCCGTGGTGGACAATCCCAAGGACCGCCGCTATCTCGGCACGATCTCCGACCGCGACATCGTGACGCAGTGTGTGGCGGCGGGACACGACCCGACCGACTGCCAGGCGCTTGAGCACGCGCGCACCGACACCATCGTCGTCAGCCCTGACACGGAGCTCGGCGGCTTCAAAATAGAACAGCTGGACGAGAAGGACACGCACATTCGCTCGACGATAGTCGTAGTGAATGAGGACAAGAGGGTGGTGGGTTTCATTCCGCATCCGGAGTTCATACAGGGAATCGTCATTGTTAGGGGCGTAGACGGATAGACGGATAGACGGATAGGCAGACGCCAAAAATAGACGCCTAGACGCCCAGACGCCTAGCGGATTGTAGCGGGGAGTGAGGAGTTAAGCCTACCTGAACCCTCAGACCTGACCACCGCTGGGCGTCTCGGCGTCTAGGCGTCTGCCTAGCCGTCTAGCCGCCTAGCCGTCTAGCCGTCTATTTTGACTCCGTGCCCCGGAAATATTTCACCCTCGCCGAAGCCAATCGCACGTTGCCTCTCGTGAAGCGCATCGTCGCCGATCTGGTGACGCTGCATCCCGAGTGGCGCGACCTGGTGAGCAAGTACGAGCTGGTGGCGGCGCAGGCGCGGCCCGAATGGGGCGAGTCGGCCGAGCAGATGGGGCTGCGCGCCAGCATCGACGAGGTGGCGGGGCGGATCAACGATTACCTGGGCGAGCTCGAGCAGATCGGGTGTGTATTCAAAGGCTTCGAGCAGGGGCTGGTGGACTTCTACGGCAAGCTCGACGGCAAAGAAATATTCTGGTGCTGGAAGCAGGGTGAAGAAAAAATCGAGCACTGGCATGACGTGAAGACCGGATACGCGGGACGGCAGCCTGTGCCAGAGGTAGTGAGGGGGTAGACGGCGAGACGGCTAGGCAGACGCCTAGACGGCTAGACGCCTAGCGGGTGTCAGGAGGGAGGGGGGAGGAGGGCATGCGAGGATTCTGGCTGCTGGTGCACGTGCTGGGCTTCACCCTGTGGCTCGGCGGCGGGATCGCGACGATGGTCGCGGGTGTCACCGCCAAGCGCATGGGGACCGGCGAGCGACTCACGGCCTACAAGCTGATCGGCGCGGTGCAGCGGCTGCTGGTAGCGCCGGGGGCTATCGCCGTAGTGCTCTCGGGATTCATCCTCGCCCGGCCGTACATGCAATCGGGGCAGGTGCCCGGCTGGCTCGGCACCATGATGGGCGCGGGGTTGCTGGGGGCGATCGGCGCCGTGGCGGTCAGCGTACCGACGGCGGCCAAGCTGGCGCGGCTCGAGCCGGGGCCAGGGGGACAGCTGCCGGAAGCGTTCGTCCGCTTGCGCAAACGCCAGATTCTCGCGGCCTCGATCGCGGGAGCACTGGGACTGATCGCGATGTTTTCGGTCACTGTGGGGAGATGGTAGGCGTTTTGGGGGCCAGCATGCTGCGCCCCTACGGTCTTTCCCCGGCCCCTACGATCTTCCCCCTACGATCCTTCTGCAGTCAGTCTCGCTAACCGCTGTTTCACGTCCCGCACGAGCGGTTGCAGCTCGGGGTCCGCGTCCTTCCACAGGTCCAGGAACCGACCGTAGTAGTCGCGCGCCTTGTCGAGCTCGCCCCGCTGCTCGTATAGCTCGCCGAGACGCCGGTAGGTGGGAGCGAGGGTGAGGAAGACGTCGTACAGCTTCAGGATGCCGGGGGCCGTCACCGCGCGCTCGTAGACCGCACGAGCGGAGTCGAGCAGTTGTGCCTTCTCGTACGCCTGTCCCAGCTCGTACAATCCGCACGCGGCGCACCCGCTCTCTTCATACAACGACCGATAGCCCGCGATGGCGTCGTTGAGCCGGCCCGTCGCCAGAGCGACCCTCGCGTCCGCGGCATGGCGGAAGGCATTACCCCTCCGCTCCCCTTCGGGCACCGCACGCTCGTACTCTGACATCAGGCGCCGAGCCCGCTCCGGCTGCCCCGCTGCCGCGTAGAACCAGGCCAGGAGACTGTAGGGCCGGTCTTCTGGGGCGATGGTGGACAGGGGGTGGCGGGTGAGGGCGGCGTCCACGACGTCGAGCGCAGCCGCGGGCCTGCCGCGGTAGAACAGCTCGACGAGGCCAAGCGGGATGGCCCCCATCACGTAGGACGCGGGGAGGCGGCGGCCTTCACTCACCTCCATGAAGCGGCGCCACTCGCGTCCCGCGGCCGCGAGCTGGCCGCGGACCTGGTACAGCGAAGCGCGGCCGTACGCCGCCTGCGCCTGCGCCGACAAGTCGAGCGATGCTTTGGAGATGGTGCCGATATAGCGGGCGGCGCTGTCGTAATCGCCGCGACTCGACGCGAGCAGCGCCTGCATCCAGGGAAGCAGCGGGTGCGTGGGGAAGCGCGCCGCGAACTGTCGGACGGTGCCGGCTGCGGCCTCGAAGCGGCCCTGGCCGACCTGCGCGCTGGCGGCGTTCATGTACAAGGTCGTCATCGGATGCGGGCTCGCGAGGCCGTGGGCGACGAGCGACTCCGCGACGGCGAAGCGCCGCTCCTGGATGTAGAGCAGCGCGAGGTTGTTCAGCGCCACGCTCTCGTTCGGATCCAGGTCGAGGGCGGCGCGATAGGCGTCCTCCGCCTTCGCGAGATCGTAGTCGGCCACGCTGTAGTAGCGCGCGACCGTCAGGTCGCGCTCGAGCGGCGGCAGCCGGTCGCGGTGCCGGAACGCCTGTGTCGCGGCCGCGGTGATGCGCGCGTTCGACGCGCCGGTGTTGCTCAACACGACGGTCAGCTTGCGCTGCGCCATGGCGAACCCCGAATCGAGCCTAATCGCCTGCTCCAGCATGTCCACGGCGCGGTCCCACTCCCCCGCCTCGCTCGCTTTGACCGCTTGCGAGTAGCGCTGCAGCGCCTCGAGCGAACTCGTGGTCACGCGCTCGAGCGGATCACTCGATCGGATGGTCTTGAGCGACTCGCCTATGCGCTCGCGCAGCCGTTTCGACAGGCGGTCGACCGCATCGATGATCGCGCCGTCGTCCCGGGCCGTCTCGCGCACGGCCGCGAGCTGGGCTCCGTCCGCCGCGCCGACGAGCTCCGCGGACACCACGTAGCCCCGTCCCAGCGGATCGATCTGCCCGTGCACGACCGCTTTGGCGCCCTCGCGCTGAGCCAGGTCTCGCGCCAGCGCCGGGTCGAGCGGGGTGGCGGGTGCGCGACCCATGCGCACGAGCGCCTGGCCCACCGCCGCCTCGTCGAGCAGCCGGATCACGCCCGATTGCGCTAGGTCGACCCGGAGGGCCTCCGTGAGCGACGGTCCCAGGGTCGAGTCTTTCGCGCGGTTCTCGAAGTCGGCCAGCACCAACCGGTCACGCTCGGCGAGCACGCCGCTCGCCACCAGCGTGCCGACTGGCCCGATGCCGAGCTGCCGCATGGCCGCGTGGGTCGCGGTGACGAGCCCCAGGAGACCGAACCCGGACCCCGCCGAGACCAGCGCCCGGCGCCACGTGAGCCAGTGCGGTACTCCCGCGCGCGCCCGGCGCCGCTCGATCGCCCCGGTCCACAGCATGAAGGGGAGGGCGGCGGCGGCGAGCCCTACGGCGCCCGCGAACGCCCAGTCCGGCAGGCCGAGCAGCCGCACCAGCAGCTGGGCCAGCGCCAGCACACCCACGGCGGCGAGCGCGAACAGTGTGGTCACGCGCACGGGGTGCGACCGGCGCAGCGCTGCCTGCGTTCCCGACGAAATCGCCGAGGGCTCCGACAGCGTGGCTCCCGTCGGCGTGGCGATCGCTTCGAGCTGGCCCAGCAGCTCCTCCGCGCTCTGGGGCCGATCGGCGGGATGCTTGGCGAGGCAGCGCATGATCAGCGCAGCGAGCGCGGGCGGCACGCTGTCGCGATGTTGGGTGACAGGGTCGGGCGTGGCCGTCACCTGGGCCGCGAGCATGCCCTGGGGCGACAATCCGCCGAAGGGAGTGCGGCCGGCGAGCAGCTCGTAGCCCAGCACCCCCACGGCATACAGATCGGCGCGATGGTCCGCGTTGGGGTCGCCCGCGGCCTGCTCGGGGGCCATGTAGGCAGGTGTACCCAAGGCCATGCCGATGGAGGTGAGCGTGCCGCTGCCGGAGCCCGTCGAGCTCGAGACCGCTTTGGCGACGCCGAAGTCAGTGACCAGCGCGTGCTTGCCCGAGAGCAGCACGTTGTCGGGTTTTATGTCGCGGTGCACCACGCCGTGCCCGTGGGCGTAGGCGAGTGCATCGCACACGTCTCTCAAGATCCGCACCGTCTCGCCTATCGGCAGGGCGCGCTCGTGCGCGATGCGGGTGCGCAGCGCCTCGCCCGCGATGTGCGGCATGACGTAGTACAGCAGGTCGCCCTTGGCTCCGGCGGTGAGCAGCGGCACGATGTGGGGATGCTGCAGCTTGGCCGCCAACTGGATCTCGCGCTCGAATCGCTCGGCGCTCACGCCCGCCGCCAGCTCGGGCGGCAGCACCTTCACCACCACGCGACGGCCGAGGCGGACCTCTTCGGCGAGGAAGACGCGGCTCATGCCGCCGCCGCCGAGCTCACTTTCGACGCGGTAGGCGGAGCCTAGAGCAGACTGGAGGCGGTCGCGGAGATCGGCCACGACGTATCATACGGGAGGTAGGACGAAGACGGCTAGACGGTCAGGCAGACGCCTAGACGGCTAGACGCCGAGGCAGACGCCTAGACGCCTAGACGCCCAGCGGCGGTCAGGAGTGAGTGTGGAGTTAGGCCTACCTCGCGACTCACCGCTAACCCCCGCTAGGCGTCTGGGCGTCTAGGCGTCTGTCTAGCCGTCTCGCCGTCTACCCGTCTTGCAGTTGGATCGTACAGGGCACTGCGTGCATTTCGGCTTTCTCGCCACGCAAATCAGCGCTCCCAGCTCCATGATGGCCTGATTGAACTTCCAGGCTCTTTTGCCGTCTTTGGGGACGAGAGCACGGGCGAGATCCCAGATGCGGCGTTGCGGGATGAGGCGTTGCCGGGTGGTGCGTTGTCGGGTGAGGCGTTCTCGGGTAAGGCGTTGCCGGTCGTCTCCGAAGAAAACTCTCAACAGTACGCGACGTACGTTTGTGTCGACGGCCGGAACGGGCTTTTCAAAGGCGAAGCAAGCCACCGCGCCAGCAGTATACCGTCCGATGCCAGGTAGCTTGATGAGCTCTTCCGGATCATCCGGCAACGTGGCAACGCCGTCTCCGGCAGCGCCCTTCTCGGCAACGCCGCTCTCGACAACGCCTCTCCCGACAACGCTCTTCGCCAACGCATGGAGATTCGAAGCTCGCGCGTAGTATCCCAGCCCATCCCAGGCCTCTCTCACGGCCCTGGGCTTCGCTTTCGCGAGCGTCGCGAGATCGGGGAAACGCTCGATGAACCGCGGATAGTACTCCGCCACACTCACTTGCGTCTGCTGCAGCATGAACTCCGAGACGAGCACGCGATAGGGATCGCGCGTGCGGCGCCACGGCAGGTCGCGCGCGGCGCGGGCCCACCAGGCGAGCAACTTGCGACGAAACGCCACCCCCTGTCCCCCGGCTCTTCCCTTGCGTTTACGCCCCATGGCTCCCCAAGATACTGCACATGGCAAACCGGGCGGAGCTCACGCTTGACCCGCTACGACTGGTCGCGCGCTCGAGTCTCCGCTCGCTCGACCACGTGGGACGCTTCAGCTTCCTCGTGGCCGATCTGTTCCGCGGCCTCGTGGAGTGGCGCATCTGGGTCCGCCGCATGCTCGAGCAGGCGGTCGCAGTGGGCTACGGCTCCCTCTTCATCGTGCTGCTCGTGTCGGCGTTCGCGGGCGCCGTCACGAGCCTCCAGACCGGCTACCAGTTCACCGGCACGCTGCCGCTGTACTACGCGGGCGCCGTCATCTCCGAATCGATGATCCTCGAGCTGGGGCCGGTGCTCACCGCGCTGATCCTCGCGGGCCGCATCGGCGCGCGCTATGCCGCCGAGCTGGGGACGATGCGCGTCACCGAGCAGATCGACGCGCTCGAAAGCCTGGGCCGCTCCCCCGTGTCCCACCTGCTGTTACCGCGGGTGCTCGCGGGGCTGCTCGTGGTGCCGGCGCTCACCATGCTCGCCAACGCCACGGGCATCGTGGTGGGCTACATGGTGGCCAAGGGGTCGCTCGGCCTCACCTATGGGGACTTCGAGTACGGGGCGCGCTACTTCTTCCGGCCCCTCGACCTGTGGTACTCGCTCATCAAGAGCTACTGCTTCGCGGCCGCGGTGACGCTCATTCCCTGCTACATCGGGTTCAACACGCAGCAGGGCGCCGAGGGCGTGGGCCGGGCCACCACCACGGCGGTGGTGTCGGCGTCGGTGGCGATTCTCCTGCTCGACGCGCTCACGACGCGGCTCTTGCTGGTCGCTAAATGATCGAGCTCATCAACGTCTCGAAGCGCTTCGTGGACAACGTAGTGCTCGACGGCGTGTCGCTCACGGTGCAGGAGGGCGAGACCGTGGCGCTGCTCGGCCCCTCCGGCGTGGGCAAGAGCGTCACCCTGAAGACGATCAACGGCCTGCTACGCCCCGACACGGGCGACGTGATCGTGGACGGGCTGCACGTGCCCAAGCTCAAGCGCAAGGAGCTTTCAGAGTTGCGTGCGAAAATCGGCTACGTATTCCAGTACGGCGCGCTGTTCGACTCCATGACCGTGGCCGAGAACATCCGCCTTGGGATCACGGACGAGACGTGCTACAACGACGAGAAGTTTTGCGACAACCGCGTGCAGGAATGCCTGCGGCTCGTGAACCTGCAGCTCGACGTGGCCGGCAAGTATCCGGCCGAGCTGTCGGGCGGCATGAAGAAGCGCGTGGGCATCGCGCGCGCCATCGCGGGGAAGCCCAAGTATCTCTTGTACGACGAGCCGACCTCGGGGTTGGACCCCGTGAACGCCGACGTGATCGACGGCCTGATCGAGCGACTGCGCGACGAGCTGGGCGTCACCGCCGTCGTGGTGTCGCACGACGTGCGCGGCTCGTTCCGCGTGGCCGACCGGGTGGCCCTGTTGTGGCAGGCCAAGATCCGCGCCGTGGGCCGGCCGGAGGAGATCCTCGCATCACAGGATTCGGCGGTGCAGCAGTTCCTGGAGCGGGATCTCGAGATGGCGCTGATCCAATCCGACCCGCGGGCCAAGGGGGGAGTGCAGGACACGCGTGGACATCACGTATAAGCAGGAAGTCCGGGTCGGCCTGCTGGTGGTGGTGGGGTTCGTGGTGTTCACGGGCTTCATGTTCTGGCTCACCGGCCGCTCGATCGTGTCCAAGGCGGTCCCGGTGAGCGTCGTCTTCAAGAACGTCAGCGGCCTGAAAGAAGGCGACCCGGTGCGCGTGTCGGGCGTGAAGAAGGGCCGGGTGGGCCGGGTGCGGCTGCAGCGGGTGGGGCACGTGACGGTGACGCTGCAGCTCGATCCCGAGGTGCGGCCCCACAAGGACGCGCGCGCCACGGTCGCGTCGGCCGACTTTCTCGGCGCCAAGTACGTGGACTACGACCCCGGCCTGAGCGACACAATCCTCGCGGCGAACGAGTCGATTCAGGGCCTGACCGAGGAACAGTTCGCCGACGTGGCGCAGGGGGCAGCCAAGAGTGCGCAGGAGCTGATCGCCAACGTGAACAAGGGGCTCAACCCCGGCCAGCTGGCGAGCGACATCCACGCCACGCTGATCGCGACGCAGCGCGGGATGGAAGCGCTCACCAAGGCGACCAACGGTCCGGTGATCCAGCAGACTCAGGCGACGCTCGCGTCGTTGGAGCGCGTCATGTCGCACCTGGACACGCTGCTCGGCGCCGCTAACCCCGCGCAAACCGGCAAGCGGCTCGATACCCTGAGCACCAATCTCACCCAGTTGACGAGCCGGCTCGCCGACGCAACGGGCTCACTCAAGGGGTTGCTCGACAAGATGGACAAGGGAGAGGGGACGCTCGGCAAGATGGCGACGGATACGCTGCTGTACAAGAATCTGAATGCGACGCTCAAGTCCCTCTCCGAACTCCTGACGGATCTAAAAGAACGGCCGGGGAGATATTTGACGGTCAAAGTCTTCTAAACGGGTACGCGGTGCGCGGTGCGCGGTTGACGCAACGGCGTGCGCGGTGCGCAGTGCGCGGTTGCTCCCGATGCTTAGCTGAACTCCGCTGAGAGTGGTCTTG